>Ga0316222_1000669_pt1 | contig 49423 bp, 44 predicted proteins | sample TBH18011metaG_FD_206008 | JGI IMG/M metagenome (GOLD analysis project Ga0316222, IMG submission 206008) | Freshwater microbial communities from Trout Bog Lake, Wisconsin, USA - TBH18011 | ecosystem: Environmental > Aquatic > Freshwater > Lake > Hypolimnion/Profundal zone | place: USA: Wisconsin... | reverse complement strand
CATCTTCAGAGGCAAACTCAAGCTTAATTTATGTCTAAAAAACCTTTGTTTATTAGAGCATTTAATATTTGTTGTCGCATTGAATGACGATACTTAACAATTCTGTCAGGCCCAAAACGGGCCAGACAGGACTGCCTCACATGAGCAACGCAACCTCCAGCTTCACCGTTTCCGACACCGCATTGGCCGTTGCCTTTGCTGACGTCGCGGATTGGGGCAGTGGGTATCAGGGCGGCCTGACGATCGATCCGAATGCGGCCAATGCGGTCAATGGTGGATGGACGCTGAGCTTCACGCTCGATGCCACCATCACCGATATCTGGGGTGCCACAATCGACAGCCATGTCGGCAGCACCTACACAATCAGCAATGTCTGGTACAATGGCAGCATCTCGGCCAGCAATCCGGCGCAGGTTGGCTTTCTGACCAGCGGCGATGCGCAGCCCGTTTCGACCAGCTTTGTGTTCAATAATCAGGCACTCTCCAGCACCGCCGCCGCTCCCGCCCCCACGCCGGTGACGACCCCGACCAGCACCCCCACGGTGACGCCGGTGGCCAACCCGACGGTGCAATTGTCCAACATCTCGGTTGATGTCGGCACGGCGGTGAATTTCACCGCTGCAGGTTCCGGCACGCTGCTGCCGAGCGGCTATCTGTCCACCGATGGCGGCCTGATTGTTGATGCCAACGGCACGCCGGTGCAGATCAACGCCGTCAATTGGTATGGCATGGAAGGCAGCATTTTCGCGCCGCAGGGTCTGGACGTGCTGAGCTACAAGGCAACGATGCAGCAGATGGTTAGCCTCGGCTTCAACACCATCCGCATCCCGTTCAGCCTGCAGGCGATGATCACCGACGCGATGCCGACGAGCATCAATTACGGGCTCAACCCCGATCTGCAGGGTCTGAACGCGCTGGGCGTGCTCAAGGCCATCGTGGCAGAGGCCGGGCAGCTGGGTCTGAAGGTGATCCTGGACGATCACAACGCCACCGCCGGGGCTGGCCCCAATCCGGGCGGTCTGTGGTATGACAGCAATGACAGTGCCGCCCAGTTCACCCAGACCTGGGAAAATCTGGCGCAGACCTTTGCGGGCAACTCCACCGTCATCGGCTTCGATCTGTCCAACGAGCCGCATGGCCCGGCGACCTGGGGCGGTTCGGACCCGACCACCAATTGGCAACTCGCTGCCACCCAGACCGGCAATGCGGTGCAGGCGATTGATCCGGGTGCGTTGGTCATCGTGGAAGGCACCAGCTACGCCTCTGACCTCACCGGGGTTGCCGCCGATCCGGTGACACTCAACGTGGCCAATAAGCTGGTCTATTCCGCACACGCCTATCCCTATGAAGTCACCGGCGATTCCTATGATTGGGCACCGAACTACCCGGCCAATCTGTCGGCGATCTGGAATCAGACCTTCGGCTATGTGCAGCAGCAGAACATCGCGCCGGTGCTGGTGGGCGAATACGGCTCCAACCAGACGACCACCAACGACCAGCAATGGATGTCCACCTTCGTCAATTACCTCGCGGGCAACGCGGCGGCGGGCACTGGGGCTGCGGTTGCGCAGAGCCCGCTGAGCTGGGCCTATTGGGATTGGAACCCGGATTCGCAGCCGACCGGCGTGTTGCAGAGCGATTGGGTGACGCCGAATCCGGCCATCGTCTCGGCGATTGCGCCTGCCCTGTGGCACCCCACCAGCGGTGCGAGCGTGGACGCGCTGTTCACCATCACCCTCTCAGCGGCCGCCACCACCAACACCGTGTTGGAAATCCAAACCGAAGACGGCAGCGCGGTTGCCGGTGTGGATTACACCGCGATGAGCGGCACCATCACCATCGCCGCCGGTGACACTCAAGCGGTGGTGGGCGTGCAGCTGCTCGACCCGGCAGGTGCCACGGGTTCGAACAATTTCTTCCTGGTGATCAAGGACGCCAACGGCAATCTGATCGGCACCGAACAGGCGACCCTGGTGCAGAACGGCAACGCGCCGACGCCCACCACGCCGACCACCACGCCGACCACCACGCCGACGTCCACGCCGACGTCCACGCCCACCAGCACGCCGACGAGCACGCCAACCTCGACGCCGACCGCCACGCCGGTGGCCACGGGCACGCCTGCGAATACGGTTGTCACGCTGGGCGGTGGCAAAAATGTCGTCACCGGCCCGAGCGTTGCCACGCAGCCGAATGGCGTGGCGGGTGCGGCGGTGTTTGGTTCGGCGAATGGCAATGCGACCATCACCGGCTCGGCCAACGACATCAGCATCACCGCCTATGGCTTCAACAACAGCATCACCGCCGGTGGCGGCAATGATACGATCAATGCCGGGCTGGATGGCGCGCATGTCACGGTGAGCAACACCGACGGCAATAACAGCGTCACTGCCATCGATGGCAATAACAGCATCACGCTGGGCAACGGCAACAATGCGCTGATCCTCGGCGGCTATGATGATGTCGTGACATTGGGCAACGGCAATAACAGCATCAGCGCCGGTGTGGGCTCCTCGATCATTGTGGTGGGCAATGGCAACAACACCATCACCACCGGTGGCGCGAACAACAGCATCACGGTGGGCACCGGCACCAACACGATCAATGCGGGTGGCTTCAGCAACAATGTCACCATAGCAGGCGGCACGGACAGCGTGTCGGCCACCGGGTTCTACAACGATGTCACCATCGATGCGGGCCAAGTGACGCTGAGCGGGATGGCGGGGCTGACCAGCATCACGCTGGCATCCAGCTTCGGCAGCAGCGATGCGGTGGACCTGAGCGGGCTGAGCAATGGCAGCCTGGTGAATCTCAATGGGGTTTGGACGGCTGAAACCGCAAGCGGCGCGGCCTACGCCACGGTCGATGTGGTCTCGGGTGCAGGTCTGGCGGCGAGCGATGATGGCCATGGCGGGATGAAGATCACGCTGTCCGGCAGCGCGCCGGTGGTGACGACGCCGACCCCGGTTGCAACGCCGACACCCACGCCGACCACAACCGGCGGCACCGCGCAGGCATCGACGAGCATTGTCATCGTCAATGATTGGGGTTCGGGCGTGGATGAGGCGGTGACGATCACCAACACCGGCACCTCGGCGATCCATGGCTGGCAGATTGATCTGAGCACCACCGAGCAGCTCTATGATATCTGGAACGGCACCATCCTGTCGCAGACCGCCAGCCACACGATCATCGGCAGCACCGATTACGACGCAACGATTGCCGCAGGCGGATCGGTGACGATCGGCATGCTCGCCAATCACACCCTGGCCGGTGAGACCCTGGTGGCGACGGCGATGAATCTGAGCTGAGGCAGGGTGCAGGGCGGCTCCACCCCCGCCTCTGATACGCACAAAAAAAGGCGGGTCGTGGGCCCGCCTTGCGTCATTGCTGCACCGGAGCTTTAGCTGTCTTCGCCCTGTTCCCAGCGCGCGACGGCCACTGCCAGGCGCAACAACGTGGCTTCGAGCAGCTTCATGTCGCTCAGCCAGCGCTCACGCTGATGTTCCAACAACTCCACCAGCGCCAGATGATCCTCCGGCGCGGCGAGGAAGCGCTGCTCCAGGCCCGCATCATCCTCGGCAAGAATGCTCTCCACCTCTCCCCATAGTCCGAATTCCAGTTCAGAGGCTTTCTTCCACTGGGTCAGCGTCTCGGGATGGCGGCGATACGGCGGGTGGACCGGCGAAAAGCGCATATTCGCAAGGTCGGTGGTGGTGATGCCGAGATTGTTGGAAATATCGATATGCACATCGTCCATCAAACGCTCAGCCTGATCAGCCGATTGCTTGAGGGATTGCACCAGCACGTCCAGGCCAGGACGCATCGCGGCAGGCATACCGGGTGATTGCGAGACGGTCGCCAACAGCATCGCCGCCCCCCGAACGTTGCGCGCAAGGCCGTCCAATGCCGGAGTATGTTCTTCCGACTGTATCTCAGGAGTTGCTGCGGGAAAACGTCCGTCCATGATGACCTGTGACCAAATCTGCAGAGAAGCCGAAACAAATTTGATTCCGCATTGTGAACTGCGGAGTTAACAACACAAGATTTGCCGTTCGGGCGCACTAGACACCCCACCAGTAGGCAAAAGCAATGTAGAAGAATCACTCCAAAAATTCAGTGAATTTCACACAGATTTTTTAATTGATATTTGAACGCAAGATCGGCGCCCAACCCGTTGAAAAATCCGAAATCCGAATCCGAACATACCGGTTCATGAAACGAACGCGCAATTGTTATTTCTTGTAGAGAGCGTAACTTCGTGCTGCAATCCGCTCAATCGAGTGGAAACGAGGGTGCTTGCCGGGGGGGACCTGCGCGGTAGCCTTGCGGCGGGGAAGGCGAATTCGGTGCTGATTGGCTATCTCAATCTGCCGATACATGATTTGGCAGGTGGTGTGTCTGTGCCCCAAAATGCCTTATTGGCATCGGGTGCTGCGCGCCTTTTCATCGACATAGATACCGGCAATGCTGCCGCGCCCCAGCTTGAGCTGGCCTTGGCGGAGCTGCAGCGCGGCGATGCGCTGATCAGCCTGTCGGTGCACACGCTTGCCCGCACGGTTGATGGTCTGCTGCGTGTGCATGCACAGGCCGAGGCGCGCGGTGCATCGCTGCGGGTGTTGCAGATGCCCGGCGGCTTGTCGCTCGACACCGGCACCGCCGAAGGGCGCGCCATTCTCGGTGCGTTGTCGCTGATGGTTGGCATGTCCGGACAGGAGGCGAGGCCAGCCGCACGCCCCTCACCGCGCACCGCCCCCGTCGAGAGCGATGCGGCGATCAAGGCGCGCAGCCGTGGACGTCCGGCAACGGCCGGCAATCAGGCGCATGAGGTGACGCGCCTGCATGATCAGGGTCTGCGCGCAGTCGATATTGCCGCAACCCTCGGCATCGGCCGGGCCTCGGTCTATCGCATCCTCAGCCAAGGCGGCACAGAGGTTCTGGCTGCTCCGGCCGGGGCTGAGCGCAAGGCAGCCCGTGGCGTGACGATTGCCGCCGCCACCAGTGGGCGATTTGATCCGTTCAGCGGTCGCTGAAATACGCCCTCAATGTGAGATTTAAAAACCCGCCACGCTCTGCGCTGGCGGGTTTTTTGATGTGGTTCAGCAGGCGGCGAGCTGATAGCCGCGCACCGGCGGAAACACCGAGCGGGCGGCCAGCGAGGCCGGGGCGATGGTGGCACGTGTCGGCTGCTCGTCTTGCTCCATGCCACCCAAGGTGAGCACGCGATAGACCGAGGCGCGGCAGATGTTCAGCCGGGCGGCGATGTCCACTGCACTCATGCCGGCTGCACGCAGACGGGCGATTTCGCTGGCTTTGGTCGAAGCAGTCGGCGGGCGGCCACGCGGGCGGCGCGGCATCGGCACGATCTCCGCACTCACGCGCTCGGCTTGCGGCTTTTCAAATGCGGCCATCAGGCCAAGAGCACCGAGCATCATCGCACCGGCCGGGGTGGCGGTGTCGAGCATCTGACCGCCGGCAATTTCCAGCACGCGCAGGCTGGCGCCCTGGTTGCTCAGGCGAGAGGCGACGGTGACGAGACCGGCGAGAGAATGGGTCAGTTGTGCCGGGGAGGGGGTGATCAGCGTGTCGCCCTGCTTGCAGGCGGCCAGCGCGGTGTCCAGCCCGGCTTCGGGACGCTCATTGTTCCAATCCATATCGCAATCGATGAACACCTTCTCTGCCCCGGCGGCGCGCAGCGTGTCGCGCATCTCGTTCAGGGTGGTGGCGGTCTGCGGGGCTTCGAGCTTGGCGTATCCGATGATCATGGCGGCCTCGGTGTCAGCGGGTAAAACTGGAATAGCGATCGTCAGCGGATCAGGTGGCGTGCATCAGGAGCAGATAGACCCCGACGAAGACCAGCGTGGTCAGCGTGCCGTGCGCATCAAGGTTCTGCAGAATGGCCTCGAAGGTCGGCAGTTTGCGCATCGCCGGAGCGGTCATAATTTCTTCCAGTTCGGCCGTATCTGCCTGCACGCCATAGGCCATCGCATCAAACCGGTTATGGGTGGTCGCCACCGCAATCTTGCCCTGGCTCAGGCCTGTCAACTGCTGGCCAATCTGGGCCTGAAGCGTGTCGTCCTGAATAAATCCTGCGTCGAACGGTGCCATTTTAAGCTCCATCGGTTTGTGAATATAAGTATTCTTAAACTTTTGTAGCTCATCAAGACAAAAATGCGGTCCAAATATATTTTTCTTTTATGATAATGAATAATGAGATGATTTGTATTTTGAGACAATTTTGAGACCGCAGAATTCCGCGATTTTCCAACAATGCCGTCCCGAATTTCCGGTGATTTTTGGGACGAATTTTGGAGAGATGACACGCCCAAAACAAATGCGCGGGCCTGGTGAGGCCCGCGCATGGTGGGTGTCCGAAGGAAGTGGGGATTATGAGGCGGAAATGTCAGGCAGCAGCGCGACAATCAGATAGGCCAGGCGACGCACGCGCTGCATCGAGGGCGCGATGTCTGACAGGTCCGTGCTGCCCAGACGTCCGCTGCGCAGTGAGGCGGCGACGAAGTTCCAGCGCACGCACATCAGCCAATGCGCCTGCGCCTCGTTGAAGGCCTCCGCCGGCCAGGGCATCAGATCTTCGACGAATTGCCGCGCGGTGCGGGATTCGTGCTGCCACTCGGCATAAGGGCGCAGGGTGAGGATGGCGGCCCCGCCGCCGCCCGGCGTTTGCGGCTGGTTCAGGGTCAGCAATTGCTCAATGGTCAACCGCTCGGCGATCTCATCAAGCCAGCCGGCGGCGTGCAGCAGGCGGCGCAGCAATGCGGGCTCACTCAACTTGGCGATGCCGAAGGCCTGAGCGTGCTCGCTCAATTGCCGCAGCGGCAGGCAGCCCGGACCATGCATCAAAGCCAGGGCGAGCAAGTGCACAGCGGTTGGCACGCCGCGTCTGCGTTGCAGGGCACCGGCGGCTTGGGCGGTGGCGTCCAGATCGATCATCTGACCAATCCGTTCAGCCACCGACAACCAGCGCCGTGCTTCCACGCGCGCCTGTCGGAACTCCACAACATTGGCTCGCGAGAGCGGCCCGGTGATGGTTGTCTGCACTGAGGAGGAGCGTTCGGAGTATTCTGACACGGTGGTGTTCCTTCAACCACCAAAACTTAACAAAGTGTTTTGTCTCAAAAAACATGCAAAAAATACCAAACTTAAAAATATCCCCAATAATGGGGAGGGTATTCTATTAAATGGCACTTAATTAGATTTGTTGGACTCATCAGTGCTTATAAAAGCTGAACAACAACCCGGCTGCGAGCACGGCGCATAGGATTTGCCAGAATGCGAGCGGGTGGCGTTCATAAAATGGTCTAGGGCGCATGAAATCCTGCGCGCGTCCCACGGGCCCGGCTTCGAGGGCGATCAGCATTTCGGTGATGTCGCCGAAGCGGTCTTCCGGCTTGGGTGCCATTGCCTGTGCCAGCGTGTGTTCCATCCAGGCCGGCAGATCGGGGCGGTCGCGCAGCAGCGAGCGCGGTTTGTCCAAGCGCGGGCGGGTGAAGGGTTCAATCTCGCCATGCGGATACTGCCCGGTGAAGGCGCGAAACAGCGTGGCCCCGAGCGCATAAATGTCAGATCGCTCATCGCCTTGCTGACCGGCGAATAACTCGGGTGCCATGAAGCTGGGGGTGCCGGGAATGTCCGGGCCGGTGAGGTCGTCCAATCCCGGCACACGCACCACGCCCAGATCGATCAGATGCACGCTGTCTTGAGGGCCGAGGATGATGTTGTCCGGCTTGATGTCGCGATGAATGATGCCTGCGCGATGCAGTGAGGTGAGCGCGCGGCAAAGGCGGATGCCGATGAGGCGGCCTGCTTCCAGGCTGAGCGGCGGTTGGCGGTTGAGGCGGCGCTCCAGCGTCTCACCTTCATAATACGGCATCACGCCATACAGGCGGCTCTGGCGGCCCGGCGGCAATTCGATGGTCTGGCCGATGAACGGGCTGCGGATTTGCGCCGAGACCCAGATTTCGCGCAGGAATGTCGCCCGGAACACGTCATCGGCGGCGGCGCGTGGGCGCGGGAGTTTCAGCACCACGCGGCCACCATCCTGCCGATCCTCGGCCAGGAACAAGGCGGCGTGGCGGCCGACGCTGATCTGTTTGGTCAGATGAAACCCATCCACCGTGTCGCCGATTTTCGGCAGCGGCGGAATTGGCAATCCTTCCAGCGCCAGACTTAACCCGGCGCGGTCGGCGGGGGGGAGCGCGAGCACGTCGGCGATCAGCGCGGTGGCGTTGTCCTGACTGCCTCGGTCAAGCGCGGCCTTGACCAGCGCCTGCGCGGTCTCCTGCGGCCCATGCGCGCCAGCCAGAGCGGCGGCGATGTCGCGTTCGGCGAGTGTGCCATGCACACCGTCGCTGCACAGCAGGAAGCGGTCATGCAGTGCCAATGGGTGGTGGGCGTAATCAAGCCGCAAGCCGGGTTCGAGGCCAAGCGCGCGGTAGAGCACGTGTTGCAGACCAGGCTGGCTGAGTGCGTGGTCTTCGGTCAATTGGGTCAGACGTCCGCCGCTGAAGCGGTAGAGCCGGGAATCGCCAACATGCAGCAGATGCGCCGTGCGGCCGCGCAGGATCAGGCCGGTGAAGGTGCAGCCCATGTTCGACAGCGTGGCATCGGTGCGGCCGATGCTGTGAATCCAGCGGTTTAGCCCATCGAGCACCGAGGCGGCGCAGCGACGCACGCCCCAGCTTTCCGGGCGTTCGTAATAGCCGTCCAGAAAGCCACGCACGGCAATCTCGGCGGCCTCACGCCCGCCAGGATTGCCGCCGATTCCGTCTGCCAGGGCCATCGCATAGCCGAAGCGGTTCGCATCATGCGGGCCGGGGCGGGCAGCGGCAGCGAAATCCTCATTCCGCTTCCGCTGCCCGGTCTGTGAGGCGACGCCGATGCCGAGCTTCAGCGTCTCTCCCCGTATCATCATTCAACGTCCTTCCAACTCAGATGCGCGCGCCCGAGGCCGCACCCCAGGTGGTGCGCCAGCGCTTCTTGACCAGGATAAGCGAGACCAGCCCCACCAGCACCAGCGCCGAGAAGAACAGGAAGCCCGCCGAAAAATCGCCGTTCATTTCCTTCGACGTGCCAAGTGCCTTCGCCAGGAAGAACCCGCCCACGCCGCCAAAGCAGCCAACAAGGCCGGTCATTGTGCCGATCTCGCCCTTGAAGCGTTGCGGGATCAATTGGAACACCGCGCCATTGCCCATGCCAAGGCAGAGCACGCCCACCGAGAACAGGATCAGACCGCGAATGGCCGCCATCGGCAATTGGCTGAACGCCCACCCCGCCACAACCGCCGTGCCGGTGGTCGCCGGGGCCGGACCTGCAGGCAGGAAGGAGGCGGCGAAATAAGCTGCGGCCACGATGCCGAACAACACCTGCAACGTGCGAATACCGCCAATCCGGTCAGACAACGCGCCACCGATCGGGCGGAAGAACGAGCCGAACGTCACCACAATGGCCACCATCAAACCCGCAGCTACACCGGAGACATGGTACTGAATGGTGAAATACAGCGGCAGCGAGTTCGCAAGGCCGGAGAAGCCGCCGAAGGTGATGAAGTAGAAGAACATGAACCACAGGCTGTCGGCATCGGTCAGGATGCTCTTGTATTTCGTCCAGGTAACGGGATTGCGCGGCACCGGGGCTTCTTTGGACACCAGCACGTAGAAGATCAGCGTCGGGATCAGCGGGATCAGCAGCGTGCCGATGGCGATCTGCCAGCCGTAACGCTCAGCAATCGACGGGATGATCAAGGCGTCGAGGGCGGTGCCCACGTTACCAGCGCCCGCAATGCCCATCACGATGCCCTGATATTGCGGCGGATACCATTTGCTCGCCTGTGGCAGCGCCACCGCGAACGACGCACCGGCCAAACCGAGCACGCAGCCGAGCAGTTCCACATCCAGATAAGAATGTAGCCCGGCAAACGAGGCATAAGCCACGCCCGCGATGACGATGATCTGCGCGATGGTGCCGGTGATTTTCGCACCGATATGGTCGCACAGAATGCCCAGCGGCACGCGCAGAATGGCACCGGCCAGAATCGGAATGGCGACGAGGGTGAATTTCTCGCCCACCGGAATGTTCAGCTCGCGCGTGATGTAGACGATCAGCGGCCCAAGCGTGACCCAGGTCATGAAGCTGAAATCGAAATACAGGAATGCGGCGAGCAAAGTCGGCCAATGGCCGGACTTTTTGAAGTCTTTCCAATTCACGGCGTGTCTCCTTGTGCGGTGGCGCGGGAAGTCATGCGGCGGTCACTTCCGGGATGTGCGCCAAAATCTGACGCAGTTCCGGGATGCAGGAGCCGCAATTGGTGCCAGCCTTCACAGCGGCGCCGATGGCGTCCACGCTGGTCAGGCCTTGGGTGGTGATGGCGTGAAGGATCGTGCTGCGGCCCACCTGATGGCAGGCACAGATCATCGGCCCGCACTCCGGTGCTGCCTCTCCGGCGGGCATGCCGGCCAGCACGGCGATGTGCTCGGGGGCGGGGATCTCGTCCTGGCTGAACAAGCTGCCGAGCCAGGAAAGCGCCGATTCGTCTGAAACAGGGGCGGCGAACAGCACCGCGTCGAGCTTGCCGTCGATCAGCCGGGCGGCGCGGAACAGGCCACGGCGGCTGTCGGAGAATGTGACCCAGCCCTCCGCATCGTCGAGCATCTCGCCCAACATCTGCCGCCAATCCGCCACCGGCGCGAGGCCGGACAACCGCATCACGCTGTGTTCCACCCCCGCCGCCCGCACCCAATTCACCGCCACACCGTCGAGCTTCGGCGTGCTGCGGGTGAGCAGAACCGCCTGCCAATGCGTGGTCACGGGGGCGACGCAGACCGGGGTGAATTTCAGCTCGGGCTGGCCGGAGATCGGGTCGGTGTGCGGCGCGATCAGGCGGCCGACATTCGCATTGGCGGCGAATTGGTCGTTCCAATGCATCGGCGCAAACACTTCGCCCCGGCGCTGGCTGGCATCGAGTGTGAGCTTGAGCACGGCGGCACCATGCGGGGAAGCAATGCGGACGAGATCGCCCTCCTGCAATACGGCGGCCTCGGCATCGGCGGGATGCATCGCAAGCCACGGCTCGGCGCGATGGGCGGACAGGCGCGGGGATTTTCCGGTGCGCGTCATCGTGTGCCACTGGTCGCGGGTGCGGCCGGTGTTGAGGATCAGCGGGAATTCCGCCGAGGTGGCACTGCGCGGCGGGCGGGCGACGGTGGCGACGAAGCGGGCGCGGGCATCCGGGTGATAGAACCGCCCATTGCCGAACAGCCGCGCGGTGCCTGCATTGAGCGTGCGCACCGGCCATTGCACCGGGGTGAGGCGGTCGTAATCGCAGCCGATCAGCCCGCTGAGGTCAAAATCTCGGCTGCCATCATTCTCGAAGGCCGACAGGCGGCAATGCTCGGCGAAAATGGCGGCGGCGTTGCGATAGGCGAAGGCCGCGCCAAAGCCCATGCGGATGGCGACATCACACAAAATCGCCCAATCCGCCCGCGCTTCCCCCGGCGGCGGCAGAAAAGCGCGCTGGCGGGAGATGCAGCGTTCGGAATTGGTGACGGTGCCGTCTTTCTCACCCCAAGCGAGTGCTGGCAGCTTCACATGGGCGGACAGCGTGGAGTCCGTCGCCTCCACCGCTTCGGCGATCACCACGAACGGGCATCTGGCCAAGGCCTCGCGCACGACATTGGTGTCCGTCAGGCTGGCGGCGGGGTTGGTGGCGATGATCCACAGCGCCTTGATCCGACCGTCATGCACGGCCTGAAACAGATCAACCGCCTTCAACCCCGGCTTATGCGCCATCGCCGGGGCGTTCCAGAAGCGGCGCACACGGTCGAGGCCACTCGCGTCAAAGCCCATATGGGCGGCGAGCATGTTCGCCAACCCGCCCACTTCGCGCCCGCCCATCGCGTTGGGCTGGCCGGTGAACGAGAACGGCCCCATGCCGGGCCAGCCGATGCGCCCGGTATACAGGTGACAATTGATGATGGCGTTCACCTTGTCGGTGCCCGCGCTCGATTGGTTCACGCCCTGGGAATAGACCGTGACCGTCTTGGTGGTGGCGGCGAACCAGTCATAGAAGCGGGCGAGGTCGGCAGCATCGATGTCGCATTGCACCGCCACATCCGGGGTGGCACGGGCGGTGGCGAGGGCGGCGTTCAGCCCGTCCGTATGAGTGTCGATGAAGACCTGATCGGCACACCCGGCCTGTGCCAGATGGGCGAGCAAGCCGTTGAACAACGCCACATCGCTGCCCGGACGGATCGCCAGATGCAGATCGGCAGTCTCGGCGGTGGTGGTGCGGCGGGGGTCGATGACGACGATGCGCATCTCCGGTCGCCGCTTGCGGGCGGCGAGGATACGTTGGAACAACACCGGATGGCACCACGCGGCGTTGGAGCCGACGAGCACCAGCAGATCGGCCAGTTCCAAATCCTCGTAGCAGCCCGGCACGGTGTCGGACCCAAACGCGCGGACGTGGCCAGCGACCGAGGAGGACATGCAAAGTCTGCTGTTGGTGTCGATATTCGCCGACCCCAGGAAGCCCTTCATCAGCTTGTTGGCGACGTAGTAATCCTCGGTGAGCAATTGGCCGGAAACGTAGAAGGCAACAGAGTCCGGTCCATGGGCTGCAATGGCGCGGCCAAATTCGGCGGCGACGCGGTTGAGCGCGCTGTCCCAATCCGTGCGCGCTCCATCCATCACCGGATGCAGCAAGCGACCATCGAGCGACAGCGTTTCGCCCAGGGCAGTGCCCTTGACGCACAGGCGGCCGAGATTGGCGGGGTGGTCGGTATCGCCGGTCACACCTTTTGTGGACGCAGCGCTGCCCGCCTTCACCCCACACCCCACGCCGCAATACGGACAGGTGGTGGAGAGCAGGCTCTCGCGGGATTGAGAGGTGGGGGCGGCGTCGAACATGTGCACTCCAAGCTGCGAACCAGATTTGCGTCCCACAAACTGACCTCCGAAGAGACCCGTTTGCGGAACACCCTTGTTCCGACCAGCCTACGAACGCGCCATTGCATCGCAGCCGAGAATTGCCCCGGCCTTGCTCATCGTTGAGCGCCGGGACATATGCTCATTTGCAAGGCGCGTACCAGGATATGCACGTAATTTAGGCGTGCTGCGGCGGTGTTGTGATTAATGTTTGTGCGTATTTTAGGAATTGCGAGCAATTGCATATAAAATATGCAATGACAGTTTGGGCGCTTAACGCCGTGACCACATCCGCGTGGCATCAGCCACTGCGGCTGCGACGGACAGCCCAGCATCGCGCGCCCTCAACGCAATCGCCGCCGTGCCGATGATCGCCGCTTCGGCCCCGGGATCAACACTCTCGCCGCGCCAGACGGCGACCAGATCGGCCACATTTTGGCTTGCCACCTTCAGCCCGCTTGCCAAGGGCTCCCACACCGTCTCGCCCGCTGCCGTCGAGACGGTCAGCGCCTTTACCCCGCTCCATTCCGCCTCGCCGCCGCCGCCTTTCAGCACACTCACCCGGCGGCCCAGCAAAGTGGCGGCCCCGAGATGCAGATCGATATAGGCGGGGTGGAACACGCCATCCACCGAGGCGCAGGCACCCACCGGGTCGAGCAGGCGGCAGGCAGTGTTGAGGGGGGATCGCAGGCCCAGCACGCCGCGCAGCGCCAGCAGATCCGCCAGTTCCGGGTTCAGCATCTCCAGCGGCACGAAGGCGAAACCGCTGCCGACCAAAGCGAGTTCGACTTGCTCGGGCGTGCGCTGTGGCGATATGCCCAGCGCCTGCATTGACTGCACCAGCGCCTGTCGGCCTGGCCCGGCGAGCGGGCCATGCATCACCACGCGCAAACCGGTGCCTGCGAGCAGCAAGGCCGAGAGCAAATACCAGGGCAGACCGCGCGTGCGACCATCGGCATAGCTCGGCCAATCAAGATCGACATGGCGGGAGAGGCGCCAGGGCAGGCCTGCATGCAGGCGGGCGGCTTCCACCAACCCCGCCATCTCGTCCGGTGCCTCGCCACGATAGCGCAGCAGCATCAGCACAGCGCCGATCTGCTCGCGCGTCGCCTCTCCACGCAGCATCATGCCGAGTGCGGTTCGGGCCTCTTCGCGCGTCAACGAACGCGATTTGCCGGGGCCACGACCCAGAATGCGCACAAAGGGTGCGAAATCATGGGTGTCGGTATCAACCCGCGCAGGCATTTCGCCCAATTCTGGAAGATTAATCATTCGCCTCAAGCGCCAACCATATCGCACCATCAACAATGCGCGTGGGGATTTTTGGCGCACAACCCACATCCGGTGCAACTGCTTCGCCATTCTCCAGGTCGATCACCCAGGAATGTAATGGGCATGTCACGCGATGGCCGTGCACGATGCCCTCCGAGAGCGGGCCGTGCTTGTGCGGGCAGCGGTTGAGAATGGCGAACACGCTGTCATCCGAGCAGCGGAAAATCGCGATGTCGCCCTGCGGCGCGGGCAGGGTGCGGGCACCGAGGCGGGGGATTGCGTCGAGCGTGCAGATGCGGCTCCAGCCGATGATCGTCATCGTGTTCATCTCAGGCCTCCAGCGCCAAGGGCTTGAATTCCAACGCATCCACCCCCTTTTCGGCCCGCTCCGCCCACGGGTCGTGCTGGGCGAAACGCTGGCTGAACAGGAAGCGCGCAGCGGCGGCTTTCCGGCCTGCCTCATCTGCCACCACGCGCGATTTTACGTACTCCATGCCGACACGCTCCACCCAGGGCGCGGAGCGTTCCAGATAGCGGGCCTCTTCACGATAAATCTGCATGAAGGCAGCACAATATTCGAGAACTTCGTCCTCGGTGATGACGTGGCAGAGCTTGTCGGTGCCGCGCAGATCAATGCCGCCATTGCCGCCGACCTGCAGTTCGAAACCGGACTCGACGCAGAGCACGCCGAAATCCTTAATTGAGATCTCCGCGCAATTCCGGGGGCAACCGGAGACCGCCATTTTGAATTTATGCGGCGTCCAACTGCCCCAAGTGAGATGTTCGAGCTTCTTGCCGAGCGACGTGCTGTCCTGCGTGCCGAAGCGGCACCATTCGAGGCCCACGCAGGTTTTCACCGTGCGCAGACCCTTGGCATAGGCATGGCCGGAGACGAGGCCCGCTTTGGTCAATTCACCCCAGACGGCGGGCAGATCCTGCTTTTTGATGCCGTAGAGCGCCAAGCGCTGGCCGCCGGTGACTTTCACTTCCTTGATGTCATATTTCCGCGCCACCTCGGCGATGGCGAGCAATTCCTGCGGCGTGGTGGTGCCGCCCCACATGCGCGGGATGACGGAATAGCTGCCGTCTTTCTGAATATTGGCGTGCACACGCTCGTTGATGAAGCGCGAGCGGTTGTCATCCACATATTCGCCGGGCCACGCACACAGCAGATAGAAATTCAGCGCCGGACGGCAGGAGGCGCAGCCGTCTGCGCTGCTCCAGCCGAACGCCTCCCGCACCGCCCGTTGTGTCTTCAACCCTTGGCTTGCGATGCCTGTGCGCAGCTCTTCATGGGTGGTGGTGGTGCATTTGCACAGGCGCGGGGCAGCTTCGGTGCTGAGTTCGGTGCCCAGCGTGGCAGCGAGAAGTTGTTTCACCTGCCCGGCACAACTGCCACACGAGGCCGAGGCCTTGGTGTGCGCCTTCACCTCATCATAGGTCGTCAGGCTTTTTTCGGTGATCGCGCGGACGATATCGCCCTTGCAGACGCCGTTGCAGCCGCAGATTTGGGTGTCGTCTGACATTTTGGAGAAATCAGGCAGCGCAGGCTTGCCGCCGCCGAGCGTGGCGGCTTCGCCGAGGATCATCCGGTCGGCAATCTCCGACACATCCTCGCCGCTGCGCAGCTTGCCGTAATACCACGGGCCATCGGCCACATCGCCATACAACACGATGCCGACGAGCTTGCCGCCCCGCAGCACCAGCTTGCGATACGCCCCACGGCGGGCGTCGTTGAGCACAATCTCCTCTTCATCCTCGCCCGCATTGAGCAGACCGGCGGAATACAGATCGATGCCGGTGATCTTGAGTTTGGTTGCACTCGCCTGCGGCGCGAATATCAGCGCCTCGCCCCCCGCCAGATGGTGGGCTGCCACTTTCGCCTGATCCCAGAGCGGGGCGACCAGCCCGAAGCACTGGCCGCGATGCTCCACGCATTCGCCGACGGCGAAAATGTTGGCGTCCGAGGTGGACATGTTATCGCCCACCATAATCCCGCGATTGACCTCTACGCCTGCGGCTTTGGCGAGCGCCACATCGGGGCGAATGCCGATGGCGACCACCACCAGATCGGCGGGCACCTCACGCCCATCGGCCAGCTTCACGCCGGTGACGTGATCGCTGCCGGTGACGCTTTCAGTTTGGCCGTCGGTGAAGAAATTCAGCCCGCGCTCGGTCAAATCCCGCTGCAACAGGCGGCCGGAGGGCACATCAAGCTGGCGTTCCATCAGCGTCGGCATCAGATGCACGACGGCGACCTCCATGCCACGCCGCTTCAACCCCCACGCCGCTTCCAGCCCGAGCAATCCGCCGCCAATCACCACGGCACGCCGCTGGGTGGCAGCGGCGGCGATCATGGTATCGACATCCTTAATATCGCGGAACGTGCACACGCCGGGCAGGTTCAGCCCCGGAATCGGCGGCACCAGCGGGCGGGAGCCGGTGGCGAGCAGCAGGCGGTCATAGCGGGCGACCACGCCGGAGGCCGAGGTGACACTGCGGGCCTGCGCGTCGATCTCCACCACCGCATCGCCCGCATGCAGGGTGATGTCGTTCGCCTCATACCATTCGCGCGAATTGATCTCGATCTCATCAACGCTTTTCTCACCGGCGAGCACCGAGGAGAGCATGATGCGGTCGTAATTCACGTGGGGCTCGGCACCAAAAACGGTGATGTCGTAGCGGGTGGGATCGAGCTTGAGCAATTCGGCCACCGTGCGCATCCCGGCCATGCCGTTGCCCACCACCACCAATTTTTCACGCGCCGCGTTCAGTTGCCATTCGAACATAGGACCACTCCAGCTTGCAGGAGATGGCCGCCGTCATTGACAGGCCAGGGAAGGGAAAAGCGGGGTGTCGGTGCACGCACCGAACCAAGCCCGACCTCATTGCCAGGCAACCCACGCACGGCACACAGCGCCGCATAGGGTGGGAGGTCTGCAAGGGCTGTACCATTGGCAGACCCAAGGCTTTGATGGAAATTTATGCACTTCGAAATTTCGACTGCACAAAATTTGTACTGAAATATTCAACAGCCTAAATTTTCATCACTTCGTGGTCCCGCCCTACGCGATTTGGGCCTCAGCGCTGCGGCGTGCTAGGCTGCCTCACCCCATCGCATAAAGGCCGTCGCATGCTGCCAATGCTCGCCGCCGTGATCTATCCGAAAGGCTGCGCGATTGACGCGCTGCTGGATGGTGCCGTTGTGGCGCTCCAGGCGGAGGGGCTGCGGGTGGCCGGAGTGGTGCAGCAGGCCGATCCGGCAGACCCGGATTGCTGCGACATGTTCGCGCTGCGTGATGTGATGAGCGGAGAATTGACTCCGATCACCGAAAATCGCGGCAAACACGCCACCGCCTGCCGACTCGACCCGCGCGGCTTGGTGCGGGTGGCCGCGCAATTGGAAGCCGCGTTGGATCAGTCGCCCGATCTGATGGTGCTCAACCGTTTCGGCAAGGCCGAGACCGGGGGGGGTGGTTTACGTTCGGTGCTGTCCGAGGCGCTGTTGCGCGGCGTGCCGGTGTTGACGGCCGTGCGCGATATTCACGTCGCCGATTGGGCAGAATTCCATCAGGGCATCGCAGTCGATCTGCCTGCGGACCCTGCAGCTTTACGGGCCTGGGTGCTATCTGGGCATCAACTTCAGGCAGGGCACAAATCACCTGACTGACCAACTAAAAACGCGCAGCACTATGCCCACCTCTGATGTGCCTTGCACGCATGCTGCAAGCGCGTTGACGCTTTCAAGGGGTTGGGTCTATGCACATGTCGATTTTGTCATGAGGAGTACGGACCGATGACCGATGTTCGTGAGGCGCTGTTCATTGCGCGAACCACGGATGGACGAACGGTGCGACGCCCGTTGTCCCCCCATTTGCAAGTCTACAAGCCGCAGATGACGATGGCGTTGTCCATTATGCATCGCATCACCGGCGTGGCGCTGGCGGTGGGCGCGTTGATCCTGGCGTGTTGGCTGGTGGCGGCGGCTTCGTCGGATGCCGCCTTCGACACCGTGTCGATGCTGCTGCACACCTGGATCGGCAAGTTGGCCCTGCTCGGCTGGACTGCGGCGCTCTGGTTTCACTTCAGCACGGGCATCCGTCATCTGTTCTGGGATGTCGGTCATGGCTTTGAGTTGCCGCAGGTGCACGCCTCGGCGCGCTTCGTGCTCATCGCCACGGCTGTGTTGACGCTTGCCACCTGGTTCGTCGGCCTGCTGGCGCTCTGAGGAATACGATCATGTCCAAATCCCCCACCCAGACCATCATGCGTTCGGGCCTCGGTCTTGTACGCGGCCTCGGTTCGGCGAAGACCGGTGCCTCTCATTGGTTGGCCGAGCGCGCCACTGGCTTAGCACTGGTGCCGCTGTCGCTGTGGTTCATCTATTCGATCCTCTCGTTGCTCGGCGCTCCGCGCGCTGCGGTCGTTGCCTGGGGCGGTCATATGGTGAACGCCACCCTGCTGCTCGCATTGGTGCTGATCATGTTTCATCACATGGCGATGGGTTTGCAGGTTGTGATGGAAGACTACATCCATAGCGAGAAGCGGCGCTTGGTGTCGGTGCTGTTGATGAAGGCGGTTGTGGGCCTGTTCGGCCTCGCCGCCACCCTGGCCATCATCAAGCTCGCACTCGTCGGCTGAACCAGAAAGCGGATTATCGTCATGAATGCGATCAGCAAGCCCTCTCTGGGCGCCTATAAGATTGTTGACCACACCTACGATGTGGTTGTTGTCGGTGCCGGTGGCGCTGGTTTGCGGGCCACGTTTGGCATGGGGGCCGCTGGCCTCAAGACCGCCTGCATCACCAAAGTCTTCCCCACCCGCTCGCACACTGTGGCAGCCCAGGGTGGCATCGGTGCCGCCCTCGGCAACATGGGTGAGGACGATTGGCGCTGGCACATGTACGACACCGTGAAGGGGTCGGACTGGCTGGGCGACCAGGACGCCATCGAATATATGTGCCGTGAGGCGGTTCCGGCGATTTATGAGCTGGAACATTACGGCGTGCCGTTCTCGCGCACCGAAGACGGCAAAATCTATCAGCGCCCGTTCGGTGGCCACATGCAGGATTACGGCAAGACGCCCGCCATGCGCGCCTGTGCTGCTGCTGACCGCACCGGCCATGCCATTCTGCACACGCTCTATCAGCAGAGCCTGAAGCATGATTGCGAATTCTTCGTCGAGTATTTCGCCCTTGATCTGATCATGGACGACGAAGGCACCTGCCGTGGTGTGATGGCGTGGAATCTCGAAGACGGTTCAATGCATCGCTTCCGCGCCCAGCAGGTGGTGCTCGCCACCGGCGGTTATGGCCGCGCCTATCTCTCCTGCACCTCGGCCCATACCTGCACCGGCGACGGCGGCGGCATGGTGCTGCGTGCGGGTCTGCCAACGCAGGACATGGAATTCGTGCAGTTCCACCCCACCGGCATCTTCCCGGCGGGCTGCTTGATCACCGAAGGCGCGCGCGGCGAAGGTGGCTATCTCACCAACTCCGAAGGCGAGCGCTTCATGGAGCGTTATGCGCCGACCGCGAAAGACCTCGCCTCGCGTGACGTGGTGTCGCGTTCGATGACGATGGAAATCAACGAAGGCCGTGGCGTGGGTCCGCACAAGGACCACATCATGCTGCACCTCGAACATCTCGGCGCCGAACTGCTCAACGAACGCCTGCCCGGCATTTCCGAGACCGCCAAGGTCTTCGCCGGTGTGGACGTGACGAAAGAGCCGATCCCGGTGCTGCCGACCGTGCACTACAACATGGGCGGTATTCCCACCAACTTCCGCACCGAAGTGCTGCGCCCGACCCGCGACAACCCGGACGCCATCGTCCCCGGCCTGATGGCGGTGGGTGAAGCCGCCTGTGTGTCCGTGCATGGTGCCAACCGCCTCGGCACCAACTCGCTGCTCGATCTGGTGGTGTTCGGCCGTGCGGCGGCTTTGCGCGCTGCGGAGATCATCAAACCGGGTGCGACACAGGCACCGCTGCCGGCCGGTGCCGGTGACAACGCGCTCGCCCGTCTGGACGCCAAGCGTCACGCCAAGGGTGGCACCACGGTTGCCGCTCTGCGTGACCAATTGCAGCGCACCATGCAGGCGCACGCCGCCGTGTTCCGCAACTCCACCTCGCTGACGCAGGGTGTGGAGAAGGTGGCCAATCTCTGGACCGAGCTGAAGGACATCTCGGTGTCTGACCGCTCGCTGATCTGGAACAGCGATCTGGTGGAAGCGCTCGAACTCGACAATCTGATGGGCAACGCAACGGCGACGATGGTCTCCGCCGAGGCCCGCAAGGAAAGCCGTGGTGCGCAGGCGCATGACGATTTCCCGGATCGTGACGACGTGAACTGGATGAAGCACACGCTCTCCTGGGTGAATGACCAAGGTGAGGTGACGCTGGATTATCGCCCGGTGAAGATGCAGACGCTGACCAACGAAGTGTCTGTGTTCCCGCCCAAGAAGCGCGTCTACTGAGGAGCGACCCAGATGGTTGAATTCAATCTCCCAGCGAACTCAAAGGTTCAGAAGGGCAAGTCTTTCCCAGCGAAGGGCGCGAAGAACGCGAAAACCTTCAACATCTATCGCTGGAACCCTGATAACGGTGCCAATCCGAGCATGGATGCATTCGAGATCGATCTCGACAAATGCGGCCCGATGGTTTTGGACGCGCTGATCAAGATCAAAAACGAGGTCGATACCACGCTCACCTTCCGCCGCTCGTGCCGTGAAGGCATTTGCGGTTCGTGCGCGATGAACATCGATGGCACCAACACGCTCGCCTGCCTCAAGCCGATTGCGGATGTGAAGGGCGATGTGAACATCAACCCGCTGCCGCATATGCCGGTGATCAAGGATCTCGTCCCTGATCTGTCGCAGGCTTATGCGCAGTATCGCTCGGTTGAGCCCTGGTTGCAGTCCGAAACCCCGCCGCCGCCGGATGGGGAGCGCCTGCAATCCAAGGAAGAGCGCGCGCTGCTCGACGGTATGTGGGAATGCATTCTGTGCTTCTGCTGCACCACCTCCTGCCCGAGCTATTGGTGGAACGGCGACCGTTACCTCGGCCCGGCAACGCTGATGGCCGCCTATCGCTGGATCGCCGATAGCCGCGACGAGCGCACGGGTGAGCGTCTTGATGCGCTGGAAGATCCGTTCAAGCTCTATCGCTGCCACACCATTATGAACTGCACGCAGACCTGCCCGAAGGGTCTTAACCCGGCGAAGGCGATCGGCGAGATCAAGTCCAAGCTGGCGGAGCGTCAGGGCTAATGGCATTTCGCGGCTCCCTGGGTGAGCCTGGGGGCCGCACCGCCGCTTGGATCGATGCACTTTTCGTCGATCATGCCGTGTTTCGCCTGCTGTGGAGCAATTTCGGCACGGTGATTGCGGGTAAGCTCTATCGCGTCAATCACCCCACACCGGGGCGGTTGGCGCGGCTGACGCGCAAGCTCGGCCTGAAAACTCTGATCAACGTGCGCGGTCATCGCCAATGCGGGGCGGATGCATTGTCGCGCGATGCGGCGCAGCGTTTGGGGCTGATCCATATCGATATGGCGTTTGAAAGCCGGGGTGCTCCGCATCGCGACCGCATTCTGCGCTTTGCCGAAATCTATCGCACGCTGCAAACCCCTGCGCTGTTGCATTGCAAATCCGGCGCGGATCGTGCGGGCTTGGCCTCGGCCTTGGCCATCCTGTTCGAGGGCGGCACGGCTTGGCAGGCGATGGCGCAATTGTCTTGGCGCTTCGGCCATTTCAGCCGCTCCAACACCGGCATTCTGGACGCCTTTTTCCGCCTTTACGCGCAGACCGCCGAGGGCCGCATTCCGTTTCTGGAGTGGGTGGCCACCGAATATGATGAAGTCGCCCTGCGCGCCTCGTTCCGCTCACACGGCCTGTCGAATTTCCTCAACGATTACGTGCTGGCGCGCGAATAGCGGGTCTCTTCCGGGCGTGATATGACGGCCCGGAGAAACGTCCCGGCACGAGATACATGAGCAAGACTTCCCGCGCGGCCCCTTTTCCGATGGAGCAGAGCATTGGCTCGCAGGTCCGTCGCACGCATCGCCTTTTCGCTCAGGCGCTGCAAGCAGCCCTTGCACCACAGGAAATCCCGCTTGGCATGTGGTATTTCCTCCGCGCCTTGTGGGAGGAGGACGGCCTGACCCAGCGCGAGATCAGTGAGCGCGTCGGCGCCACCGCGCCCACGGCGGTGGAACAGCTGCGCAATATGGAAAAACGCGGCCTGATTTCCCGCCGCGCCAGTGAGGAGGATCGCCGCAAGGTGCATTTCCACCTCACCGAGATGGGCCGCTCAGTGGAAACCGAGTTGCTCGCCTATGCCGAAGGGGTGAACCGCATCGCGATGGAAGGCTTCACCGAAGGCGAAGTCGGCTTCCTGCGGCTGGCGCTGATGCGCATTCAGGACAATTTGGCGAAGGCGAAAGGGTAGTTCCAGTCGTCATTGCGCGTGCAATGACGTGGTGATGTTGGTTCAACCCTCAATCACCACGTTCTAAAATCCAAATCTTACGGCTTCGGCGGAATCGGTGTCGGCGTCAGGAACGGGGCGAGTGTCTCGGTCTGCACCGGCTGCGCCACCACAGGTGCTGGGGCGGCGGAGGCCGGGGTGTTCTGCATATAGGCGTGCAGGGATTTGCGCACCTGGAACTCAAATTCCACGTTCATGTCGGTCATCATCTGATTGACCAACTTATCCAACGTCGCGCGTGTGGCGTTCGGTGCGTCGTTTTCATAATCGATGGTGCGTGACACGCGGGCCTCGGCATAGCCGGTCTTGCTGCCATCGGAGGTCGCCACTTCCAACTGCACCGCCAATGAGCCCTTCAGCTTGTCATGATCCGGCACGATGGACGCCTCATCGACCTTGAACACCGCTTGGCCGGATGAGCCGTCGCCGAGCAGACGGTCGCGCGCCATGCTGCGCAGCACATCGGCGGGTTTGTTCGGGGCGAGGATGGCGATGTCACGATTGTCACGCGCGGGCGGCGTGCGATCGTCAATCTCAATATTGGAGACGTTGAGGTGCAGCTTGGTCAGATAGCTGTAATTTGGCTTCGGAAAATTCCGCGCCGCCTCATCACTCGAACAGGCGGCAAGCAACAACGGTCCGGCAAGGGTGGCGCACATAGCGGCGCGGCGCGTCCAGATGGCGATGGTCATGGTCAATGCGTCTCCGGTGAGGCGTTATGCGTCGGGATGGCGGGGCCAACCTCGGTGCGGTCGAAGCGGAATTCCACGTTGCAGAACTCACAGGTCATGGTGATCGCACCACCTTCCTGCATGTGATCGAGGTCATCCGTGCCGAAAGTGGCCAACACTTCCGACAGTCGGGCGCGCGAGCAGCGGCAGCCGTAATTCAGTTTGCGTGGCCGATCCGCCGCCACACCCTCAGTGCCAAACAGACGCCAGAGCAGATGTTCGGCGGGCAGCGCGTCGTCGAGCAATTCGCTGTCTTTAACGGTGCTGGCAAGGATCAGGGCGGTGGCCCAGCTTTCGTCCTGCGCCAACATATCCATCTCGGGATCAACGCCACCGGCACCGGCGATGCGCTCCAGCACCAGGGCCGAGGCTCGCCAACCATGTTCAGTTTCAGCGCAGGCCAGGCGCAGGAAGCAGGCGGTCTGTTCGGAGGCGTTGAAGTAATGCAGCGCCATCTCCTCCAGCGTCTCGCCCTCCAGCGCCACGATGCCCTGATGCCGCTCCATATCCGGCCCCTGATCAACGGTGAAGGCCAGATAGCCCTCGCCGAGCAATTGTCGGGTGGTCGGGTGCGGGTGTTCGGCGAGCAGCGTGGCGAGCCTGTCGTGGTCCACGCTGGCATAGCCACGCAGCGCGCCGCCATCGGTACAGTCAGCAAGCAGCATGCGCACCGGGCCATCGCCCTTGATTTGCAGCGAGAAGGAACCGGTGAATTTCAGTGCCGTCGCCAAGGCCGCCACCACCACCAAGGCCTGCCCGGCTAAGGGCGTGACGCAAGGCGGGTAATTATGGCGGTCAAGCAGGGCGGCGGCGAGCGGCCCTAGTTTAATCAGCCGACCGCGCACCGGGCGCAGCGGCAGATAGAACGGATTGACGCCACGCGGCACGGCAATGTCAGGCACGGCGGGACGGCTTTGGTCGAGAAAGGCAGGTGCGTTATCCATGGCTGCCAACATAGGCAATCTTTGCCGTCATTGCGAGAAGCCGCCCTATGCGATCTCAGCGAATGCTGCGCGCACCTTCGGGCTGCACAAAGCCGCCAACTCGCCCTCATGCAGATAGCTGGGCATCAGCCGATCAATCGTCGCATCGCGGCGAGCGGCCGGGTGGAAATAGATTTCGCTCAACCCTTCCGGCAGCACCGGGGCCAAGCGCAGCAGCTTGTCCTCGGTCATCGCCCCGGTCCAGGCGAGGCCGAACACCGAATCATTGGTGGCAAGCTGGGCCACCCGTGCCTTGTGGCGCAGCACGCGCGTCCATTGGCGCATCGCCCAGGCGCCGAAACCCGGATTTTCGCCGCAACGGCGCATCACATCGCCGGGCTCGCTGGGAATACGCAGGCCGGGCAGGCGCTGTTGCCAGCCAGCGTCGATCATCAGATCGGCGACGGTGGGGTGCAGATGCATGTGCTTATGTGCATCGGCATGGGCCAGCGTCAGGCCGGTTGCCGCAAAGGCCGCGAATTGGGCGCGGATTTCGGCGCGCAGTTGGTGACGGATTTTCGGGGAGAAGAAGTAACGCAGCCCCAGCCGCACCTGATCAGACGGGAATTGCCCGTTCTCATCCACCAGATCCGGGATGGCCTCCTGCGGCAGCACCGCCGGTCCTTCGATCACCACCAGATGCAGCCCAACACGCAGATTGGGCATCCGGCGTGCGCGCTCGACGGCATCGGCAGCAGCCGGTGCCGCGACCATCAGGCTGGCAGAATTGAGCACGCCCTCGCGATGGGCGCGCTCAATGCCTTCATTGACGGCTTCCGACAGGCCGAAATCATCGGCCGTGAAGATCACCCGGCGCGACACAGCCCGATCAGGCAGCTTGATCGTGCCGTTCGCGCAGGAACTGGAAGAACTCCACCCCTTCACGCAGACGGCGCTTCATCATGTCCGGGCTGGTGATCATCTCGCCGACAATCGCGCCGATCTTCTTCGGGCGGAAATAGAACTTCTTATAGAAGGTCTCCACGCTGTCGAAGATCTCGGTGTGCGTCAGATGCGGATACGACAGCGGGGCAATCTGCACGCCGTTCTCGTCGATCATCTCGGCATGCTCGGCATCGAACCAGCCATTTTCCACCGCCTGCTGATACAGGAAGGTGCCCGGATACGGGGCCGCCAGGGAAACCTGCATGGTGTGCGGGTTGATCTCTTTGGCGTATTCGATGGTCTGCTGAATCGTCTCGCGCGTCTCACCCGGCAGGCCGAGGATGAAGGTGCCGTGGATTTTGATGCCCAGCTCGTGGCAATCCTTGGTGAACTTCTTCGCCGTCTCTATCAGCAAGCCCTTCTTGATGTTGTGCAGAATTTGCTGATTGCCGCTCTCATAGCCCACCAACAGCAGGCGCAGGCCATTGGCCTTGAGCACTTCGAGCGTCTTGCGCGGCACGTTTGCCTTCGCATTGCACGACCACGTAACCCCCAGCTTGCCCAGACCCTTGGCGATCTCTTCGGCGCGCGGCAGATTATCGGTGAAGGTATCGTCGTCGAAGAAGATTTCCTTCACGTTCGGATGGTTCGTGATGATCGACTTCACTTCGGCGATCACGTTCTCCGGTGAGCGGACGCGGTAGTTGTGACCACCGACGGTTTGCGGCCACAGGCAGAAGGTGCAGCGGCTTTTGCAGCCACGACCGGTGTAGATCGACACATAAGGATGCTTCAGATAGCCGATGAAGTAATCCTCGATGCGCAGATCTTTGGAATACACGTCCGACACCCAAGGCAGGCTGTCCATGTTTTCCAGGATCTCACGATCCTTATTGTGGACAATGTTGCCAGCCTCATCGCGATAGGAAATCCCATCGATCTCCGCCCAGGGCTTGCCGGAGGCAACATCAAGGATGGTGAAATCGAACTCATTGCGGGCGACAAAATCAACCGGCAGACCCTGTTCCAGGCTTTTCTGCGCTTCAACCGCCACTTTCGCGCCGATGAAGCCGATCTTGATGGCCGGATTGGCCTCTTTCAGCATCGCCGCCACCTTCACATCCTTGGAGAAGGACGGTGTGGAGGTGTGGATGATGCACAATTCGTTCTGCTTGGCGGCTTCCAGAACGCGGTCCATGCCGATCTTGGCCGGCGGGGCGTCGATCAGGGTGGAGCCAGGAATCAGCGCGGCGGGTTGCGCCAGCCAAGTCGGGAACCAGAAGCTCTTGATCTCGCGGCGTGCCTGATAGCGCGAACCAGCGCCGCCGTCGAAGCCGTCAAAGGAAGGCGGTTGCAGAAAGAGAGTCTTCATCATGGCAGTACTTGTCCTTCAGGTGCCTGGACAGGCACATCTTCTGGGTCAGTCGGATTTTTTGTCTGTGGCGTGGGTATGCATGATATTGCCACGCCATTCCACTGTGTCGCTCGCATAACTGGCCAGGAAGACCGCCATCGACAAGAGGTCGCGCAGCGGCAATAGCCAGATCGGCACTTTTGTTGCCCGCCCCACAGCGGCCAGCCCCAACGCGCCATCAATTCCGGTGGCGGCCAGGATGCGGCCGAACCAGGCGAAAAGGAACAATTCCTCGCCATAGAGGGGGTATCCCCCCGCCGACGCGAACGCCCAGGCGGGAATCGCCCAAGCCAACGGGTACTGAATGGCGGACGCAGCGAATTCGAGCGGCACCAGCGATAGGATGGTGCGCGACCAGCGCAGTTCATGGCTGAACAACGCGCGGAAACTGGTCTCCGGTACCGTCGTGGACGGCACGGTGGTGGCCATACGGATATTCAACCCCAGTCCGCGCACCAATTGGCCGAGCACATTGTCATCAGCCAAATGACCCGCCAGCGCCTGCAATCCGCCGATCCGGGTGAGGGTGTCGCGATGCAGCGCCATCGTGGCACCCAGGCAATCCTCGCGCCCCAAAGCGCGCGACATCAGCGCGCCGGGCAGGAAATAGTGATTGATCGCCGAAGCTCCGAGCACCGCAGGCATCCCGGCATTGGCGGCAAGTCCGGCGTAGAGCGTGGTGACGAGGCCCACATTCGGCACGCTGAACTCCACCGCCACGCGGCGCAGATAATCCGGCGCGCAATGCAGATCGCTGTCGGCAATGACGATGTGATCGTATTTCGCCACCCGATACATATTGATCAGATTGGCAACCTTGCGGTTGCTGCCGTGTGGCGTGGGGTCGATCACCAGATCGATCTCATGCTCAGGGAAACGCGCCTTGAGGCGCTCCACCACCGCAATCGCCGGATCATCCGCACGCTGGACACCGAAGATCACCTGAAAGCGCGGATAATCCTGTGCGCAGACGCTGGTGAGGGCGGCTTCCAGCAGCGGCTCATCGCCATGCAGCGGCTTGAGCAGGGTGAGCGGCGGCAGGTCGTTGGTGGCGGTCGGTTGGGTGGCCGCGAAACTTTGCGCCTGTCGCCAGCCCATCAGCGCCTGACCGATTCCAGCCAGCGTGAACAGACCAAACAGCGCCGCCAGCGAAATCAACATCGCAACCGCCGGATCAGGAGGCAGTGCCGGCGGCCAGATTGGCCACCTTGCTGCGCAGGCTATCGATCAACTTGCTCGCATCGCCCGCGCCCAACAGCGACCGGAAATCCGAGCGCGTGACGGCCACGCGGCTGATTGAGCCGTCGAGCAGAATATCCACCACATGCCAAACGCCGTCGGTCTCGCGCATCACATAGTCGAGCTTGGTGACGTCGCCATTGGTGGCCACGATCCGGCTGGGCACCACCACGTCGTTCTCAACCTTGCGGTTGTCTTGGTCGATGATGAATTTTTCACCGTTAAAGGCATCGAAATTCGCCACGTAGCTGGCGACGGTGAATTGGGTGAACACCTCAAGCAGCGTGGCTTTCTGTGCATCCGGAATCGTCGGCCAACGCACATTGCCCACCGAATTGCGCAGCAGCAGCGGCAAGTCGAACACCTTCTCCACAACGGGGCGCAACGCAGCGGTGCGCTCGGCAAACGGCTTGCCGTGACCCGCATGCATCGCGTCCAGAATGGCGGCATTCAGCGCAACAATCGGCTGCGCGGCAGGGTCGGCATCCGCGGCGCAAGTCGGCATCGTCCAGGACAGGCACGGCGCGGCGCACAGGGCCGCCATCAACGCGCGTCGTTTCATGCCGGGCGGCCTTTGTAGGTTGCCGCCTGTGACGAAATGTATCCGATTCGTGGCGGGTTTATCCGAAGCTGAAAAGCAGTGCAGGCGGTCGTCATGGTGGATGGACTGCTCCGTCAGGCATACCGGAGAGAAACCGGAACGGCATGACGCAGTGCAAACACTACTCGTCACGCTCCATCCGTGGCATACAGTCCTGCACGTGATGCCGCAAGCCGGGCTTGCGCGGGGCGGGGGCGACAATTTGCAGGTTCGTCCCTATGTGGCGGGAAAGCTTCGGGAGAGTGTGGATGCTGAAAGTGGTTCTGGCGCAGCCGCGCGGCTTTTGTGCGGGTGTTGAGCGCGCGATTGAGATCGTCGAGCGGGCGCTGAAGAAATATGGTCCGCCGATTTATGTGCGGCACGAGATCGTCCACAATCGCCATGTGGTCGAAAGCCTGCGCGCGCGCGGTGCGGTGTTTGTCGATGAGCTGGACCAGATTCCGCCCGGCGCGATGACGGTGTTTTCCGCCCATGGCGTGGCAAAGCACGTCGAGGAAGTTGCCAAGGAGCGCGGCCTGCCGGTGATTGATGCCACCTGCCCGCTCGTCACCAAGGTTCATAACGAGGGCCGCCGCTACGCTGCGGCGGGCAAGGAGCTGATCCTGGTTGGCCATGCCGGCCATGCCGAAGTGGAAGGCACCATCGGCCAGATGCCCAGCCGCGTGCATCTGGTGCAGACGGTGGCCGATGTGGCGACCCTCACGCCGGATCATCCGGAAGCGCTGGCCTACATCACCCAGACCACGCTGTCGGTGGACGACACGCGCGGCATCATCACCGCGCTGAAGGAGAAATTCCCGTCCATCGCCGGTCCTGATGTGCGCGACATCTGCTACGCCACGCAGAACCGTCAGCAGGCGGTGCGTGATCTTGCCAATGCGGTGGATGTGATCCTGGTGGTTGGCTCGAAGAACAGCTCGAACTCCAACCGTCTGCGCGAGATCGGCGAAGAGTTGGGCAAGCCTGCTTATCTGATCGACGACGCCAGCCTGTTGCAGCGTGAGTGGTTCGATGGCATCGCCACGGTGGGCGTCACCGCTGGTGCGTCGGCCCCCGAATTGCTGGTGCAGGGCGTCATCGACGGGCTGCGTGCCTTTGGAGAGGTTGAAATCAGCCTGATGGACGGCGTGGCGGAGGACGTGAAATTCCGCTTCCCGCCCGAATTGGCTGATTCCTGATAAGCCTTCCTTAACCTCCTCGCCGGATACTGCCTGCAATGGCAGGGGTATTCGGCGATGGATGGCAAGGCGGACACAATGACGGATGCGCGCGTGCGCATGGCGCGCCATTTGGCGGAATTGCAGAAATTTCACGTCGCACTCGCCATGCACTCCAGCGCGATGAAGAAATTCGGCAATAATGGTGAGGGGCTGGCGGAAATTCGGCTGGCCTATGAGATGCTCGAACAATATATGGCGCAGACGGATTCCTTCCTGGAAAACATGCGCGGACGGTTTGATGCGCGGCTGGGCGTGCTGCGTCGGGCCGAACCACAGTTGGATGGGCGACCCAACCGTGCGGACATGGCCCCTGGCCACAACGAATTTTGGCTCGAATTTTCTCGGCTGACGTCGGTGCTGCGCCGAATTGCCAAAAGGTCGGAAGTGTAGGGCGGGTCCACGACCCGCATTTGCGCCTTTTTCCATAAAGGCGGGTCGTGGACCCCCTACGGAAACAAATACCCCGCCAACACACCCTTCATCTCCGCCACCACGCGCAGGCGGTTATCCTCATCCACTTGCTCGAACGAGAAGCCCAACAGCCTGTCACCGATTTCGGTGGCCAGACGCAGGCGGAAGGCGAAATCCGGGGTGGGGTCAATCTCGAAGGCGCCGGAGAGGAATTCCATCACCATCTCCAGCACCTGATTGCCCGCGTAATCGTCGCGCGTCGGGCGGCTGATCAGGCGCCCACTGCCTTGGGCACCGAAAGCGATGGTGCGGAAATCGGGGTTCTCGCCCAAATACGCCACGAATTCATCCACCACATGGTGCAGGAAATCGCGCGGGGTTTGCGGGAAATCGGCCATCAGCGCCGCGCCCATCCGCTCCTGAAACGCCTCCATATGGCGCAGCGCGATGGCGTCAACGATCGTCTGTTTGTCCGGGAAGAAGCGATACAGCCCGCCGACGGACATGCCCGCTTCGTGCGCGATCTGTGCGGTCGTCAAACTCTCCAGCGCCACACCGCGTGCAAGCAGGGCCGTCGTCGCCGCCAGCACACGGGCGACGGTCTCCTGACTGCGCTCCTGCAAGGGCGCTCTGCGTGTGGTGGTTGTGCTGCTCATCGCCCCTTATTGACACGCCGGATCGCGCCTGCCAATACGCGAACACGAATTCGCATTCGCATGCCGCAGTGCGGTATGCCGTCACGGAGAATCATCGACATGGCCGTTCCTTTGCATCAGGCGCTGCGCGTCGGCGCGTATGTGGTCAAGCAGCATCTGATCGGCCGCAAGCGCTATCCGCTGGTGCTGATGTTGGAGCCGTTGTTTCGCTGCAACCTCGCTTGCGCCGGCTGCGGCAAGATCGACTATCCGGCGGAAATCCTGAACCAGCGCCTGTCTGTCGCCCAGTGCCTTGAAGCGGTGGACGAATGCGGCGCACCGGTGGTGGTGATCGCCGGTGGCGAGCCGCTGCTGCACAAGGAAATTGCCGAGGTGGTGCAGGGCATCATCGACCGCAAGAAGTTCGTCATCGTCTGCACGAACGCGCTGCTGCTTGAGAAGAAGATGGATCTGTTCAAGCCGAACAAGTTCTTCTCCTGGTCGGTGCATCTGGATGGCGACAAGGGCGACCATGATCGCTCAGTGTGTCAGGACGGCGTGTATGACCGCGCTGTGGCCGCGATCAAGGAATCCAAGAAGCGCGGCTTCCGCACCATCATCAACTCCACCTTGTTCAACAACGCCGATCCGGAGCGTCAGGCACGCTTCTTTGACGACGTGATGGAGATGGGCGTGGACGGCATTTCGGTCTCGCCGGGTTATGCCTATGAGCGGGCACCTGACCAGCAGCACTTCCTCAACCGCAACGCCACCAAGGAGCTGTTCCGCTCCATCTTCTCGCGCAAGAAGCCGGGCAAGAAGGCTTGGGAATTCAACCAGTCCAGCCTGTTCCTGGATTTCCTCGCGGGCAACCAGACCTATGAGTGCACGCCTTGGGGCAACCCGACGCGCAACTATTTCGGCTGGCAGAAGCCCTGCTATCTGCTCGGTGAATCCTTCGTCGGCTCGTTCAAAGAGCTGATGGAAACCACCGATTGGGACAGCTACGGCACCGGCAAGTATGAAAAATGCGCCGATTGCATGGTCCATTGTGGCTACGAAGCCACTGCCGTGACCGAGGCTGTCACCAAGCCGTGGAAGATGCTCGGCCTGGGCCTGTTCGGCATCAAGACCAAGGGGGCGTTTGCGCCTGAGCTGTCCTTGGCCAATCAGCGCCCGGCGGAATACGTCTTCTCCGCCCACGTGCAGACCGCGATGGAGAAGCTAAAGCACGCTCCCAAGAGCGCCGACGCCGATCTGGTTGACGCGGCCGACTAACGCCGCGCGCGCCCGGCCCGCATCGCGCCCCAACGCGATCAGGGCCGGGATTTGCAGCGGATGGCTGAGAATGGAGAGGGCCACGCGGGTGATCGCGATGGCCCCTTTTTCGTTCAGGGCTGCCATGGCGGCAGGCGGCAGATCACGATCCGCATCATCACAAATCGCCCGCAGCACGGCAAACGGCAGTCCGTGCTTCGCCGCCACGCGGGCGACCGCCCCGGATTCGAGATCGACGGCACGACACAGCGACGACGCAGCCAACGCCGCCTTCTCAGCAGCGGTCGCGACGATCTCGTGATGGGCGAGCAACATGCCATGTGTGCCTTCGCCAAGACGCGCGGAGAGGGCGGCATTGGTCGGGCGGATACGGCCATCCTCCACCACGGCGTCAGGGATGATGATGTCGCCCGGATGCAAATCGCCCATGAGGCCACCGGCGAGGCCGAAGCTGAGCAGGGCGGTTGCCCCCTCCGCCACCAACGCTTCGGCGGCGGCTTCTGCTCCCTCGGGCATGCCACCACCCGCGCGGACGGCCACGCCCAGCCGCTGGGCGATTGTCGCTTCGGCGGTCAGGCCGGTGATGATGCCGAGCATGCAGACTCCTTTACCCGTCATTGCAAGCGCAGCGCAGCAATCCATCGCTGAGTTGGCTGTGTCGCGGTGGATTGCTGCGCTGCGCTTGCAATGACGGGGTGATATTGGTTCAAGCCAAACTCATCACGCCCTACGTCACGATATCAGAACCCCACCGCCACCCGCATATCATTGCTCGCCCGCAAATTGCGATAGCGCGCCATTGCCAGCAGCGGGAAGAACAGCTTGTAGCCGTGATAGCGCAGATAGAACACGCGCGGGAAACCCACCGCCGTATAGGGGGCTTCGTCCCACTCGCCATCGGCTTTCTGCGTGGTCTGCAAATACGCCACCCCGCGCGCCACGGCCGGATGATTGCCCTCACCGGCTGCCATCAGCCCGAGCAATGCCCAGGCAGTCTGTGACGGGTTGGAGGTGTGATATTGGCCGCGCGGGGCATGGGCATAGGATTCGTTGTCCTCACCCCAGCCGCCATCCGCCCGCTGCGTCTCCAACAGGAACCCGGCCCCGCGCTTGATCAGCGGGTCCTGATGCGACAGACCAGCGGCATTCAGCGCACACAGCACCGACCAAGTGCCGTAAATGTAATTGGTGCCCCAACGGCCAAACCAGGAGCCGTCAGTGATCTGATCGCGACGCAGCCATTCAATGGCGCGCGCCATCACCGGCTCGGAGGCCTTATGGCCGATTTGCGCCAGGAAGCTCACACAGCGCGCCGTCACATCCGCCGTGGAGGGGTCGAGCAGCGCTCCGTGATCGGCAAACGGGATGTGGTTGAGATAGGATTTGTTGTTCTCGGCATCGAACGCGCCCCAGCCGCCATCGCGGCTCTGCATGCCGATGATCCAATCCTCAGCGCGCCTGATCGAGTCCGCATGGCGCACCTTGTCTTCGCGATGCAGCAGCATGGCGACGACAGCAGTGTCGTCCACATCCGGATAATGCGGATTTTCGTATTGGAACGCCCAACCGCCCGGGGCGATATCTGGCCGCTGACGCGCCCAATCGCCCACCACGTCGAGAATCTGCTTCGAGCGCAGCCAATCATTGGCCTCAACCACCGAGGCGGCGCTGGCCCCTTCGGCTTCGGCAATCGCATGACCGGCAAGGCTGGTGTCCCACACCGGAGAGAGGCAAGGCTGGCAATAGGCGCGGTCTTCCTCGATCACCAGCAGCTTGTGCAGGCTTTTCCAGGCAATCGCAGCGTCCGGATGGTCCGGCGCATAGCCGAGCGTGTCGAACATCATCACGCTGTTCGCCATCGCCGGATAAATCGCGCCCAGACCGTCTTCGCCGTTCAACCGCTCGGTGATGAACGCCACCGCCCGCTTGATCGACTTTTCGCGCAGGCTGGCCGGGAATGATTTTTCCAGCCGGAACAGCACGCGGTCGATGGTCTTGAACATATGGCCCCAGACCGAGCGGAACGGGCCACGAATCCAGTCGGTGATCTGCGCGGGTGGGGTGCGGAACAGCTCCGGCACATGCACATTGCGCGGATTGCGCGCCTGCGGCTTCAGCGACATCAGCACCAGCAACGGCGTGGTGACGGTGCGGCTCCAGTAGCTGACTTTATCGAGATGGAACGGGAACCAGCGCGGCAGCAGCATGATTTCCACTGGCATCACCGGTACACCACGCCAGGGGATTTCGCCGAACAGCGCCAACTGAATGCGGGTGAACACGTTGGCACGCTCTGCGCCACCGGCGGCGAGAATGCGCTCGCGGGCGCGGACCATGTGCGGGGCGTTGATATCCTCGCCGATGATCTTCAGCGCGAAATACGCCTTCACCGAGCAGGAGAGTTCGAACGCGCCATCATAAAACAGCGGCCAGCCGCCATCCTTGCACTGGGTTTCGCGCAGATAGACGGCGATTTTCTGTTCCAACGCCGGGTCAAGCCGGTCGAGGAAGTGCTGCAACAGCACGAATTCGGCGGGAATGGTGGCGTCGGCTTCCAGCTCAAACACCCAATGACCATCGCCAGCCTGACGGCGTTTGAGCGCCGCGGCAGCGTTGTCGATGGAGGTTTCAAGCCGCAGGGGCTGCGGAATGGCGTTCATAAACGGTCCGTTCAGGTGCGTCAGGCGGGTGACAGCAGGCTGTGGGCGGCGGCGCGTCCGGAGCGGATGGCACCTTCGATCGTGGAAGGCAATAAGGTGTGCGTCCAGTCTCCCGCAACTGCGAAATGCGCAATTCCGACGTCAGGATGCGGACGGCGGGCCTCGCTGGCAGCATTTGCGGTAAAAGTCGCCCGTTTTTCACGCACGGCGCGGTATTGCGGCATCGGCGCGGTGCTGCCGATGAGTGTGCAGATATCGGCCCAGGAGCGTTCGGCGAGTGTCTCGTTGGAGATGTCGGCATAGCGATTGGCCGCCGAGATCGTCACCGAGAGAATGCCCGGCTTGGCAAACACCCATTCCGCCGTGCCGCCGACCACGCCCGCGAAGCCAGCCGGGCCGAGATCGGGGGTGGCATTCACGTCGCCGACCCGGAAATGCAGGTTCACAATCGCCTCGAACTGCTCGGGACTCTGCAGTGACGGCAACAAATCGCCCGAAACCCAAGGCGGCGTGGCCAAAATCACCGCCTCATCCGCACTCACCGCAATCTCGCCCGACGGCGTGGTGAAACCGGTGATGCGGCCCTCGCTCTGGCGGATCGCCGAGACGCGGGTGGCGGTGTGCAGCACACTGCCGTGTTGGGCGAGATAGGCAATGGCAGGATCGACCAGGGATTCAGACAATCCCTCCTGCGGAATCAACGGCTCACACGCACGCCCACCGCGCAGCAGCGAGCCTTCCACCACCGCCCAGAGCAACGAGGCCAACGCCTCCTCCGGCATGGTGTTCAGTGCGGAGATCGCCAGCGGTTCGAGCAATTTGCGATAGAGTTCCGTGCCTGCCAGCACGTCCTGCACGCTGGCACCGGGGGCGGCCTTCTTCAGCCGGGCGAGGGCGAGATAGTCGGAAAGTTTGGTGCCTGGCACGCGGCCCGTCAAAATCCACCACGGGATGCGGCCAGGGCCGGGGGCGACAGTCCAGCGCTCGCCGCTGCCGACATCGATGAACGGAAACAACGCCCGCCCCGGTCCGCGCAGCGTGTGGCGGGCACCGATGGTGGTCAGATACTGCATCACCGCGTCATTGCCGGAGAGCAGCAGATGATTGCCGTTATCCAGCCGCACGCCGAGCGGCTTGTCGAAATACGACCGGCACCGCCCACCCGCCGCCGGCCCCGCCTCATAGAGCGTGGCGCGAATGCCGGATTGGGCGAGGCTGACAGCCGCCGACAGCCCAGCCATGCCCGCGCCGATGATGTGGGCGTGCCTCAAAACCATGCGTAGCGGATCGCGATCCAGATCTTGCGCCACTTCGCCACCTTGACCGGCTGCTGGAACCGATCCCAGCCGCGTGTTTCCAGCGCGGTGAGAATGGCGGCGTAGCTTTTGCCCATCACGCGCGCCGGGCGCATTGCCTGCGGATCGCAGACTTCCATCGCCGTCCAGGCATTGGCGAAATGGGCGTGCGCGTCTTTCGCCACCCGCGCACAGACGCGCGGCATGTTCGGATGATCGAGGGCGGCGGGAACCTCTAACGGCACGCCTTCCGCCGCCAGATACTCACGCGGCAGATACAGCCGCCCGCGCTCGGCATCCTCGGCCACGTCGCGCAAAATATTGGTCAATTGCAGGGCGCGACCGAGAGACCACGCCACCACATCCGCCCGGCTTGACGCATCACCAAATGCCCGCACCGACAGCCGCCCCACGGCTGCCGCCACACGGTCGCAATACAGATCAAGCGTCTCCAGATCGGGCGCGACGATCACCGTTTCGGCGTCCATCTGCATGCCGTCGATCACGGCGGCGAAATCGGCTTGTTGCAGATCATAGGCCAGGATCGCCCGCAGCAGCACGCGCTCCACCGGGGTCTCGGCGTTGCCGATATAGAGCGCGGCGATGCGGTCGCGCCATTGGTTCAGCCGGGGCAGAATGGTGTCGAACGGGGCCGGATCATCGGCGATGTCGTCCACCAGACGGCAGAACGCATAGATCGCATACATCGCTATCCGACGATCCTGCGGCAGGATGCGCATGCCACGATAGAAGCTGGTGCCCGCGTCGCGCACGATGCGTTCAACTTCGTCCATATCGGCTTTGTCTGCCCCAAGGGCTGTGATGGTCGTGCTCATTAGAAGAACCGCAATGCCGCGATCACCGCACCGGCGACGTCGAACGGGGTGAGTTTCACCCGCATCGCCAGCGGGTCTTGCGCGCGCAGCCGTTTGGCCAACCGCTTGGCGAGGCCGACGATGATCGCCGTCTCCAGCCGCAATTTGCGATCCTTCACCCGGCGCGGCAACGCACTGCCCAGAGTGTTGAGGCGGTCGCAATGGTCGAGCAGATCGTTGAACACTTCGCGCATCGCCAAACTGGTCATCTGGCTGGCCACATCGGTGATGGCGGTGCGATATTTGTTGGTCAGTTCGCGCGGCAGATAGCAGCGATTGAGCGCTTTGAGGTCTTTCGAACAGTCCTGCACATGGTTGAGCACCTGCAGGCTGGCGCACAGTGCGTCTGACGCCTCCCAGGTGTCGCGGCTCTCGCCGTGCAGATCAAGCACGTGGCGGCCCACCGGCATCGCCGAATAGCGGCAATACTCGTACAGCTCGTCCCAGCTTTCGTAGCGGTTTTTGGTGGCATCCTGACGGAAGGCGATCAGCAATTCGCGGGCGTGATCAGCCGTCACGCCGGTTTCGGCGAGGCTTTCGCGCAAGCCGGTGCCGCTGGGGGAGCCGGTGCTGCGCTGGCCGAGCAGCACTGCTTCCATCACGTTCAGGCGGAAGAGTTTGTCATCCGGCTCCAACGTGGCGCTGTCAGCGATGTCGTCGGCGTTGCGGGCGAAGGCGTAGAAGGCGTGCACATGCTTGCGCAACCGCGCAGAGACGATAACGCCCACGGGGAAATTTTCATCCCCACGATCCTTGCCGGACCACTCCTCGACATCGGTCAGCGTGGCACTCACGATGCGCTCTCCGTATAGGCCCGGTTCTTCCATACCACACCGCGACCGCGATGGTGGTCGATGGCCGAGCCGATTGTTGCTGCCATGTAGAACAGTGCAATCACCGGCAACAGAGGCGCCCATGCAGGGGATAGGCCAAAACGTCGCAAACTGGGCAGAAACGTCATCGACATGATCGCCCAAGCCAGAATTCCCACCCAATCTCCGCGCAATGCCGCGATGGGCGGCACCAGGAAGACCAGCGCCATGCCCAAAGTGGAGGCAGCCAGCAGCCAGGGCGAGAGTTTCAGCTGCACATAGGCCGAGCGTGCGATCATCTTCCACACGTCGCGCCAATCGGGATAGGGCCGGATCGAGCGGGCGAGCATCGAATGCCCGAGCCAAATCCGCCCACCCGGCTTCACCTTGGCCGCCAACGCGCAATCATCGATCAGATCGCCTTTGATCGCAGCAATCCCGCCAATCCGCGCCAGCGCCGTTCTGCGGATCAACACAGTGCCACCGGCGGCCCCCGCAACAGCGCTCGTCGGGTCATTCACCCGCGCGAAGGGGTAGAGCATGGCGAAGAAATAGACGAAGGCCGGGATCAGCGCGCGTTCGGCGAAGTCGATGCAGCGCAACTCCACCATCTCGCTGACCATATCGAGTTTGGCGGTGGTCAGCTTCGTCACCAAAGTCGCCAGATGGCGCGGGTCGTGGGTGATGTCGGCATCGGTGAGTAGCACCAATTCCTCATCTGACGCCGCAACCCCCTGACTGACCGCCCAAAGCTTGCCCGCCCAGCCGGAGGGACGTTGCGCCCCAGTGATCACACGCAGCCGCTCGGCACCAGGCAGGCGACGGGCGATGTCGCCGGTGCCGTCGGTGGAATTGTCATCGACCAGAATGACGCGGAATTGGCCTTCATATTCCTGCGCCAGCAGCGAGGCGATCACCGGCGCAATGCTCTCCGCCTCATCCCGTGCAGGCACCACGATGGCAACCGAGGGCAGCGCGATCGGGCGGGCAGGCGGCAAGATCGGGCCTTTCTGCCAGAATCTGCCATGCAGGAAGGCGAGGTAGATCCAGGCGAGCAGAGCCAGCGCGGCGATCATGCCTCAGGCCTTCCCGTGTGCACGAAACCACGCCACCGCATCCGCCACCGCATCGCGTGCCGGGCGGGGTGAGAAGCCGAGCTCGCGGGCGGCCTTTGCGTGGCTGAAGAACATCGTCTTTGCCGCCATCCGCAGATGATCGCGCGTCACCAGCGGCTCAATGCCAAGCCGCGCCAACGCCTCACACACCAGCGCCACAGGATAGAGCGACGCACGCGGCAATTCCACGCGGCGTTGCTTGCGGCCAGTCACGCTGTCCACCAATTGCAGCAGCTCGAACAGATGCAGATTTTTGCTGCCCAGAATATAGCGCTCACCCGGCAGGCCGCGTTCGAGGGCGAGGAAATGGCCCTCTGCCACGTCGTCCACATGCACCACGTTCAGCCCGGTCTCCACATAAGCAGGCATTTTCCCGGCGGCGGCGTCGGCGATCATCCGCCCGGTGGGGGTCGGCTTGATGTCGCGCGGCCCGACGGGGGCTGTGGGGTTGACGATGGTGGCGTGCAGCCCGCGTTCACGCACCAGCCGCAACACCGCCTGCTCGGCGCGGTATTTCGATTTTTTGTAGATGCCGACGATCTTATCCTCGGAGACCGGCGTCTCTTCGGTGGCGGGCGAGCCGTCTGACGTCAGGCCGAGGGCTGCGACGGAACTGCAATAGACAATCCGCCGCACACCCGCATCTTGGGCGGCCAGCATCAGCATGCGGGTGCCTTCCACATTGGCTTGCAACATGCTTTCGGGATTTGGCACCCAGATGCGATAATCCGCCGCCACATGCGCCACCAGATCGCAGCCATCGACGGCGCGAACGAGTGAGGCGGGATCGGTGAGGTCGCCGATGCATTCTTCTACATCAAGACCGGCCAGATTGCTGCGGTCCGAGGTTTTGCGCAGCAGCACGCGCACCCGCATGCCGCGCGCCAACGCCGCCCGCGCCACGGCGGAGCCGACGAAGCCTGTCGCACCTGTCACCAGAATCAGATCGCCGGCCAACCCACAGCTCCCCCAAGACCTGCGGCGGTATAACCGTTTCGCAGAGTTCGCCAAAGCCTGCGTTCAGGATGCTGCGCGGATAAATCCCAAAATCGTGTCCCGCACGGGCGCGCGCCACGCCGAAATCGGTGCCACGGCCACCACCAGACCGATATGCCCCAGATCGGGAAAGTTTCGCACCGTCACTTCTCCTCCCACCGTTGCCATGTGGCGTTGCAAGGAAGCGGCGTTGCGGGGGCTGACGATATCATCCTTGCCGCCATGCAGCAGCAGGATGGGCGGGGCGTCTTTACGGGCGAAATTGATCGGCTGCATTTCGTCCGGATCAGGCGAAACCCCGAACGCCGCCGCCACATCGGGGTCGGGGGAGGGGATGAAATCCGCCGGTGCCGCCATGCCGATCACGCCCGCCAGATCGGTGGGCCGCATGCCGACGGCACCGAGATAGCGCGGGTCGAGCGCCAACATCAGCACGTTATAGCCGCCCGCCGAGTGGCCGATCAGGAAAATACGTTGCGGATCGGCGCCCCATGCGGCGGCATGGTCGCAGGCAAAGGCCACGGCGCGGGCATTGTCTTCCAGGAAGGTGGGGAAACCGGCTTGCGGGGACTTCCGGTAATCCGGAACCGCCACCACCAATCCGGCGCGGGCGAGCGGCGCTGCAACGAAGCGATACTCGCCGCGATTGCCGCTTTTCCACGCGCCGCCATGAATGAACACCACCAAAGGCAGCTTGGCCGCGCTCGGTGGGCTGGGGCGATAGACATCCATCATCCCCATCGGCCCCGGCGCATAGGCAATGTCGCGGCTGATGCTCAGGCCATTGATGTCGATGCTCGCATTCAACGCATCCACCGGCGCGCAGGACGGCAGTACAGCCGAGGCAGCGAGCAAGCTGGCGAAACGGGCGAGGCGGAAGAACATTTATTCCAGATTGGCCGCGATCGAGGGGTTGCAAGGTTTCTGCCCCGCGATTGGCAAGATAAGCCAGAATATCAAACCGTAATGTTAACTAAAAACGACGAAAAATCATTCCATCGCCCTTCCGGCGCGGCCTCTGGTGCTGTTAGATCATGGCGTGTGCGATAACAGAAGATTGCGGCCATGAGCGCAACGTTGCTCCAGGGCCTCGTATTGGTGATGGCGCTGCAGCTTGTCGCAGCGCCCATCGTGGCTGTGCGCAAGCCGCGCCTGGGCTTTCTGGCCAGTTTCCTCGCCTGTGCCACCGGCGCGATCATCCAGTTGATCTACCTGTTTTCCGGTGCCCCGCATGCTGAACTGGTCGTGCCGTTCGGGCTGGCCGGGCAGGGGACGGTGCTGTCGATTGACGGGTTATCCGGCTTGTTCATGTTGTTGGTGATGCTCGCCGGATCGGCTGCCAGCCTCGCCTTGCTGGATGATCACGGCCATCCGATCCCAACCGCCCCCGCTGTGCCGGTGTTCATCGGTTCCATGATGCTCTGCCTGCTCGCCGCCGACGCCTTCGCGCTGGTGGTGGGCTTCGAGGCGATGTCGGTGGCGTCGTTCGTGCTTGTTCTCACCTATCACCGCGACGCGCATGTGCAGGCGGCCGGGCGGCTGTATATTGGCATGGCGGTGTGGTCCGGCCTGTGCCTGATCGCAGCCGTCGCCCTGCTCGCCCCGCACGGCGCAAGCTTCGCCGCCATGCGGGGCGCACCGCCATCGCCGGTGGTGGCCTGGGTGGTATTGGTGCTGGCCTTGCTAGGACCCGGCTCGAAGGCCGGTTTGGTGCCACTGCATGTCTGGCTCCCTCCCGCGCATGCCGCAGCCCCCGCCCCGGTTTCGGCGCTGATGTCGGGTGCGATGACCAAAGTGGCGCTCTATGTGCTGATCCGTCTGGTGTTCGACCTCGTGGGCCCGGCGCAGGCGATGTGGTGGGGCTTGCCGTTGATCGGCCTGGGCATCGCTTCGGCTCTGCTCGGCGCGTTGCGGGCGAATATGGAGGGCGACATCAAAACGGTGCTTGCCTGCTCCACGATTGAGAATGTCGGCCTCGTCGCCATCGGTCTGGGCATCGCCCTGGCTGCGCGCGGGGCGGATTTGGCGGCGTTGTCGAGCTTGGCGGCGGGTGCGGCATTGCTGCACACGATGGCGCATGGCGGCTTCAAGACGCTGTTGTTCCTTGCCTCCGGGGCGATCCAATACGGTGCCGGCTCGCGCTCCTTCAACGCGCTGGGCGGGTTGATCAAGCGGATGCCGATCACCGCAGGCGTGATGCTACTTGCCGGTGCCTCGCTCGCCGGTCTGCCGCCGACCCCGGGTTTTGCCAGTGAGTGGATGCTGTTCCAATCCGTGTTGGGCGCGGTGCGGTTGGGCGGCTTGGCGTTGCAGGTGATTTCGGTGGTGCTCGGTGCCACGCTCGCGCTCGCCACCGCCTTGGCTGCTGCTGCCGCTGTGCGCCTGATCGGCGTGGCCCTGCTTGGGCGTCCGCGCAGCCAGGGGGCGGCAGAGGCACATGAAGCCGGGCCGCCTTTGCGCTGGGCGATGCTGCTGAGCGCGTTGGGTGTGGTGCTGGTGGGGCTATTTCCCGGCGTGATGCTGTGGTTTGCCGGGCCTGCGATGGCGGTGATCGTGCACGGCACGATGCTCGACCGCATCGGTTATCTCGGCTTTGCCACCGCCACCGATGCCCCTGGCTACGCGCCGATTTTTGTTCTGTTGCTGTTGGCACTGGCCATCGTGGTGATTTGGGCGGTGCTGCGGAAATGGGCAGTGCCGGGGCATCGAGCCGGGCCGCTATGGGATTGCGGCTTTGGCGCGCCGCCCTCCTGGCAGCCTTATGGCGACCCGTTGGCGCAATACTCTGCCACCAGCTTCGCCCAACCGTTGCGCCGCGTGCTCGGTACCACGCTGCTCGGCGCAGGTGAGGTGGTGCATATGCCGCGTCCGGGCGACACCCGGGCGGCGACGATTTCTGTGCACATGGCCGATCCTGCCGATGCCTGGCTGCTGGCCCCGTTGGCCCGCACGCGCGCTTTCCTCTCGCGCCTGACCGACCGGCTGCATTTCATCACCGTCCGTCAGGCCTTGACGTTGATGGTGCTCGTGCTTGTCGGGTTGTTGTTGTTCATCGCGGCGGTGGAACAGCTATGAGCGCATTGGCCGGACTGCTCGCCCTTTTGCTGCATATGGCGCTGATGCTCGCCGCCGCGCCGTTGCTGATCGGTCTGGCCCGCAAGGCGAAGGCCCGCATGGTGGGGCGCGAGGGGCCGCCGATTGTGCAGCCTTGGCGCGACATCGCCCGCCTGCTGCGCAAGCAACCGGTGGTGGCGGATAGCACAAGCTGGCTGTTCCGCGCCGCCCCCACGGTCAGCTTCGCCGCCACTTTGGCCGCCGCCGCGTTGGTGCCGAGTTTCGCGCTCGGCATGTTGAGCGGCGATGCCTCTGATCTGCTGGTGCTGGCGGGCCTGCTCGCCCTCGGCCGGGCAGTGCTTGCGTTGGCAGGCATGGACACCGGCACCTCGTTCGGCGGCATTGGAGCCAGCCGAGAGATGACGTTTGCCGTGGTGGCCGAGCCTGCGCTGCTGCTGGTGGTCTACACGCTGGCCTTGCTCGCCGGGACGACCAATCTGGATTCCATCGCCAGCCTGATCGCCTCGGGCGTGCTCGGCCTGCGCATTTCGATGGCGATGGCTTTGGTGGCCGCCTGTCTGGTGGCGATTGCCGAATGCGGGCGTGTGCCGGTGGACAATCCGGCAACGCATCTGGAGTTGACAATGGTGCATGAGGCGATGGTGCTGGAATATTCCGGCCGCCACCTTGCCTTGATCGAACTGACCGCCGCCCTGCGTCTGCTGGTCTGGACCTCGCTGATCCTGGTGATTTTCGCCCCCTTCGGCATTGCTCCACATCTGGCAGAGGGTGGGGCGTGGATTGGACTGCTCTGGGTGCGCGGTGTGGTGGCCTGGGGCGTGAAGGTGGCGATACTCGGCCTGATCCTCGCCGCCTTTGAGACCACGCGCGCCAAATTGCGGGTGTTCCGCGTGCCGGAATTGCTGGGTGCGGCGCTGCTGCTCGGCTTCCTCGCCGCCATTCTGCTGTTTGTCAGCCAGGGCTTTGCCGCCGAACTGCCGACCATCGGGGGGCTCGGCTGATGAACCATATCGGCTACGGCGTAATGTCCTACGATGTCGCCCATCTGCTGGGCGGCACGATGCTGTTGCTCTCCTTCGCTCTGCTCTCGCAACGCCGGATTGCCTCGACCATCGACACCTACGCCATTCAGGCGGTGACATTGGCGATTGCCGCGTGCTGGCAGGGCTGGGTGCAGCATGAGCCTTCCCTCTACCTCACCGGGGCGATTGCCTTTGGCGCGAAGGCGGTGGTGATCCCGCTGATGCTCAAGCGCTCGGTCAGGCTGCTCAATTTACACGATGCCCGCGAACAGGCGTTGAGCATCTTCACCGCGATGGCGCTCGGTGTCGCGCTGGTGGCGCTGTCGATCATGGTGGTGCTGCCGACGACGATGCAGGCAGGCGCTCTCACCCGTGAGGATCTCGCACTCGCTTTGTCGGTGGTGCTGCTCGGCCTGCTGATGATGATCACCCGGCGCACCGCCTTCACTCAGGTGATCGGCTTCATGTCGCTCGAAAACGGCCTGATCCTGGCCGCTGTCGGCGTGGCGGGTATGCCGTTGGTGGTGGAATTGTCGGTCGCCGTGCTGGTGCTGGTCGGTTTTGTGGTGTTCGGCGTGTTCCTGCGCCGGATGCGGGTGCATTTCCACTCGCTGGACACCACACATCTCGACCGCGTTGGGAGCGCGCAACGATGATGTCAGATTTTCTGAGTCCCGTGGCCCTGGTCCCCGCCCTCCCGCTCGCGGGTGCGCTGTTGGCTGCCCTGGTGCGCGATCCCCGCTTTGGGGCGTACGTCGCCATCGCCGCCGCCGCCGGAGGATTCGCCGCCGCCTGTCTGCTGCCGAGCGAAATCGGCTCGTCGCTGTTCCTGCTGGTTGATCCGGTCTCGGCTCATTTGGCCCTGCTGACCGCCTTTGTCGGCCTGACAACGGCGATCTACAGCCGCCGCTATATCGCGCGTGAGTTGGAAACCGGGCGGCTGGATGAAACGCGGGTGCAACGGTATCACACCGTGCTGCTCTGCTTCCTCGGCTTCATGCTGCTGGCCCTGCTGTCGAACAATCTCGGCATCGCCTGGGTGGCACTGGAAGCAGCAACGATCTCGGCCGTACTGGGCGTGGGATTGCCGCGCACGGCGGAATCAATTGAGGCGAGTTGGAAATTCTTCCTCATCTGCGGTGTCGGCATCGCGCTGGCGCTGTTCGGCACCGTGGTGCTTTACCTCGCCGCCATGCCAGCCTTGGGGCCGGGTTATGGCGCGATGACCTGGACGGAGTTGGCGCAAGCCGCGCCGCAAATCCGCCCGACGCTGCTCAACCTCGCTTTCGTTTTCCTGCTCGTCGGCTACGGCACCAAGGCCGGGTTGGTGCCGCTGCATTCCTGGATGCCCGACGCCCATGCCGAAGGTCCCACGCCGATTTCCGCCGTGCTGGCAGGCTCTGTGCTGAACGTGGCGCTGCTGTTGATCATGCGGCTGCGCGGGGTGATGGCGGCCAATGGCCAGTCGATCGATCCCGGCCCGCCGCTGATGGCGCTTGGTCTGTTCTCGGTGCTGCTCGGGGCGTTCAGCCTGTGGGGCAGGCGGGATGTGAAGCGGTTCTTCGCCTTCTCCAGCATCGAACAATCCGGCCTCGCCGCTTTCGCCATTGGTCTCGGCGGCGTTGGTGGCATCTTTGCCGCACTTCTGCACATGACCGTCCACACATTGGCGAAATCCGCCGTCTATCAGGCGGTCGGGCGGGCGGCGCAGCGCAAAGGCGGGCAGACATTCAATGACATCACCGGCCTGATTGCCTCTGACCGCGCATTGGGTCTCACCCTTGCCGCTGCCGTGATCGCCGTGGCCGGCCTGCCGCCCTTCGGCCTGTTCGCCTCCGAGGTGTTGGTGCTGAGCGAATCCCTGCGTCACACGCCGTTATTGACGCCGTTGCTGATGCTCGGCCTGCTGGTGGGTGGCTGGAAGCTGCTGGCACGCCTGATCTCGCTGTGCCTCGGCCCCCCCACCGAGGCGGTGGGTCCGGCGGTCAACTGGGTGGCCTTGCTGCCCACCTGGGTGCATCTGGCGATCATCGCCGTGCTGGGCTTTGCGATGCCTTCCGCCGTGGCCGAGTGGCTGGTCGCCGCCGCGCGCTCCATTCCGGGGGGCGCATTGTGAACGCCCGCACCTTGCTGCTCACCGCCACCGCCGAACCCTGCGCCCCGGTGCCGCGCCGTCAATTGACCGGCAGCCAATGGGCGGCCTTCGTCGCGGCATTGGCGCAGGATTCGTCGCTCGAACTGCGCGCCATGTGGGCCGACCCGCTCAATGTCTACGCTGTCTTCCTGGCACCAGAGGACGGCACGGTGATGTTCGCCTCTGTGCCTGTGGAATTGGGCCTCTATCAGGCGCTCTCCCCGGCCCGCCCATCCGCTGCTTTGTATGAGCGGATGATCCATGATCTGTGGGGCCATAGCGCCGCTGACGGGCTGGATGTGCGGCCCTTCCTCGATCACGGCAATTGGACGGCCACGCCGCCGCTTGCCACCCGCCCGCTGCCCAACCTCACCGCGCCGGAGCCGAAAGAGTTCCTGCCTGTCGAGGGTGAGGGGCTGCATCGCATTCCGGTTGGCCCCGTGCACGCCGGCATCATCGAGCCCGGCCATTTCCGCTTCACCGCACAGGGCGAGATCATCGTGCGGCTGGAAGCCCGGCTGGGCTATCTGCACAAGGGCACGCTGGGCCTGATGCAGGGCAAATCCCCCCGCGTCGCCGCCCGCTTCGCCGCCCGCCTGTCGGGGGACAGCACCGTCGGCCACGCCATCGCCTTCGCCCGCGCCGCCGAAGCCGCCGCCCATGTGCTGCCGCCGCCGCGTGCTGAGGCATTGCGCTGCGTGTTCGCCGAAGTCGAACGCATCGCCAATCATCTGGGCGACATCGGCGCCATCATCAACGACGCCGCCTTCGCTCTGATGCAGGCCCGTTTCGTCTGGCATCGTGAACAACTGCTCCGCGCCACCGATACCGCCTTCGGCCACCGGCTGATGATGGATGCCGTGGTGCCCGGCGGGGTCTCCGTTGATCTTGCACCGGGCGGCGAGGAGCGCATCATCCAGGTGCTCGACAGCCTTGCCGCCGAGTGGGACGCGCTGCTGGCCACCTACGACAACTCCGCGAGCCTGGCGGACCGCATGGTCAGCACCGGCGCGCTCTCCGCAGATCTCGCCACCAGCTTCGCACCGGGCGGCTTCATCGGTCGGGCGAGTGGTCAGGCCGCCGATCTGCGCCGCGTGCCCGGCTATGGTCATTACCGCGATATCGACGTCGAAATGCCGGTGCTCACGACAGGCGACGTCGATGCCCGCGTGCGCATCCGCATGGCCGAAGTGGTGGAATCCACCCGCCTGCTGCGCCACATCCTGCCACGTCTGCCCGAGGGGGCGCTGGTTGAACGGCTCGATGCCCTCTCCGGCGAAGGCTTGGGCTGGGCCGAGGGCTTTCGTGGCGATATTTGGCATTGGGTGCGTGTGGAGGGCGGCCAGATCACCGCCGTCTTCATGGCCGATCCCAGCTGGCGGCAATGGCCGTTGCTGGAGGTGGCGGTGGAGGGCAACATCGTCGCGGACTTCCCGCTCTGCAACAAAAGCTTCAACTGTTCCTATTCGGGGGTTGATCTCTGATGGCCTGGCGGACGATGTGGCGCGCCTTGCGTGACGGCCCGGCCACCGAGCCGGCCCCTGCTGCCGACCCGCTCCTCGCCGAATCCCTCGCCGCCCGCCTGCATGCGGCGGCGCAACGGCGATTGGGTCGTGGTTTGGCGATCCGGCAAGTGGACAGCGGCAGTTGCAATGGCTGCGAGCTGGAAATCCACATGCTTGGCAACATCGTCTATGATTTGGAACGCCTGGGTTTGCGCTTCGTGGCGAGCCCCCGCCATGCGGATGTCTTGCTTGTCACTGGTCCTGTCACCCGCAACATGCACGACGCTCTGATGCGCAGCTGGGCCGCGACGCCTGATCCCAAATTCGTCGTCGCCGTTGGCGATTGCGCCATTGATGGTGGTGTGTTCAAGGGCAGTTCGGCGATCATTGGCGGGATTGACGCTGCTGTGCCTGTCGACGCCTTCGTCCGCGGCTGCCCGCCGACGCCAGCGGCGATTTTGGAGGTTCTGTGCACCCTGGTTGAAGCCAACACCCCACCCCCGGAGCGCGTGCGCCGGATGTGACAACAGACGTTGAGAGGTGGCCTGTCGTTCGGCTATAGAGATCGCGGCTGTCTCCGTAGCTCAGCAGGATAGAGCACCAGATTCCTAATCTGGGGGCCGTGGGTTCGAATCCCGCCGGGGACATACCTTTAACTTGTTGATATACAACGAGTTATCGTTCTGTTTTATGGGTGAATTGGCGGGTGGCGTTTGGTGCTTCCCACCCTATCCCCATATTTCGGCCGAAATTGCCGATTTTCACCCCGTGGGGTTTGTGCAGGCGGTCAGGCATCGCGGATCGCCTTCAGCGCCACTTTCGCCTTGAAATCAGCAGAATACCGCTTCCTCGAATCCCGGCTGGCGATCAATCCAAAATCGCTACAGCCCGGGTCCAGCCAGCGGATGCCGCTTTCACCTTGACCGGGAAGCAGGAGATGGTGAATCCGCGGGGCGGAAGCAGATCGAGATTGGTGAGTTTCTCGATTTGGCAGTAGCCGATTTCCGCCCCCGCCTTGTGGCCTTCCCAGATCAACGACGCATCGCCGGTTTCGGCAAAGCGCTGTGCGGTGTGGGAGAATGGAGCGTCCCAACTCCAGGCATCGGTGCCGACCATGCGGATGCCTTGCCGTGCCAGATGCAGCGTCGCCGCCCTGCCAAAGCCGCAGCCGCTGGCGAGGTAATCGGGCTGGCCGTAACGCGCCCCCGCCCGCGTGTTGACGACGACGATTTCCAGCGGGCGCAGCACGTGGCCGATGCGGGCGAGTTCGGCGTCAATGTCCTCCGGTTGCACCAGATAGCCGTCTTCGAACTGGCGAAAATCCAGCTTCACGCCGGGCTGCAAGCACCATTCCAGCGGCACCTCGTCGATGGTGATCGCCCGTAAGCCGCCATCCATCGTCGGGTGATAGTGCCAGGGCGCATCGACATGGGTGCCGTTATGGGTGGTCATCCGCATCTCCTCCACCGCCCAGCCCTGGCCATCCGGCAACTGCTCGGGCTTCAGGCCAGGGAAGAAGGCGGTGATGTCGCCTGCGGTGTTGGCATGGGTGAGATAGGTGATCTGCGGGCGGATCGGCGGCGGGTCGGCCGGGGTGTCATTGTCCAGGGCGACGGAAAGATCGATCAATCGGCTCATTGGGGAGCTCCTCTAAATGTGCGTCTCACTGGCCGCGATGGTGCCGGTGCAGACGCCGAAGCCGATGGGTGCATAGCCGGGCCGGGTGCAGCGGGCGGTGAGGGTAATTTCGTCGCCATCCTCTAGAAAGCCGCGCTGCTCACCATTGGGCAGCGAGATCGGCTGGCTGCCGCCGAAAGTGAGTTCGAGCATCGAACTGA
>Ga0316222_1000668_pt1 | contig 49452 bp, 56 predicted proteins | sample TBH18011metaG_FD_206008 | JGI IMG/M metagenome (GOLD analysis project Ga0316222, IMG submission 206008) | Freshwater microbial communities from Trout Bog Lake, Wisconsin, USA - TBH18011 | ecosystem: Environmental > Aquatic > Freshwater > Lake > Hypolimnion/Profundal zone | place: USA: Wisconsin... | reverse complement strand
CCGCAGGCGCGATTTCTCTCCAAAGGCCAACGCGGTCAGGGGCATCAGGCGTCTCCGAATCAGGGAGACTCAGAGAATCACGCCCGACGCAAGACGTAAACCGCGTTAACCTGAGTTCGGAGCCCTGGCAAGGCACGCCGGGCCATGGACGCCCTTTGCGTTCCGCGATAGGCTGGTCACGGCAAGCTAGCCTGATGGTGGAAGGTGTCGCATGGACCGTCGCTCGTTTTTCCGTCACGCCACCGGCGCCGTCTGTCTGTGCGGAACCTGCGGCTCCGGCCTGTCCCGCGCCCTCGCCGCCGACGAGGTTCACTGGAGCTATGAGGGGCATGGCGGCCCCGCCCAATGGGGCAGCCTGTCGCCGGAATACGCCGCCTGCTCCATGGGCCGCGAGCAATCCCCCATCGATCTGACCAAGCCCATCGCCGCCATCATGGGCGATCCGGTGCCGGCCTGGCGGCCCCTGCCGCTCAAGGTAAGCAATAACGGCCACACCATCCAGGTGGATTGCAGCGGCGGCGGCAGCCTGATGCTGGACGACAAATCCTACGACCTGCTGCAATTCCACTTCCATCACCCCAGCGAGCACACCATGGACGGTGCCGCCTTCGATATGGAATGCCACTTCGTCCACAAGGCGGCCGATGGCGGGCTGGCGGTGCTGGGGGTGATGATCGCCAAGGGTGCCGCCAATCCGGCGCTGGAGGCGATCTGGCAGATCATGCCGGGCAAGGCCGGCGAGGCCGTCACCGCCAATGACCTGTTCGATCCCTCCGTGCTGCTGCCCAAGGATGCCGTCACCTTCCGCTATGCCGGATCGCTGACCACCCCGCCTTGTTCCGAAGTGGTGCAATGGGTGGTCTACCGCCAGGCCATCACCGCCTCGGCCGAGCAACTCGCCCGCTTCGGCGCCCTGTTCCCCAATAATGCGCGGCCGGTCCTGCCGCTCAATCGGCGCAAACTGCTGCTGGACGTCTTGTGAGGGAATGCCCATGCGTCCTTTGATGCCATGGCCGATGGTCCTGGGGGGAGTGCTGGCGCTGGCCGCCTGCGCCGCCGAGCCGTCGATAGAGGCCGCCCCGGGCGGAACCTGGATCGTCACCGATGCCTTCCCCGCCGGCCCGGTCACCGACCCCGGCTCGGCGCCACGGGGACAGATGGTACGGCTGGACGCCGCCATGGCCGGCGACACCGCCGGACGCGCCTGCCCGTGGCCCAGCTATGGCGGCACCACCCTGCCGCTGGGCACGGTGCTGGGCGCCGCCGGCACCACCGACCGTCTGGCCGCCCCGATCAGCGTGCTGGAGGTCGATTGCGCCGGCCAGCCCTTCTCCTCCTACGCCGCCATGGCCGATGGCAGCCTGCTCACCCGGCACGGGCCGTGGCTGTTGCGGCTGGAGCCGGGGCGGATTCTGGCCGCCAACCCCGCCCCCATGGTCCCGGACGCCCCGCCGATAATGCTGGTCCCGCCGCCGCCGGCGGCGTCAATGCCGGCGGCAGCCGCCCCCCCGCCACCGTCCGTGGCGGAACCGACGCCGCCCCCCGCCCTGCTGGTCTATCTCGCCTCCTACAGGACCGAAGCCTGGGCCAGGAAGGGCTGGGACATCCTGGCGGCCCGCTCCGCCGGTCTGAAGGCGGTGGAGCCGGTCACCCGCAGCGTCGAGGTCAAGGGCAAGGGCCGGTTCATCCGCCTGTTCGCCCCCGCCAAGGATGCCGCCGACGGCAAGCGCATCTGCGCCGAACTGGGCCAGGCCATCGCCGAGTGCGGAGCCGCCGGCCGGGAGAACTGACGATTTGTCCCGCCATGTGGACTCCTTCCTGGAAATGCTGGCCGCCGAACGGGGCGCGGCGGCCAATACCCTGGACGCCTACCGCCGCGATCTCGACGATCTGGCGACATTCCTGAGCCGGGCGGCGATGGATGTGGCCGCCGCCGATACCGAGGCGATCCGGGACTGGCTGGCCCATCAGGCCGCCTCGGGCATGGCGGCGCGCACCCAGGCCCGCCGGTTGTCCTGCATCCGCCAATTCTATCTGTTCCTGTTCGCCGAGGGCCTCCGCGCCGACGATCCCACCACCACGGTGGACGCCCCCCGGCTGGGCCGGCCGCTACCCAAATATCTGAGCGAGGCCGAGGTGGCGGCGCTGCTGGATACCGCCCGCGCCCTGGAGGCCGAGGCCGGAATCCTGATGACCGCCCTGCTGGAGACCCTGTACGCCACCGGCCTGCGGGTCTCGGAACTGATATCGCTGCCCGCCGCCGCCGTGGCGCGCGACCCGTCGGTGCTGATCGTGCGCGGCAAGGGCGGCAAGGAGCGCATGGTGCCGCTGTCCGATCCCGCCCGCGCCGCCCTGTCGGCCTGGCGCTCGGTACGCGACGCGGCACCCGCCAAGGGCAAGGCTTCACGCTGGCTGTTCCCCTCCCATGGCGCCAGCGGCCATCTCAGCCGCTCCGGCTTCGCCAAGATGCTGGCCCGCATCGCCGTGGCCGCCGGGCTGGACCCGGGACGGGTGTCGCCGCATGTGCTGCGCCACTCCTTCGCCAGCCATCTCCTGGCCGGCGGCGCCGATCTCCGTAGCGTGCAGCAGATGCTGGGCCATGCCGACATCGCCACCACCGAGATCTATACCCATATCCTCGACGAACAGCGCATCCGCCTGGTGCGTCAGCACCACCCCCTGGCCGCGCCGCGCAAGCCGGACTAACCCTCCCTGGCCGAAATCAGCAGCCGGCAAGGCCAAGCTCCTTTTGCATGGGGGCTTCGCCTCGGGAAACCATCGCCACGCCCCCCCTGGATAGGCTATAGAGGAATGGCCTTGCGTCTCGGGAGTTCCGATCCTGTCCGATTCCATTCACGATGCGCTGGCCCCCTTCCGGGCCAATCTCACCGAGACCATCGACGGATTGGGCCGTCGCCTGCTGGCCGATGGCAGGCCGGAATCCGTCCACGAATTGGGCCGCCGCCTCGGTGAAATCTTCGACGCCGCCGCCCAGGGCCTGGGGGGACTGCTGGGGTCGAAGCGCGCCGCGGTCTGCGCCGCGGGCTGTTCGTGGTGTTGCCACATGATGCTGATCGTCGATGCGCCGACCGTGCTGCAGGTGGCGGCGATGGTTTCGACCTGGACACCGCTCCGGCTGGTCGAGGTCAAAAGCAGGATCGCCGCCTATCGCGCCGATAATTGCGCCGTCAACACGGTGCCGCGCCCGCCCTGCCCGCTGCTGGTGGACGGCAAGTGCAGCGTCTATCAGATCCGCCCCCTGGTCTGCCGCGCCCATAACTCCACGGATGTGGCGCCCTGCCGCCTGCGCCACGGCGGCATGGATGTCGCCATCGAGGGCGAATTGGCGCCGCTGGAGGCCAAGGTGGCGGTGGAGGCCGGCCTGGCCTCGGCGCTGAAGGCGCGCCACCTGGATCACGGCTTCGGGCTTGAGTTCACCTCCGCCCTCGGCATCGCCCTGGACGACCCCGATGCCACCCGGCGCTGGGTGTCCGGCGAAGACATCTTCGCCCCCGCCCGGCTGCCCGCCCACGTCTTGCAGCTCTACCTCGATCAGGCCGAGCAAGGCCGCTCCGGCTAGAGCGGGATGCGATCAGGTCGCATCATGTTCTAGCCATTTTGGATGTCCCTCGCCGGGCGCAAACCTCCGGTTTGCTTGGCCTCGGCCTCAACGGCCTCTGTCTCGGGATGAGTCGACTTGAAATCATCCCACTCTATCCCGAGGTCAGGGGGCTTTGCCCTGGACCGGCGGCACCGGCTCCCCGTCCGCCCGGCCGTACCGGGCGTCCAGCCGGGCGGTGCACCCGCTCTGGGCCGCCGCGACCAGGGGGCCGCAATTGGCCTGCCAGTCATCGGCATAGGTGCCGGTGACGGTGATGTCGGATGGGGCGCCGGAGCCGCCGACGGCAACCGGCGCGCGGGACCGCAGATAGGCGATGCCGAAAAAAACCACGACGACGATGACGACGACCAGGGCGACGCGAATGGCTCTCTTGGTCACGGGCGACGGCCTCCTTCCCAGCGATTCCGGCAAACCGAGGCGATCATACCGGATCGGTGGACGATCGCGCTGGAAAAGCTTGGTGGGCGGTGACGGGTTCGAACCGCCGACATTCTCGGTGTAAACGAGATGCTCTACCAGCTGAGCTAACCGCCCTCCGGGGCTGGTTCTATGGGTTTTCCCGCCTTTGGGCAAGCCCTGCGCGACAGCCGGGGCAACGAAGTCCGGATTTCGAATTTTTTCCGACCGCGCCGGCCCGAAGTTAAACCTCCGCGCAATTGTCCCATGCGGGTTTATGCGATAATGTTCTGCGGTCGATGATCACTGACCCGGGAGGGGGATTATGAGTCACAATTCCGCCGTTAGGGACCTCGCCTATCGCCTGTGGGAAGAGGCCGGCAAGCCCGAGGGGCGCGACGCCGATTTCTGGCTTCAGGCCGAAACCGCCGTAGCGCAACCTGCCGCCAAGCCAAAACCCCCGGCCAAACCAAAGCCCGCCGCCAAGGCCAAGGCGAAACAGGCTTAAGGCTCCAGCCACGCCTGCAACATCAGGGCATGTCAGATTTCGGTCTGCCAGTTCTTGGCGCCGCTGCGGTGCTCGCTCCAGCAGCGGGCCACCATGGGCGCGTTCAGCCAACCCCTGGCGGCGCAGGCGGTCCTCGGCCCAATCCCGCGCGGAGGCAAAATGAGAACTGCTGACGCTAAACGAGGAGATTCGATTGCCGGCACGGAGTGTGACATCATCCGCTGTGGAGCGAATCGACGCTGAACGGCTTGGGGGTGGGGATGGATATCGGCGAACTAGACGGATTTTGGGTTGTGACCCATCATTCCAATGGAAATGTGCTGGGCTATGACTTCGTCTACTCCCTGATGGAGGCCCATATCGTGATGAGGAATGGCCTGTTTGCGGGGGTCGGCAAAGGCGGCGTCTTTTGGGCCGGGCAAGCCTCTATCGAAGACGATGATGTGACGATCACGACCGTTTTTGACGCGACGGCAGCGCCGCCCAACATTTTTGTCTTAGACGAAAATGGCGTACTATCCAGAGACCCTGTACGCCATACAGACAGATTGAAACTGCTTCGGACTGGGACTAGGTTAGTTGCTGACGGCGTGTTACATCGCGGCCAAATCACGGTGAACGTGAGTGTTGAACGCTTGAGGAAATTCGATGAGTAACCCCCTGACCCTTGGCATGTTGCAGGACGATGTCAGGACGCAGATGGATGCCTCCCGCGAAGTTCTGGGGGTTGCCAGACAACTGCAAGAAATTGCCAAGGCATCCGGTGACGACGCCAGGCGCGCCGAGTTGGAAAGCATCGTTGATAAGCTCGCCGATATCGGCACGAAAATCGTCACCAACGCTCGTTCGACCGGCGCCAAGATAGTTGATTTGGCGCGGGCGTCGTGAACGAGACCAAGCCTACGGACCGCCTTGCTGGACTCGACGCGCTGATCGCTGGGACAGATCAGGGCCTTCCATCGAATATTGATCCTGACGCCCAAATCAGGGTGGACCGAGCGAAAACGGAAGATGCTGTCCGCTCGTTCGTGACCAAGTCCGTTCTGATCACCTATCTTGCGATGCTGGCCATCCTGCTGCTGGCCCATGTGCTGGCTGCGACATTTTCATCGAAGGCACCGACGTTCCTGCCAGATGGCCTGGACCTCATCTTGAAGGGTGGCAGTCCTATCGCGGCCCTGGTCTTGGGATACTATTTCGGCTCGGCAACCCGATAGCCGTCCTCGACTGGATCATGTCAGGCCCTTACTCCAGCCACGCCTGCAACATCAGGGCATGCCAGATTTCGGTCTGCCAGTTCTTGGCGCCGCTGCGGTGCTCGCTCCAGCAGCGGGCCACCATGGGCGCGTTCAGCCAGCCCTGGCGGCGCAGGCGGTCCTCGGCCAGCAGGTCGTCGGCCCAATCCCGCAGCTTGCCGGTCAGCCAGCGGCGCAGCGGTACCTCGAATCCCATCTTGGGACGGTCGACCAGGGCGCGCGGCACGTGGCGGTAGAGCACCCGGCGCAGCACCGCCTTGCCGGTCTCGCCCTCGATCTTGAGGGCGGTGGGCAGGCTCCAGGCGAATTCGGCGATGGCGGGATCGAGGAAGGGCAGCCGCGCCTCCAGCGAGGCCGCCATGGTGGCGCGGTCGGTCTTGACGCAGAGATCGTCGGGCAGATAGGCCTCGATGTCGAGCAGCATGGTGGCCAGGGCGGCATCGCCCACCGGCGGCGTCGGACCGCTGAACCGGCTGGCGGCGGCGGCGGCCCCCGGTACCGGCGGGGCCATGCCGCGCCAGCGGGAATAGTGCAGTCCCAGCAGTTCGGCCAGACTGGCGGCGCTTAGGTGCTCGGCGCCGCGGCCGAGACGATAGCCGGGATGGCTGCGGCGCGGCGAGAACGGCGCCGCGAGAACGGCCAGCGCCTCGGCTGGCCCCGCCAGCCGCCGCGCCGCCGCCGCCGCCATGGCCCGCACCCCCGGGGGAAGGCCCGCCAGCGCCGCCCAATCCCTGGGCAGCGAGCGGTAGATGCCGTAGCCCCCGAACAATTCATCGGCGCCGTCGCCCGACAGCGCCACCGTCACCGCCCGCCGGGTCACCTGGGCCAGCAGGGCGGTGGGCAGGGCGGCGCTGTCGGCGAACGGCTCGTCGTAGAGCACCGGCAGCCGGGGCACCAGGTCCAGCGCCTCGGCATCGGAGATGCGGACCTCGGTATGATGGGTGCCGAGATGGTCGGCGACGGCGCGGGCATGGGGGCTTTCGTCCAGCGACGACTGGTCGAAGCCGATGGTGAAGCTGTGGACCGGCCCGCTCGACATCTGCCGCATCAAGGCGGCGGTCAGCGACGAATCGACCCCGCCCGACAGAAACAGCCCGACCGGCACATCCGCCTGCATGCGCAAGCCGATCGAGGCGCGCAGCAGTTGCTCCAGCCGGTCGGCCGCCTCTTCCGCACTGCCTTGGAAGCGGTTTTCCACCGCGGCGGCCCGGGCGCGGGACGACCAATAGGGCACCAACTGCCGCTCGCCGCCCTTGACCGTCAGCAGGGTTCCGGGCTCCAGCTTGCGGGCGCCGGCATGGATGGTATGCGGCGCCGGGATCCAGCCCAGCCGCATATACAGCGCCATGGCGTCGCGATCGAGACCGCCCTCCCAGGCGGGATGGGCCGCCAGGGCCTTCAACTCGGAGCCGAACAGCAGGACGCCGCCCATCTCGGCCCAATACAGCGGCTTTTCGCCGAAGCGGTCGCGCCCCAGGGTGAGACTGCGCTCGGCCCGGTCCCACAGGGCGAAGGCGAACATGCCGTCGAACGCCGCCACCGCCTTCTCCACCCCCCATTCCGCCACCGCTTCCAGCAGGATTTCGGTGTCGGAATGGCCGCGCCAGGCGATGGCGGGCGGCAGCGCCGCCTTGATGGCGGCATGATTGTAGATCTCGCCGTTGAAGCTGATGACGAAACGGCCGCCATGGGACACCATGGGCTGGTGGCCCTGGGGACTGAGATCGAGAATGGCCAGCCGGCGGAAGCCCAGGGCGATGCCGGCGGCGGCATCGGTCCAGACCCCGTCGTCGTCGGGACCGCGATGCACCAGGGTCGCCGCCATGGCGCGCACCACCGCCCCCCGGTCGGGGGTGGAGGCGCGCAGATCGAGAAAACCGGCGAAGCCGCACATGACGGGCCGTGTCCAGGTGAAAGCCGAGCAGGAAGGTAGCGGCGGGACGGCGCTCTCGCCAGCGCTTTCGCTAATAACCCTTTCGCAGCACCACCACCAGACCGGGGACATCGGCCCCCGCCTCCTGGCGGGTGGCGGCGGGCTCGGCCAGCGCCACGGTGAAGCCGGCGGCCTCGGCATGGGCGCGCACATAGTCCGGGGCATGGGCATAGCGGTTCTTCGGCCCCAGGACATAGGAGGTGCAATCCTCGGCCCGCTCCACCGTGAAGGCGAAGACCCCGCCGGAGCGGAGCGCGCCATGGGCGGCGGCCAGCACCGGGCCGAGATCGCCGAAATAGACCAGCACGTCGGCCGCCGCCACCAGATCGTAGCGGTCGGGCCGCAGCGACAGCGCCGCTCCCAGTTCCTCCACCGCCAGGCCGTCATAGAGGCCGCGCAGGCGCGCCTTCTCGATCATGGAGGATGACAGGTCGACCCCATCCAGCCGGGCCGCCAGCGGCCGCAGCGCCGCCGCCGCCAGACCGGTGCCGCAGCCGGCGTCGAGCACGTCCAGGTCATGCCGGTCCCCCAGGACCCGCGCCAGGGCATCGGCCAGCAAGGCGGGAGCGCGATAGGCCAGCTTATCCACCAGGGCGGCGTCGAATGTTTCGGCGTAATCGTCGAACAACTGGCGGATATAGGCGGTCGGCGCCTGATCCGGCATGGGCATGGCGCCGAGCTGGGCCAGCCCGAGGGCGGCCCCGTGGCGGTCGTCGGGATCCAGCTCCAGGCAGCGGCGGTAATGGGCGGTGGCGCGGGCGGCATCGCCCAGGCCCCGGCGGATCTCGGCCAGACACCAATGGGCCTCCACCGAGGCCGGCGCCACCGACACTGCCCGCTCGAACGCCGCCGCCGCCCCTTCCGGCATGCCCTGAAGCTTGCGGACCAACCCCAGTTCGAGCCAGCCGGCCGGATCCTGCGCCGCCATCCGGGTGGCGGCTTCGGCCTGGACGCGGGCGTCGTCCAGCCGGCCGAGATCGCGCAACGCACCGGCGAGATTGGCGCGGCTGCCGGCATGGTCGCGGCGCAGATCCACCGCGCCGCCGAGAATGGTCACGGCGCGCTCGGACTGGCCCAGGGCGCGCAGGACCAGACCGTAATTATGCAGGGCCACCGCCCGGTCCCGCCGCAGCTCCAACGCCTGTTCCAGGCAGCGGGCGGCCTCCTCGTTGCCGCCCCGCTCGTGCAGCAAGCCGCCCAGGGTGCACAAGGCCTCGGCATGACGGGGGCTGGCGGCGATGGCCTGGCGGCAATGGGCGATGGCCTCGTCGGTCTTGCCGGTACGGCCGAGCAATTCGGCCAGCCGGGCATGGGCCTCGGCATGGGCCGGATCGATGGCCAGGATGGCGCGGTACTGCAAGATGGCGGAGTGGAGGCTGTCCTGGACCTCCAGCGCCCGGCCCAGGGCCAGCCGCGGCACCGTCTGGGCCGGATCGGCGGTGACGGCGCGCGACAGATGCTCGGCCGCCTTGCGGGCCTGACCCTGCCGCAGGGCGATCAGACCCAACAGGTAATGGGCGCCGCCGAAGCCGGGATTGGCATCGGCGATCTTGCGGGCCAGCCGCCGCGCCTCGGCCACATCGCCGTCCTCCCAGATCCGCATGGCGTGGGCGAAAGCTTCGGCGACATTGACGGCAACGTGTCTGGCCATGGTGATCCGGTCGAGGTTCCAGGTGAAGGACGGAGGAGAGTCGAACGCCCTGGGGTTGAAGAGTACTTCCCCATTTGGCCACGGATGACAGGGTCTGTCCATATGCCTGACCATGTTTAAGCTTGCACCACGTCAATGGTTCCGGTAAAGGATCCCCTTCGATGGAGGAAGCCATGGTTGGGCGCTGGTTCAGCGTGAACGCTCTCGCCGCCCGGGGTCGGTCCCCGGCGATGCTCCTTCGCGTCACTTCCAAAACCGGCACTACCAAAACCGCTTGAGCGGGCCGGTTCGTCATGAATGCACGAAAAAGGCCCGCGGTAAGCACTCCGCGGGCCTTTTCGCATCTCGATCAGCGCGCCACGGTAAGCCAAGGGCTATAAAACGGAGAAAGAGAACATGGGCTACAAGGTTGCTGTCATCGGCGCCACCGGCAATGTCGGTCGGGAAATGCTGAAGACCCTGGCGGAGCGGAATTTTCCGGTGGACGATATCGTCGCCCTGGCCAGCGAGCGTTCGGTCGGCCGGGAGATTTCCTTTGGCGACAAGACCATCCTCAAGGCCAAGGATCTGGCCAAGTTCGACTTCACCGGCTGGGATATCGCCCTGTCGTCTCCCGGCGCCAAGGTCTCGGCCCAGCACAGCCCGCGCGCCGCGGCGGCCGGCTGCGTGGTGATCGACAACACCTCCCATTTCCGCATGGACCCCGACGTGCCGCTGGTGGTGCCCGAGGTCAATCCCGGCGCCATCGCCGGCTACACCAAGAAGGGCATCATCGCCAACCCCAACTGCTCGACCATCCAGATGGTGGTGGCGTTGAAGCCGCTGCACACCCTGGGCAAGATCAAGCGGGTGGTGGTCTCCACCTACCAGTCGGTGTCGGGCGCCGGCAAGGAGGGCATGGACGAGCTGTTCGAGCAATCCCGCGCCGTCTTCGTCAACGACGCGATCACGCCGCAGAAATTTCCCAAGCAGATCGCCTTCAACCTGATTCCCCAGATCGACGTCTTCATGGAAGACGGCTCGACCAAGGAAGAGTGGAAGATGGTGGTCGAGACCCGCAAGATTCTCGATTCCAGCATCGAGGTCCATGCCACCTGCGTGCGGGTGCCGGTGTTCGTCAGCCATTCCGAGACGGTCAATGTGGAGTTCTCCCGCCCGGTCAGCGTCGAGGACGCCACCGAGGCGCTGCGCAACGCCCCCGGCATCGTGGTGATGGATACCCGCGAGCCGGGCGGCTATATCACCCCGCTGGACGCCACCGGCGAGGACGCGGTCTATATCAGCCGCATCCGCAAGGACCCCACCGTCAAGAACGGCCTGTCGTTCTGGTGCGTCTCGGACAATCTGCGCAAGGGCGCGGCGCTGAACGCGGTTCAGATCGCCGAGGTGCTGGTCCGCGACTACCTGAAGGCATAGCGGCGTCGATACCCCCTCGCCTCGCCCATGGCCGAGGGGGTATCCTGGTCTGATGAATAGCGAGAGCGGGGCGCCGGTCGAAATTCAGGTGGAAGGTCTGTGCCAGGCCTTCAACGGGCGTCCGGTATTGCGCGGTGTCGATCTGTGCATCCTCACCGGCGACTTCGTCGCCCTGGTCGGCGGCTCGGGCTGCGGCAAGACCGTGCTGCTCAGCCACCTGCTGGGCCTGCATCGCCCCGATGCCGGGCGGGTTCTGGTGACCGCTCCCGACCTGGCTCCGCCGGACGCGACCGTTTATCCGCTGGTCGATCTCGCCAGCCTCGACCCCAACGCCCTCGACGACCTTCACACCCACTGGGGGGTGGTGTTCCAGCGCAACGCCCTGTTCTCCGGAAGCGTGCGGGACAATATCGCCCTGTGGCTGGCGGAGGTCCGCCATCTCGACGCCATGGACATCGACCGGATCGCCGGCGAGGTGCTGGAGGCGGTCGGGCTGCCCACCGGCCGGGATTTCCTCCTCAGCCGGGTCGACAGCCTGTCGGGGGGCATGGCCAAACGGATCGCCATCGCCCGCGCCCTGGCGATGAATCCGCGCTGCATGTTCTTCGACGAACCCACCACCGGCCTGGACCCGGTCACCGCGGCGCAGATTCAGGACCTGCTGCTGTCGTCCCACGGCGACCCGGCCTCGGGCCGGCAGTTGCGCACCAGCGTGATCATCACCCATGACAAGGATCTGCTGTGCCGCCTGCGGCCCCGGGTGGTGATGCTGCACGAGGGCAAGGTGTCGTTCGACGGACCGTTCGAGGCGTTCGAAGCCTCCGATTCCCCCATCATCCGCCCCTATTTCGAGCTGATGCCGGTGCTGCACCGGCGCCCCGCGCCCTGATCAGCGGCAAAGATCTCGCGGCGCGAACGGGCCGCCCTCAGTACAGCGCCCGCGTCAGCCGCAACCGCTCGGCCGGGGTCACCTGCCCATTGGCCGGGCCGGGACCGGTCCCCAGCAGATAGTCCAGCGCCCGCCGCCCGGTGCTGTCGGTCTGGAAGCGGTCGGCGCCGGCCGCCAGCAGCAGGTCGATCAGCGCCGCCGAGCCGTTACCGGCGGCATACATCAGGGCGGTGCGGGAATCATGGGCCAGGGTCCGCAGCTTGGCGGTCTGCCAGGTGTCGAGGTTGACCCGGGCGCCGTGATCGAGCAGGAAGCGCACCGAATCCAGGCGGTTGGCCTGGGCCGCCGCCATCAGCGCGGTCTTGCCGAAATGATTGCGGCCATTGACCCGCCGCACCGCGCGCAAGTCTTCCACATCGGTTTCGGCCGCGACGGTGGCCGCCGCGTCCCACACCAGCGGCAGTGCCGCCGGATGGCCGACCGCCACCAGCAGCATCGGATCGGGCGGCGCGAAGACGGCGCAATCGGCAAAGGGTTTCAGGTCGTCGGGCTGCGGCTCCTTGAGATAGGCGGCGATCTCCGCCACCGGCGCCTCGTCCACCAGCAAGCGGCGCAGCGACCGCGGCGGCGGCCCCTCGCCGCAGCCGGAGCCGTAAGCCGAGGCGAACAGCGCCCGCCCGGCGGCGGCGGCCGACTCGGCGGCATCCAGGCCCTTGCCGCCGAACCAGCGGGCCAGACTGGTCCTGGCGGTCTCGAACCGGCGGCGCAGGTCCAGCGCGGTGGCGTGGTTGATCAACGAGGCATAGCCCCAGGTCTGGTAGGGATAGTCCATCACCGGCGCCGGTTCGCTCAGCAGGGCACGAGGGTCGAACACGATCCGCGCCATCCGCCCCAGATCGGCCACCGCCATGGGATAGCGCGGCAGCTTGCGATGGTTGGCACTGCCGCCGCCATCGGCGGCGGCAGTGGCGATCAGGAAGGCGGCGAAATCGGCCTCGGGGAAGCCCTCCACCTTGCCGCGCCCGGCGACGCAGCCCGAAACCGGCCAATGGAGATCGAGGCCGGCATCGGCTTCGGCGGGGGGGACGGTCGCCGCCGCCAGCAGCGCCGGACGGCGTTGCCCCACGGCGCAGGGAATCACGGCGGGATAGCGGCTGTTGCCCGACGCCACCGTGACGATGCCGGTCAGCGCCGCCAGCCGCAGACTGGGCACCAGCGACTCGTCGCTGCCGTCATAGGGGCGGGGCTGGCCGGCGAGGCGCAGCTGGGCCGGGCTGGCCTTGGCCAGGGCCGAGCGCTCGATTCCGGCCATCAGGGTGCGGATTTCGTCGTCGCGCGCGCTGGACGGGTCGCGGAAGGCGTGGAGGAACAGGGCGAGGTCGAGCCGGGCCAGCGGATCATCCAGTGTAGCCAGCCGCAACGGCGATTCGGCGGCGTCGGGATTGTCGGCCATGAAACGGATGGCGGCGTCGCGATCCCAGGGCGGCGGCTGGGTCTCGTCATACCGGGGGAGCGGCGGGGGCGATGGCGGGGCCAGTTTGGCGAAGCCCCTGGGGTCGCCGGCCAGACGCTCCAGCAGGGCGAAGTCCTGCCGCAGATCGGCGGCGACCGGGCAGGACAACAGCGGGCCGCCCAAGGGACCGAGCTGCCGGGCCACCGCCTCGAAATCGGCGCGGCGGCCCACCACCATGGGACAGGGCAGCCGCAGCCAAATGTCGTCGAGAAAGGCGTCGCGGGAAAAAACGTCGCCGCCGGTCCGAACCCAAAGATTGCGCCGATGCTCCAGGTCATAGCCCATGGGACGGAAGGCGGTCTCGGCCGCTTCCAGCAGCAGCACCGCATCCACCAGCCGCATGGTCTGCACCAGGGCCAGCAGCGGCGGTGTCCGTGGCGACGGCGTCAGGGCGGCGCCATAGGCGATGGGCGACACCATCCTGTCCTGGCTGCCCGGGGCGGGCCGGGCGCGAATCACCTCGTCCTGACGGGCCAGCCGCCGCAGCGCCTCGGCCCGCGCCAGCGCCAGATGGTCGTGGAACAGATTGTCGCGCCGCCGCAGGAACGCGTCGGTGGCGTCCACCAGATGCTCCAGCGGATCGCGCGCCACCGCCTCGGGCAACAGCATGGGCGAGCGCCCCGCCGCCACCCGTTCCAGATCGGCCTGGATGCGGGTCAGAACCCGTTGCGGCGCCAGATCGGCACCGGGACGTTCCTCGGCATCAGCCACCGCGATCCGGCGCAGCGCCAGGACATCGGCGCCCAGCAGAATCCCCGAAACGGCGAGAACGGCCAGTCCGATCGACCAGACCGCGCGCATGGCGGAAATCAGGCGAGGAAGCGGGAAACGGTCTGAAGAAAGCTGGAGACCGAGATGGGCTTGGCGATATAGCCCTCGCAGCCGCCTTCCCTGATCTTCTCCTCGTCGCCCTTCATGGCGAAGGCGGTCACCGCGATGACCGGAATGCCCTTCAACTCGGCATCTTCCTTGATCATCCGGGTGATCTCAAGGCCGGAGATTTCCGGCAGTTGAATGTCCATCAGGATCAGATCGGGGCGATGCTTGCGGGCGAGGTCCATGGCCTCGCGGCCATCCTTGGTCTGGAGGGTCGTGTAGCCGTTGGCCTGAAGCAGATCGTTGAACAATTTCATGCTCAACTCATTGTCCTCGACGATCAAAACGGACTTGGCCATGACATACCTCAAAAAAACGCGCCGTCCGCTGCCGGGCGGCGAGACCTGACCCAAGTTTTACCCCACCGGTATCATTACCAATTCATGCACCAGAGTCAAACCGGCGGTCCAAGGCCGCCACCGCCACCATCACCCAGCCCAGGATCAGCGCGATCCCCCCGGCCGGCGTCACCAGCGGCACCGGCAGCGGTCCGAGGATGGCCTTGAAATACAATGAACCGGAGAACATGAAAATGCCAGCACCCATCAACAGGCCGGCGAGGCCGGCACCGCGGCGGCCCTCGCCGGCCAGACGGTCGATGGACAACAGGGCCACGGCATGGATCAACTGGAACAGGCTGGCCCGTTCCACCAGGGGGGCGACCGCGGCCTCCACCCCATGGGCGCCATAGGCGGCGAAGCCGAGGGCCAGGGCGCCATTGAGTCCGGCCAGCAGAATCCAGGGGCGCATGGGACCGATTCCGGCGGGCTAGGCCGCCGCGTCGTCGGAGCGGTTATGCTTGCCGTAGCGGTCCATGTACAGCGGCAGGACGGCCTCGGCCGCCGTGGCGGTGATGCCCAGCTCGGCCAGGCCGGGCTTGCCGCCGCGCACCACGTTGTCCACCTTCATCATGCGCATCTGATCGCGGGTCAGCATCGGCTTGGGCATCAATTGCAGGACAGCGGCCTGCATCATGCCGAGGGCGAACGGCACCGGCATCAGGCGGCAATCCTGGCCGGTCACCCGCAGCACCAGCTCCATGATCTCCTTCATGGAATAGCGGCGCGGACCGCCCAGTTCGTAGACCTTGCCGGCCAACCGGGCATCCTCCAGCACATTGGCGATGGCGGCGGCGACGTCGCCCACATGGACCGGCTGAAAGGTCGGGCCGCCCGAGCCGAACAGGTCGATGGCGCAGCCCCCGGCGCCGCAGGTGGCCTTGAAGCCGTCATTGGTGAAGACCGGCAGCACCGGCGACATCATGGCCATCTTGCCGAAGCGGTTGAAGAAGTCGTCATCGGGGCCGAACACCACCGAGGGACGGATGATGGTGGCGCCGGGAAAGGCGGCCAGCACCGCTTCCTCGCCGGCGGCCTTGCTGCGGGCATAGGCGGATTCGGCATTCTTGTCGGCGCCCAGGGCCGAGACATGCACCAGCCGGGAAATGCCGGCGGCCTTGGCGGCGGCGGCCAGATTGGCGGCGCCCTTGACATGAACCGCCTCGAAGCTGCGGCGGCCGCCACGCTCATAAAGAACCCCCACCAGGTTGACCACGGCATCGGCCCCGGCCACCGCCATGGTGACGGCGGCGGGGTCGGTGATATCGGCGCGCAGCGGCGACACCTGCCCCACATCGCCCATGGTCCTCAGGAACTCGCCGGCGATGGGGTCCTGGACCGCCGCGCGGACCACCCAGCCCTGCGCCGCCAGCCGCCGCACCAGCGTCCGGCCGATGAACCCCGATCCCCCGAATACCGTGACCAGACGCCGAGCCATCAGCCTGCCTCCCTTGAGTTTCCTCGGGAACGGCGCCTCGCCACCCCCTGCAATCGTGCTGAAAGCTAGCCCATAACGCCGAATCGTGTAAAGGCCGTGCTGGAGAAAAGCGGAATTGGCCATGAAATCGTCGTTGACAGGGGGGGGCGCCGTCGCATATTCCTTCGCCCCTCGGACGGCGCGGCCGTTCGCAGGCTACCTGCCCAGGTGGCGGAATTGGTAGACGCGCACGGTTCAGGTCCGTGTGGCAGTGATGTCGTGGAAGTTCGAGTCTTCTCCTGGGCACCATCTCCCTCCCGCTCGCGGGATGGGAGGATGGAACATCGGACGCGGAGCCGCCCGCCCCCCCGGGGCAAACGAAGGAGCGGCCCGTGACCGTTTTTTATCATCGCAATGATCTCCCCGCCCATGTGGACCTCGGTCCGGTGGTCGCCATCGATTCCGAGACCATGGGTCTCAACCTGCAGCGCGATCGCCTTTGCGTGATCCAGCTGTCGGCCGGCGACGGCGACGCCCATGTGGTCCACTTCCCCGAGCCGAAATGGGACGCCCCCAACCTGGTCCGGCTGTTCACCGACCCCAAGGTGCTCAAGCTGTTCCATTTCGCCCGCTTCGACGTGGCGATGATCCAGCGCTATCTCGGGGTGCGCTGCGCGCCGGTGTTCTGCACCAAGATCGCGTCGCGGCTGACCCGCACCAATACCGAGAGCCACAGCCTCAAGACGCTGTGCAAGGAGTTCCTGGGCATCGATCTGTCCAAGCTCCAGCAGTGTTCGGATTGGGGCGCCGCCGAGCTGAATGCCGACCAACAGGCCTATGCCGCCTCGGACGTGCTGTATCTTCACCAGTTGAAGGACAAGCTCGACCTGCTGCTCGACCGCGAGGGCCGCCGCGCCCTGGCCGAGGCCTGCTTCGCCTTCCTTCCCGACCGGGCCGCGCTCGATCTGGCGGGATGGGATGCCGAGGATATCTTCTCGCATTGAACGGCGGGGCGGCTTGCGGGGCGGGGCCGGGCGGCCTATAACCAGTGTTCCGTTTCCAAAATTCCAATTCGTTTGACCCAGCGTTGATCGAATTTCGGAAACAATCAGAACACTAGTATTATCAATGAGCTAGTGGTGCTTTATGTTTTTGAAATTCTGAAAATCGCGGGTGGCAAAGTGATCGGAATTTCAAAAACGCACCACTAGGGCGGTTCCATCTGACGGAGAGTGCGATGATCCTCGTTACCGGCGGCGCCGGATTCATCGGGTCCAACATCCTGGCGGCCCTGGAAGAACGGGGCGCCGGCAAGCTGGTGGTCTGCGACCGGCTGCGCACCCACGACAAATGGCGCAATATCGCCAAGCGCGAATTGGCCGACATCGTCCATCCCGAGCAGTTGTTCGAGTTCCTCGAGGCCAATCGCAAGAACATGGAGGTGGTGTTCCATATGGGCGCCATCTCGGCCACCACCGAGACCGATGCCGACAAGATCCTGGCCAACAACTTCTCGCTGTCGCTGGCCCTGTGGAAGTGGTGCGCCCTCAACAATGTGCGCTTCATCTACGCCTCGTCGGCGGCGACCTATGGCGACGGCGCCCAGGGCTTCGACGACGACTGGTCCATGGAGCATCTGGCCAGGCTGCGGCCGCTGAACGCCTATGGCTGGTCCAAGCAGTTGTTCGACCGCCGGGTGGCGCGCAAGATTTTCGCCGGGTCGCGGCGGCCGCCGCAATGGGCCGGCCTGAAATTCTTCAACGTCTACGGCCCCAACGAATACCATAAGGGCAGCCAGCAGAGCGTGGTGGCCCAGGTCTACCCCCATGCCGAACGGAATGCCGCCTATCAGCTGTTCCGCTCGCACAATCCCAAATATCCCGATGGCGGGCAGTTGCGCGACTTCATCTGGATCCGCGACGCGGTCGACGTGATGATGTGGCTGCTGGAAAATCCCACCGTCAACGGCGTGTTCAACGTGGGCACCGGCCAGGCGCGGTCCTTCCTCGATCTCGCCCACGCGGTCTACCGGGCGGTCGGGCGCGAGCCGCAGATCAAGTTCCGCGACACCCCCATCGAGATCCGCGAGAAATACCAGTACTTCACCCAGGCCAGGATGGACCGGCTGCGCCAGGCCGGCTATGCCAAGCCCTTCACCACCCTGGAGGACGGGGTGGACGCCTATGTGAAGCAGTTCCTCGCCACTTCCGACCCGTATCGCTGATGCTGTTCACCCTCGTCTATCCCCAGATCGATCCCATTGCCCTGCAATTGGGACCCTTCGCCATCCGCTGGTATGCCCTGGCCTATATCACCGGCCTGATGCTGGGCTGGCGGATCGTCAAGTTCCTGGTGGCCCGCCCCCCCCACGCCTTGACCGAACTGGAGGTCGACGACTTCCTGGTCTGGGCGACCATGGGCGTGGTGCTGGGCGGAAGGCTGGGCTATGTGCTGTTCTACAAGCCGCTCTACTATCTGGCCAATCCGCTGGAAATCCCCATGGTCTGGCAGGGCGGCATGTCGTTCCACGGCGGCGCCCTGGGGGTGATCTGCGCCATCATCCTGTTTTCCCGCCTGCGCGGCCGCAACCTGTTCCAGGTGGGCGACGTGATCTGCTGCGTCGTGCCCATCGGCCTGTTCTTCGGCCGCATCGCCAATTTCGTCAATGGCGAGCTGTTCGGCCGCATCGCCCCCGACGCCGCCCTGGCCATGGTGTTTCCCCATGGCGGCCCATTCCCGCGCCATCCCAGTCAGCTTTACGAAGCCGGTCTGGAGGGCCTCGCGCTGTTCACGGTCATGATGCTGCTGTGGCGCTTCACCTCGATCCGCCACCGCTTCGGCGCCCTGTCGGGAGTGTTCCTGGCCGGCTATGGCATCGCCCGCATCATCGGCGAACTGTTCCGCCAGCCCGACCCCTTTCTCGGCTTCCTGTGGGGCGGCGCCACCATGGGGCAATTGCTGTCGATCCCGCTGGTGGTGGTGGGGCTGACCCTGGTGGTCTGGGCCTGGCGCCGAACTGCGCCTTCCCCCCAAGGCCCCTCCCCCAAGACGCCCAAGGCGGCCTGATGTCGCTGACGGCGCTCCTGGCCGAGCGCATCCGGGCCGATGGCCCCCTCGGCGTCGACGCCTTCATGGCCGAGGCGCTGGCCCATCCCCGCTACGGCTATTACATGGGCCGCGATCCGTTCGGGTCGGCGGGAGATTTCACCACCGCCCCCGAGATCAGCCAGATGTTCGGTGAACTGATCGGGCTGTGGGGCGCCATCGTCTGGCAAGCCATGGGATCGCCGGACCGGGTGGTGGTGGCCGAAATCGGGCCGGGACGCGGCACCTTGATGGCCGATCTGCTGCGGGCGGCCCGCACCCTGCCCGCCTTCGCCGCCGCCATGGACATCCATCTGATCGAGACCAGCCCCAGCCTGCGCAACCGCCAGGCCCAGACCCTGGACCAGGCCCAGACCCTGAACCAGAAGCGCATCACCTGGATTGAGCGGTTCGAGGACCTGCCCGAGGGGCCGCTGCTGCTGGTGGCCAACGAATTGTTCGACGCCCTGCCGATCCGCCAATACCTCAAGCAGCCGGCCGGCTGGGTCGAGCGCAAGATCGGCCTCGATCCGGCCGGGGCCTTCGTCTTCGTCGCCGACGACCATGTCCTGACCCCCGCCTTGGCGCCCGAAATCCTGGCGGCGCCCACGGGGTCCATCGCCGAACTCTGCGAGCCCGGCCGCGCCCTGGCCGCCGCCATCGGCCATCGCCTGGCCCGAACCCCCGGAGCCGCCCTGATCATCGATTACGGCCCCCCGGCCTGCGGCACCGGCGACAGCCTGCAGGCGGTGAAAGCCCACCGCTATCATCCGCCCCTGACCGATCCCGGCCTGGCCGACCTGACCGCCCATGTGGACTTCCAGGCCCTGGCCGAGGCCGGTGCCGCGGCGGGGGCGGCGGCCCATGGTCCGGTGTCGCAGGGCCGCTGGCTGCTGCGCCTGGGGATCGAGGAGCGCGCCGTCATGCTGATGCGCAACGCCAGCCCGGCCCAGGCCGCCGACCTGGCCGGCCGCGCGCGGCGCTTGATCGATCCCGGCGAAATGGGCACCCTGTTCCAGGTCCTCGCCCTGGCGAGTCCCGGTTTGCCCATCCCTCCCGGCCTGGATCCCACATGATCACCCTGTCCGCCCTCAACGACTTCACCCGCATCCGCCACGGATTCTTCACCCGTGAAGGCGGCGTCTCGCAGGGCCTCTATGGCTCGCTCAATTGCGGTCCGGGGTCCCAGGACGATCCGGCGGCGGTCCGGGAGAACCGGGGCCGCGCCATGGCCATGCTGGAGCTGCCGCCCGCGGCGCTGATCACCGTGTACCAGGCCCATACCGCCCAGGTGGAGGTGGTGACCGAACCCTGGCCGGCCGGCCAGCCGCCCACCGCCGACGCCATGGTCACCGACCGTCCCGGTCTGGCGCTGGGCATCCTGACCGCCGATTGCGCCCCGGTCCTGCTGGCCGACGGCAAGGCCGGGGTGGTGGGCGCCGCCCATGCCGGCTGGAAGGGCGCGCTGGGCGGCGTGCTGGACAACACCATCAAGGCCATGGTCGCGCTGGGGGCCAGACCCGGTCGCATCGTCGCCGCCATCGGCCCTTGCATCGGCCATCGCTCCTACGAGGTCGGACCCGAGTTTCCGGCGCCGTTCCTGGCCGAAGACGCCGCCAATGCGGATTATTTCGCCCCGTCGTCGCGTCCCGGCCATGCCCTGTTCGACCTGCCCGGCTATGTCTCGCGCAAGCTGGCCCGGTTGGGTCTCACCGAGGTGACCCGGGTGCCGGCCGATACCTGCCGCGATGAAGCGCGCTTTTTCAGCTATCGCCGCGCCACCTTGCGGGGCGAATCCGATTATGGCCGCCAGCTTTCGGCCATCCTGCTGGAACGATGAGGACCATGGGGCCACACCGGGCCGCCGCCGCCCTCTTCTTCCTCCTTCTCCTGGCGGCCTGCGGCGACATTCCCCAGCCCTTCCGCCACGAGGGCACCAATCCGGCCCTGACCCCGGCGGTGGCGCGTGGCGTCGAGGTCCGGCCGCTGGACCCGTCGCCGCGCTCGGCTCAATTGGCCGCCGCCATGGTCCGCCACCTGCTGGATGCCGAGATCCCCGCCGCCACCCAGGTGGTGGTGCCGGGGGCCTGGGTGCTGAGCGGCACCGTCACCCCTGCCGCCGACGTGGCGATGCTGAGCTGGACCCTGACCCGCCCCGGTGGCGGTCCGGACGGCGAGATTCTGGGCGGGGTGGAGCAAAAGGTTCCCGCCGCCACCTGGGCGCGCGCCACCCCCCGGACCATCGACCTCGTCGCCGCCGAAGTGGTGGACAAGCTGATGGGGCCGCTGCACGGGGGAACAACCGCCGATGCCGTCGTCACCGCGATCAGGCTGCTGCCGCTGGTAGGGCTGCCGGGCGACGGCGGCACCGCCCTGGCCGCCGCCATGCGGGTCATACTGACGCGCGACGGCTTCAAGGTGGTCGAGGGCGAGGCCGATTTCCTGCTGCGCGGTCAGGTGACGGTGACCCCCGGCCATGCCGGCGAGGAAGTGCTGGCGGTGGCCTGGACGGTGGCAGCCAAGGATGGCGGGGATCTCGGCACCTCGGCCCAGCAAGGCCCCCTTCCCAAGGGGCGGCTGGCTGGACCGTGGGGGTCCCTGGCCACCGATATCGCCGCCGGCGGCGCCGAGGGTATCGGCCAGATCATCCGCGCCGCCACCACGGACAAGCCGGCCAAGGGCCTGGTCATCCCACCGCTGGAATAAGGGCTTGCCGCCGCCCTAGAGCGGGATGGTTTCAAGTCGACTCATCCCGCGACAGAGGCCGTTGAGGCCGAGGCCAAGCAAACCGGAGATTTGCGCCCGGCGAGGGACATACAAAAGGGCTGGAGCATGATGCGACCTGATCGCATCATGCTCCAGCCCGGATTTCTCACACTGTCAGATCGGGATGGAAACTCCATCTCCGGCATGCTAGGTATTACCTAATCCAATACAGGTAATACCGAGGTCAGCATGGCAACCACCGTCACCAGCAAGGGCCAGGTCACGATTCCGAAGCCGGTGCGAGATCTTCTCGGCATTGAAGCCGGTACGGATGTCGAGTTTGAACTGGCTGCCGATGGCCGCGTCATCCTGGTCAAAGCCGACGCCAAACATCCGGCCAGCCGGTTCCAAGCTCTGCGGGGGCGGGCAGGACAGGGGCTCAGTACCGACCAGATCATGGCACTCACCCGTGGTGAGGACTGAGCGTGACGCTGATTGATACAAACGTCCTACTGGATCTCGTCACCGATGATCCGGTGTGGGCGGAATGGTCGATCCGTCAGTTGGATGCGGCTGCGGTCAGAGGTATCCTGACCATTAACACCGTGGTCTATGCGGAATTGTCCGTGCGGTTCGGGCGGATCGAAGACCTCGACGCTGTGCTGGATGAGGCCGGTATTTCCCTGGTGGACATTCCCCGATCCGCCTTGTTTCTGGCTGGAAAAGTTTTCCAGCACTACCGGGCGGCGGGCGGATCGCGTAACGGGGTCTTGCCGGACTTCTTCATCGGAGCACATGCCGCCGTGGTCGGCATGCCCCTGCTGACCCGGGATGTTCAGCGATATCGCAGCTATTTTCCATCGGTGACATTGCTGGCGCCGCAGACATAATTCTCGGGTCCAACCTAAGCCTGCTTGGCGTCGATGATGGCGCGGCGGATGGCGCGGGTCTCGGTGAAGCGTTTCTGCAGCACCTCGCCCTCGCCCCAGCGGATCGCCCGTTGCAGCGCGGTAAGATCCTCGGTGAAGCGCTGGAGCACCTCCAGCACCGCTTCCCGGTTGTTGAGGAAGACATCGCGCCACATGATCGGGTCCGAGGCGGCGATCCGGGTGAAATCGCGGAAGCCCGAGGCCGAGAACTTGATCACCTCCTGCTGCATATGGCCTTCCAGATCGTTGGCGGTGCCGACGATGGTATAGGCGATCAGGTGGGGCAGGTGCGAGGTGATGGCCAGCACCTTGTCGTGGTGGTGCGGGTCCATGATCTCCAACTGGGCGCCGACCCGCCGCCACAATTCGGACAGCTTGGCCAGGGCGGCCTCGTCGGTGCCGGGCAGCGGCGTCAGGATGTGCCAGCGCCCCTCGAACAGTTCGGCGAAGCCGCTGGTCGGGCCGGAATGCTCGGTACCGGCGATGGGATGGCCGGGAATGAAATGGACGTTCTCGGGAATGAAGGGGCCGAGATCGCGCACTACCGCCAGTTTGACCGAGCCCACATCGGTCACGATGGTTCCGGGTTCCAGGTGGGGGCCGATGGCGCGGCCCACCTGCTCCATGGCGCCCACCGGCACGCCGCAGACCACCAGACCGGCGCCCTTCAGGGCCTCGGCCGGATCGGCGAGGGCCGCATCGACCACGCCGATCTCCAGCGCAACCCGCCGCGCCGCGGCATCGGTGTCCAGCGCCACCAGCCGCCTGGCCAGGCCGTGCTTGCGCACCGCCCAGGCCAGCGACGAGCAGATATGGCCGATCCCGACGAAACAGATCGTGTCGAACAACGGCTTGTTCATCCCTTCATGAACTCCGTCAGGCTATCGATCACCACCTGGTTCTCCTCGCCGGTGCCGACGGTGAAGCGCAGGTAATCGCCCAGGCCATAGGCCGCCACGGCGCGGACAATGACGCCGCGGGACCGCAGGAAGGCGTCGGCGGCGGCGGCATCGCGGCCGGTGGTGCCGGGGAAGCGCACCAGGAGGAAGTTGCCGACGCTGGGAACCACCGCCAGCCCCAGCGCGGTCATCTTCTCGCTCAGCCAGGGCAGCCAGTAGTCGTTGTGGCGCTTGCACAGCTCGGCATAGGGGGTGTCCTCGAACGCCGCCAGGCCGGCCGCCAGCGCCACCGAACTGACATTGAAGGGGTTGCGCACCCGGTTCAGCACGCCGATCACGGTGTCCGGCCCATAGGCCCAGCCCAGGCGCAGCCCGCCCAGGGCGAACATCTTGGAGAAGGTGCGGCAGACCACGGTGTTGTCGGTGGCGTCCACCAGTTCGAGACCCGAGGTGAAGTCGTTGCGCGACACGAACTCGGCATAGGCGGCGTCGATCACCAGCAGCACATGGGCGGGCAGGCCGGCGCGCAGGCGGGCCACCTCCGCCGCCGGCAGATAGGTGCCGGTGGGATTGTTGGGATTGGCCAGGAAGACGATCTTGGTCTTGGAGGTCACCGCCCGCAGCAGATTGTCCACATTGGCGGTCAGTTCCACCTCGGGGGCGGTGACCGGGGTGGCGCCGCAGGCCTTGGCGGCGATGGCGTACATCAGGAAGCCATGGGCCGAATACAGCACCTCGTCGCCGGGACCGGCATAGGCGCGACACAGCATGCCCAGCAGTTCGTCCGAGCCGGCGCCGCAGACGATCCGCTTGGGGTCGAGACCGAAGCGGGCCGCGATGGCCTTGCGAAGCTGTCCGGCATCGCCGTCGGGATAGCGGTGCATCTCGGGCGCCATGGCGCGCAACGCCTCCATGGCCTTGGGGCTCGGCCCCAGGGCGCCTTCATTGGAGGACAGCTTGATGGTGCGGCTGACGCCTTCGATGGCGGATTCGCCACCCACATAGGGGCGGATATCCATGATGCCGGGGCGGGGCGCGGGAGCGGTCACGGGCAAAGACTCCTGGGCAAATAAGAACGGATGGGATCAGACAAGGGACGAGAGCGCCAGCGGCGTGGCGTAGCCGCCGATCACCGTGACATGGCTGATGGGGTCCTTGGGAGCCACCAGCTGGGTCAGGCGGGAATCGGCGAAGGTGACATGGCCGAGCACCTCGACCATATGCAGCCAGATCTCGCCATGGCGATAGATCGCCAGCAGATCGGCCGGCTCCAGCCCCCCGGCCGACAACACGGCGCGCAGGCGGTCGCGGCTGACATCGGGGCCGGTTTCCAGCACCAGGACGGAGCGGTCGTCACCGGTCTCGTCATGGTCGCGGCAGGCGATCACCAGCGCCTGGGGCGGCTCGGGCGCGTTCCCCTGAATCGGTTCACCCCCGGCGAAAGGCAGGCGCGCCACCACGCGGGGCGGCTCGCCGCTGCCAACGGTCAGGCTGGCCCACCACGGTTCGGCTTCGTCGGCGATCTCGGTGCCCGGAATCAGCGGCACCACCCCGACCGATGCATGACCATCGGCCACGGCGCGGACCACCTGACCGGCGCTGCGATAGGCGTGCAGCGGCGCCACCAGACCGAAATGATTGCGGGCCATCTCGATGCTGGCGGTGCTGCGGCCGGCGGCATGGACCGCCACCGTGATGCCGCCTTGCAGCACCGAGAAGGCGCCCATGATCTCGCGCCAGATGCGGACCAGCGCCATCTTGGGGAAGGCCCCCCGGTGACGGGCCAGCAGGCGGCGCAGGATGGCGGCCTCGCGGCCGGGGCGCAGGGTGACGCGGCCGGCCGGTTTGGCGGCGGCGATGCTTTCAACTGCCGCCGAACGCTGCATCAGCAGGTCGTGGATCGAATCGTCGATACGATCGATCTCGCGGCGGAGCTGTTCGAGATTGGCGCTATCCTGGCTCATGGGGAAACCGGCTAAGATCCAAAAACTCAATCCAAGAGAGCTTAGGTGTAGTTCGGCAGCGTCCGGAAATCAAAGAAAACGTTGACAGTTCGGACCCGCGACCATAGCTAATCGTCTCCGCGCTTTTGACAAGCGAGCAGATGACCGTGCCCGAACCCGTCCCCGCCGTTCCGTCCGCCACCCCCGACATCAAGGTCGAGCTGGGGCGCGACCGGCCGATTCGGCTGGATTGCGGCGTCGAACTGGGACCGATCACCGTCGCCTACCGGACCTATGGCCGGCTGAACCCCGACAAATCCAACGCCATCCTGATCTGCCACGCCCTGACCGGCGACCACCATGTGGCCGATCCCCACCCCATCACCGGCAAGCCCGGCTGGTGGAGCGAGTTGGTGGGACCGGGCCGGGTGCTCGACACCGAACGCTATTTCCTGATCTGCTCCAACGTGCTGGGCGGCTGCATGGGCACCACCGGGCCGATGGAGATCAATCCCGCCACCGGCCAGCCCTGGAGCCTCGGTTTCCCGGTGATCACCATCGGCGACATGGTCCAGGTCCAGGCCCGGCTGGTGGATCATCTCGGCATCGCTCAGTTGTTCTGCGTGATCGGCGGCTCCATGGGCGGCATGCAGGTGCTGGAATGGGCTCAGACCTACCCCGACCGGGTGTTCTCGGCAATTCCCATCGCCGCGGCGGCGCGGCATTCGGCCCAGAACATCGCCTTCCACGAGGTCGGGCGCCAGGCCATCGTCGCCGACCCCGACTGGTGCGACGGCAATTACCTGCGCGAAGGCAAGCGTCCCCATCGCGGTCTGGCGGTGGCGCGCATGGCGGCGCATATCACCTATCTGTCCGAACCGGCGCTGCATCAGAAATTCGGCCGCAATCTGCAGAACCGCGACACGGTGGCCTATGGCTTCGACGCCGATTTCCAGGTGGAAAGCTATCTGCGCCACCAGGGATCGACCTTCGTCGACCGCTTCGACGCCAATTCCTACCTCTACATCACCCGGGCCATGGATTATTTCGATCTGGCGGCCGAGAACGGCGGCACCCTGGCCAACGCCTTTCGCGGCACCCGCACCCGCTTTTGCGTCATCTCGTTCACCAGCGACTGGCTGTTTCCCACCCCGGAAAGCCGGGCGGTGGTCCATGCCCTCAACGCGGTGGCGGCCAATGTCAGCTTCGTCGAGATCAAGTCGGACAAGGGCCACGACGCCTTTCTGCTGGACGAGCCGGAATTCCATGCCGCCCTGACCGGCTTTCTCGGCGGCGCCGCCGCCCATCGTGGCCTATCCCGATGATGATGGTCCGCGACAACGGCAATCTGCGCGTCGATCTCAGGCTGATCGCCGATATGGTCGAGCCGGGCTCCCGGGTGCTGGATGTGGGCTGCGGCGAGGGCGCCCTGCTCGACTGGCTGGGCCACACCAAGAATGTGGACGGACGCGGCATCGAGCTGTCCATGGCCGGGGTCTCGGCGGCGGTCTCGCACGGCCTCAGCGTCATCCAGGGCGACGCCGATACCGACCTCAAGGACTACCCGTCGGGGGCGTTCGACTACGTCATCCTCAGCCAGACCCTGCAGGCCACCTACGAGCCGAAGACGGTGCTGGCCAACATGCTGCGCATCGGGCGGCGCGCCATCGTGTCCTTTCCCAATTTCGGCCATTGGCGGGTGCGGGCCCATCTGCTGTTGCGCGGCTCCATGCCGGTGACCGATACCCTGGCCTATGAGTGGTACGACACCCCCAACATCCATTTCTGCACCATCCGCGACTTCCTGACCCTGTGCCGGGGCCTGGGCATCACCGTGGACAAGAGCATCGCCCTCGACCGCGACGGCAAGGTGCTGCCGCTGCCCAATTGCGAGGGTATCGCCAACCTGTTCGCCGATCAGGGCCTGTTCGTCCTGTCGCGCAAGGGTTAGAACCCCGCCAGCATCCGCACCTGGGCGGCGGACAGCCCCGCCTGGCGCAGGGAGGCCAAGCTGGCCGCGCGGTCGCGCTTGGCCAGGCGGCGGCCGTGCCGGTCGGTGAGCAGGCGGTGATGGGCATAATCGGGCACCGGCAGATCCAGCAGGCTTTGCAGCAGGCGATGGACATGGGTGGCGGCGAACAGGTCCTCGCCCCGCGTCACCAGCGTCACCCCCTGCCCCGCGTCATCGACGGTGACCGCCAGATGATAGCTGGTGGGGATATCCTTGCGGGCCAGCACCACATCGCCGAACAGCTCCGGCCGGGCCTCCACCCATCCGGCGGTGCGATCATGCCAGCGCAGGCCGCCGGCGCGGTGAACCGCCGCGGCCATGTCCAGCCGCAGGGCATAGGCGCGGCCGGACTCCATCCGTTCGGCCCGCTCGGCCGCCGACAGGCCGCGACAGATTCCCGGATAGAGCGGCCCGTCAGGGCCATGGGGGGCGTTGTCGGCCCGGGCGATGTCCTGGCGGCTGCAAAAGCAGGGATAGAGCAGCCCCGCCGGCTCCAGCCGGGCCAGGGCGGCGCGGTAATCGCCGAAATGTTCGGACTGGCGGCGCACCGGCGTTTCCCATTCCAGGCCCAGCCAGTCCAGCTCGGTCAGGATGGATTGGACGAATTCCGGCCGGCAGCGCGTCCGGTCGATATCCTCCAGCCGCAGCAGGAAGCGGCCCCCGGCCCGTCTTGCCTCGGTGAAGGCGAACAGGGCGGAATGGGCGTGACCGAGATGCAATTCACCGGTGGGGCTGGGGGCAAAGCGGGTGGTGATCAAAGGCGTCGTGACGGTTTGGGTTGGTGCCGACGGCACGAGCATATCATACTGCCGTCAAGACCTCAGATTCGACAGGAGTGATCATGCCGTCCAAATTGAGCGGCCCCAGCGTAGACCCCGCCTCGGGCGGTCCGGCGGCACAACTGGTGGTCCTGCTGCACGGGGTCGGCGTCGACGGCAGCGACCTGATCGAGCTGGCGCCGTTCTTCGCCACCATCCTACCCGATGCCGCCTTCGTCGCCCCCGATGCCCCCCAGGCCTTCGACATGGCGCCGTTCGGCCGCCAGTGGTTCAGCCTGCAGGACCGCAGTCCGGCGGTGATCGCCGCCGGAGTGCGCGAGACCGCGCCGATCCTCGACGCCTTCCTCGACGAGCAACTGGCGTTGTGGGGGGTCACGGATGCCGACATGGCGCTGGTGGGATTCAGCCAGGGCACCATGATGGCGCTGCATGTGGCGGTGCGGCGCGCCAAGGCGCCGGCGGCGGTGGTGGGCTTCTCCGGAGCGCTGGTGGATGCCGCCGCCCTGGCCGGCGAGATCACCGCCAAACCCCGCATGCTGCTGATCCATGGCGAGGATGACGAGGTGGTCAATCCCGCCAGCCTACCGGCGGCGGAACAGGCCCTGGTGCGGGTGGGGGTGCCGGTGCTGACCGAGTTGCGGCCCGGCCTCGGCCACGGCATCGACGGTCCGGGAGCGCAACTGGCGCTCAAGTTCCTCGGCCAGACCTTTGGCCTGTGATACCGTCTCACCATCGAACTGCCCTTCTCAGTTCGATGGTGAGAGGCAAGGCCAAAGGCCGCCGCGCCACGTGGCGCGAAAGCCCAGCGCAAGCGCCCGGCGACTGAGGGACAAAGAGGCGAGTCAATGCATTGGCTCGCCGGTATTAAACGCTTGCAATCCGAGGGTGGAACTCCGTATTTTCCCGGCGGGAGATCGGCGCGGACGGACTCGTCGCCAACCCGGTCAGGTCCGGAAGGAAGCAGCCGTAACGATTTCCGGTCCGGGTCGCTGTCCGGTCTCCCACCTCATCCCCATCATCGCCCCAGCCCTCATCATCCATGACTGAGTTCGACGACGATTTCCGCCGCAAGGAACGAGCCGAAGAGGCCCACTGGCATCTGAAGCAGGAAAAGGCGTTCGAGATCGCCGCCAAGCGCGACAAGCTGTTCGGGTTGTGGGCCGCCGGGCAATTGGGGCTGACCGAGACGGCGGGCTATGTCCGTTGCCTGATGGATGTGGGCGTCGCCCAGGGGGACCGCGCCATGCTCGACAAGGTCGCCGCCGATTTTGCCGCCGCCGGCCTCGCGGTGGAGGACGGCGCCCTGACGGTCAGGCTGAACGACTGCGAGCGGCAGGCCCAGGCGCTGGTCGGCGCCGCCATGCGGCCCTGACGGTTCCCATCGCGCTCTACCGGGAGCGGCCGAACAGCAATTCGGCGCCGTTGACCACATCCAGCAATTCCTCGGTGATCTGTTCCTGACGCAGGATGCGTTCCTGGGCGCGCAGAACCTCCAGCTTGCGCTCGATATTGTCGCCGGCGGCGGTCATCGCCTCCAGCCGGGCGGCATTCTCGGCGGCCAGGGCCTCGGTGGCCGCCAGCATCAGGTCGGCCAGGACATGTTCCTCGATCATCCGGGCCAGCAGATCGCCGGCCGGCAGGTGATGGATCGGCGGATTGGCGACGGCGCCGGTGCGAAACCGGGCGAGGTCGGGGGGAAACAAGCCCTGGCGGACCACCTGCCAGCGGGCGCCGGCCTCGACCCGCCCGAACATGGTGTCCACATGGGTGAAGGCCCCGGCGGCGAGGCGGCGCGCCAGTTCATCGGCGATCCGGCGCGCCACCTCGGGCAGGCCGCCGGCATGGGACGCCATCGGCACGACCCAGTCGGACGCCCGTCCCGCCTCCAGCAGCGCCTGCGCCCCCTTGGTTCCCACCGTCAGGATCAGGTCGGGAGCCGCCGCCCGCGCCCCTTCGGCCAGGGTTTCGGCGTAACCGCCGACGAAGCCGTGCTCGGCCGAGAACACCAGCAAGGCCCGCCGCGGCGTCGGCCCGTCGAACCCGGGAGGATCGCCGGCCAACAGCAGGGCCTGGGACAGGCCGGCGGTGATGATATCGGCGTAACGCCGGGCGCCGCCCAGCATGTCCGAGGCCTGCTGCATGCGCATGGCCGCCAGGGAGCGCATGGCCGCCACCACGCCCTGCAACTGGGCGACGCTGGCGATGCGGGCGGTGATGGTACCGAGGCGTTCCATCATGGCCCCAATGCGGCGACGAAGCGGCGCAGCCGGGCCAGCAGATCGGCGCAGGCCGCGTCGTCGAGTTCGCCGGCGGTCATGATGCGCCCCGCCAGATCGGAAGCCTCGGCGGCCAGCCACGCCGCCAGACCGGCGGTGAACGCCGTCATCGCCGCCGGAGACAGGGGATCGAGCAGCCCTTCGCCCAGGGCCAGCAGGCCGGCCGCCTGCTCGGCCAGCGGCCGCACTTGGGTGTTGGCCTGGATCAGCAGCGACCGGATGCGGCGGCCGTGTTCGACCACCCGCCGGGTGCGCTCGTCGGCCATGGCACCGAAGCGGGTGAACACCTCCAGTTCCAGGAACTGGGCGTAGTCCAGGCGCAGCGAACCGGCCAGACGCCGCAGGATCGGCGGCTGGGCCTTGCCGCCCACCCGCGACACCGACAGCCCCACATTCACCGCCGGCTTCTGGCCCTCGTAGAACAGCTTGGGGTCGAGGATGATCTGGCCGTCGGTGATGGAAATCAGATTGGTGGGAATATAGGCGGTGAGGTTGCCCCCTTGAGTCTCGGCGATGGGCAGAATGGTGAGCGAGCCGCCGCCCAGGCTGTCGGCACGCCGGGCGCCGCGTTCCAGCAGCCGGGAATGGGCGTAGAAGATGTCGCCGGGATAGGCCTCGCGCCCCGGCGGGCGGCGCAGCAGCAGCGAGACCTCGCGGTGGATGGCGGCATGGCGGGTCAGGTCGTCGATCACCAGCAACACGTCGCGGCCCTGCTCGCTGAAATACTCGGCCATGGTGCAGGCGGCATAGGGGGCCAGCCAGGCCAGGCCGGGCGGCCCCGAGGCCTCGGCCACCACGAAGATGGTCCGCTCGCGCGGGCCGAAGCGGGTGACGGTGTCGATCAGGCGGTTGACCGAGGAACTCCGCTGGCCGATGGCGGCCCAGACGCAGATGACGTCGCTGTTTTTCTGGTTGATCACCGCATCGGCGGCGATGGCGGTTTTTCCGGTCTTGCGGTCGCCGATGATCAGTTCCCGCTGGCCCCGGCCGATGGGGATCATGGCGTCGATGACGGTGATGCCGGTGGCCAGGGGCCGCGACACCAGATCCCGGTCGACGATGGCCAGGGCCGACCGCTCCACCGGCTCGAACCGCACCGGCACCGGCGCCGCGCCGCCATCCAGCGGCCGCCCCAGCGGATCGATCACCCGGCCCAGCAGGGTCTCGCCCACCGGCACCCGCACCACGTCGCCGCTGCGCCCGACCTCCGAGCCGGCGGCGATGCCGTCCCAGGGCGACAGCATGACGACGCCGATCCGATCGGGCTCCAGCGTCACCGCCATGCCCAGCGCCCCGCCGGCGAAGCGCAGCATCTCGTCCTGGCGCGCGGTCGGCAGTCCGTGGAGGGTGGCGACGCCGTCGCCGATGCGCTCCACCGCGCCCAGTTCCCGCAGCTCGGCCTCCAGCACCGCCGCGCCGGCCTCGGCGCGGGCCTGTTCCGCCCATTGGGCCATGTGATCGGTCAGGTTTGCCATGTCACACCATTTCCTGTCGCGCTCGCCCCAGGGCATCCGCCCAACTGACCTCCAGGACCGCCGCCGGGGTCACCAGACGCGCCCCGGCGATCAGGTCGGAGGCTTCGACGATGGCGAGGTTGGGAAAATCCCCGGCCAGCCGTCCCCGCCAATACTCCTCCCGCCCCGCCGCGAGGGGCGGCGCGACCTCGATCCGTGCTGCGCCATGGGCCAGCAGCGCCCGCTCGGACGGAGCCATGGCTTTGAGCCGGCCGGCCAGGATATCCAGGAACGGCTCAGCTCCCACCCCCGGCGCCACCAGCGCCAGCAGGCGCGCCGCCAGTGCCGCCGCCAGCTCGGCGCCGCATCGCTCCAGCTCGGTCTCGGCCGCCGCCCGCTCGGCGGCGATGGCGACCGCCGCCTCGGCCAGGATGTGTTCGGCCTGGCGCCGGGCCGCGGCGATCACCGCCTCGCCGCGGCGGGCTGCCTCGGCTTCGGCGTCGCGGCGCAGGCGGGCGGCATCGCGTTCAAGCTCCTCGGCCTTGCCGCGCCACTCCTGCTCGGCCGCCTGCCCCTGGCGCTCGGCCGCCTCCGCCCGTTGCCGCGCCACATCGGTCTCGGCGCGGCGCCGGTCGATCATCGCCAGCACCGGACGGTAGAGGAAGCGCCGCAGCAACCAGACCAGGATCAGGAAATTGATGGTCTGCAGCGCCAGGGTCGCCCAATCGAAATTCATGGCGCGAAGGTCATGGTGCGTGGATGACGAACGGATTGGCGTAGAGCAGCAGCAGGGCGACGACCAGGCAATAGATGGCCATGGTCTCGATCATCGCCAGGCCGACGAACAGGGTTCGCGACAAGGTCCCCGCCGCATCGGGCTGGCGGGCGATGGCGTCCATGGCCGCCGCGACGGCGCGGCCCTCGGCCAGGGCGGGACCGATGGCGCCGAACGATACGGCGATGGCGGCACCGATGATGCTGCAGATGGACATGAGGTCGTTGGGCACGGGCGTTCCTCCTTCAACCGACATTGACCGCCCCGACCGCGGCACCCAGGAAGACCGCGGCGAGGACGGTGAAGATATAGGCCTGAACGGCGCCGATCAGCAGGCCGAGCGCCATGATCGGGACCGGGACCAGCAGCCCGGCCAGCCCCAGCACCACGGTGATCACCATCTCGTGGCTCATGATGTTGCCGAACAGCCGGACCATCAGGGCGAAGGTGCGGGTGAACTCGGACAGCAGGGTCAGCGGCAGCAGCAGCGGGCTGGGCTCCAGGTAATGAGCGAGATAGCGCCCGAACCCCAGGGTGCGGATGCCATAGGCATGGGCGGCGACGAACACCACCAGGGCCAGGGCGGCGGTGGTCTCCAGCCGGGCGGTGGGGGCCTGCACTCCCGGCAGCAGCGGCGACAGATTGGCCACCAGCACGAACAGGAACAGGCTGCCCAGCAGCGGCAGATAGCGGCGCGGCGGCGTCTGCATGGTCTCCTCGATCTGGCCGCAAATGCCCTCCACCACCAGTTCGAGCACCGCCTGTACCCGTCCCGGCCGGATCCGCAACCGCCGCGTCGCCACGGCGCAACCCAGGCCCATGACCGCCATGATCACCCAGGTGGTCACCACCACCTTGCCGATGGCGACCGGCCCCACATGAAACAGCACATGGGGGGCGAAGGGAGCGGCGTCGATCATCGCGCGCCTCGCAGCATCAGCCAGCGGCCGGCGAGAAAGCCGCCCAGCGCCGCCAGCAGCGGCATCGCCCCCCCCTGGGCCGCCGCCCAGAACCCGGCCACGGCGGTGGCCAGCCGCAGCAGCGAACTCGCCCCCAGGACCAGCGGATGGCCGACCAGGCGCAGACTGACCTTCAGCGCCGCGAAATAGGCGAGGCCGAGACCGAGGCCGAGCAGGGCGCAGAGGGCGGTCATGGGTGATGAATCCTGCGCCAGGCCAGCCGGCAGCCGAAGCCGACCCCGACCACCAGCAGCGCCCCGGTCCACATGATTCCGGAGCCGAAGCGGCCGTCGAGCCAGCGCCCCAGCGCCAGCCCGCCCAGGGTGGGCAGCACGATCATCCAGCCCAGGCCGCCGATGACGCCCAGGCTGCGGAAGAACGACCGTTCGCCCTCCACCGCCTCGCGCCGCTGGCGGCGGCGGGCGGCGACGCCATGGCGCAACGGCCCGTGGTCGTTGCTGGATTCAGGCATCATCGCCCTCCCCGGGCCGCGTCGAGCCCTCTTGCAGCATCGAGATAGTGCTGGAGGTGACGGATCGCCGCCGCCTCCAGGTGGAGGTGACCACTGCGCGCCTCGGCCCGGCTGTCGCTATCGGCGGCGACGGCGGCGTTCAATTCGTCCTCGAGGGTATCGAGATCGTCGCCGATGAAGGCCTCGCGGGTCGCCACCTCGACCACCGCCCCGCCCCGCACCGTCAGCACGCCGCCGCGCAAGGCGGCGAAACGCTCGCGCTCGTCGCCTTCGACCCAGCTCATCACCGAGGGTTGCAGCACGGTCAGCAGATCGGCATGGCCGGGGCGGATGCCGAACCAGCCGCTGGCATCTTCCGCCCGCAGCGACCGGACATCGGCGGCATCGACCAGCACCGAAGCGGGGGTGGTGATCACCAGCCTCATGTCACCGCCTCCTTCTCCTTGTTTTCGCGCGCGCGGACCTCGTCGAGGGCTCCGGCCATGTAGAAGGATTGCTCGGCCCAATCATCGACCGCGCCATCCAGGATGGCGCGGCAGCCGGCCAGGGTGTCGGCGATGGGGACGCTGCGCCCGGGCTTGCCGGTGAAGGCCTCGGTGACCTGGAAAGGCTGCGACAGAAAGCGGGTCAACCGCCGCGCCCGCCCGACCAGCAGGCGGTCGGCGCGGCTCAGTTCCTCGATGCCGAGCAGGGCGATGATCTCTTCCAGATCGCGGTAGCGGGCGATGGCCTGGCGCACCTCCTGGGCCACGGCGTAATGCTCGGCGCCGACCACGGCGGCGTCGAGCAGCACCGAGCCCGAGGCCAGCGGATCGATGGCGGGATAAAGTCCGGCCGCCGCCTGTTCGCGCGACAGCACGATGGTCGAGTCCAGATGGGGAAAGGTCTCGGCCACCGCCGGATCGCTGAAATCGTCGGCCGGCACGTAGACCGCCTGGATGGCGGTGACCGAGGACCGTCCGACCGAGGCGATGCGCTCCTGCAATTCGGCGATCTCGGTGGCCAGGGTCGGCTGATAGCCGACCCTGGACGGCAACCGGCCCAGCAGACCCGACACCTCGGCCCCGGCCTGGACGAAGCGGAAGACGTTGTCCATCAACAGCAGGACGTTCTCGCCGCGCTCGTCGCGGAAATGCTCGGCGATGGCCAGGGCCGCCATGCCCACCCGCCAGCGGGCGCCGGGCGGTTCGTTCATCTGGCCGAACACCAGGGAGGTCCGGGGCAGCACCCCCGACTGGCGCAATTCCAGCAGCAGCTCGTGCCCCTCGCGCGAGCGTTCGCCGATGCCGGCGAAGACCGAGATGCCGGAATAGCGTTCGACCGTGGTCCGGATCAGTTCCATGATCAGCACGGTCTTGCCGACCCCGGCGCCGCCGAACATGGCGGCCTTGCCGCCCTGGGCCAGCGGCGCCAGCAGGTCGATCACCTTGATGCCGGTCCAGAACACCTCGGAGGCGCGGCCCTGACGGGCCAGGGGCGGCGCGGCGCGGTGGATGGGGCGGCGCGGCGTGTCGGGCGGGAACTCCCCCAGCCGGTCCACCGGCTGGCCGATCACGTCGATGATGCGCCCCAGCACCGCGTCTCCCACCGGAACGGTGATGGGCTGGCCGGTGGCCAGGGCGGCAGCGCCCCGGGCCAGGCCGCTGGTGCTCGGCATGGCGACGGCGCGGACCAGGGACGGCGACAGATGCTGCTGAACCTCCAGCACCAGCCGGGGCCCTCCCGCCCCCCCCGCCTCGATGGCCGAACCAATCCCGGGGAGTTCCCCGCCGGGAAAGGCGACGTCGACCACCGAGCCTGCCACGCCGATGACGGTTCCATCCATGCGGATTCCCCCGAAGCGCCAATCCCGTAATCCTAGCACGCTCCACCGGGAGCCGACCATGGCAAGAACGGCAGGGCAGGATCGCCTTTGGTGGCAGCGAAGCAAATGCCTTGGCTTGCCCCCCATTCCCCAACTCAGCGCCCTTTGCATCCGCGGCGGGGCGATATATCCTGCCGCCATGAGTGACAGCCCCGCCCCCGCTCCCTACCGCGTTCTGGCCCGCAAATACCGGCCGACCGACTTCGCCGGCCTGATCGGGCAGGACGCGCTGGTGCGCACCCTGTCCAACGCCATCCAGAGCGGCCGGCTGGCCCATGCCTTCGTGCTGACCGGGGTGCGCGGCGTCGGCAAGACCACCACCGCCCGCATCATCGCCCGGGCGCTGAATTGCGTCGGGGTCGACGGCAAGGGCGGCCCCACCATCGATCCCTGCGGATCGTGCGAGCATTGCCGGGCCATTGCCGAGGACCGCCATGTGGATGTGCTGGAGATGGACGCCGCCAGCCGCACCGGCGTCGACGGCATCCGCGAGTTGATCGAGAGCGTGCGCTATCGCCCGACCTCGGCCCGCTTCAAGATCTACATCGTCGACGAGGTCCACATGCTGTCGACGGCGGCGTTCAACGCCCTGCTGAAGACCCTGGAAGAGCCGCCCGAGCACGTCAAGTTCGTCTTCGCCACCACCGAGATCCGCAAAATTCCGGTCACCGTCCTGTCGCGCTACCAGCGCTTCGACCTCCGCCGGGTCGAGATGGAGGTGCTGGCCAGGCATTTCGCCGCCATCGCGGCCAAGGAAAACGCCGAGATCGAACCCGCCGCCCTGAAGCTGATCGCGCGGGCCGCCGATGGCTCGGTGCGCGACGGGCTGTCCCTGCTGGATCAGGCCATCAGCCACGGCGCCGGTCTGGTGTCCGAGGCCCAGGTCCGCGACATGCTGGGACTGGCCGACCGGGCGCGGGTGTTCGATTTGCTGGACGCGGTGATGAAGGGCGAGGTGGCCAGCGCCCTGGACCAGATCGCCGACCAGTACGCCGCCGGCGCCGACCCGGCGGTGGTGTTGCAGGATATGCTGGAACTGGTCCATTGGCTGACCCGCCTCAAGGTCACCCCCGACGCCGCCGATGCCGTCACCGTGTCCGAGACCGAACGGGTCAAGGGCCGCCAGATGGCCGATGGGCTGGCGCTGGCCGCCCTGACCAGGGCCTGGCAGATGCTGCTGAAGGGGCTGGCCGAAACCCGCTCCGCCCCCAATCCATTGCAGGCGGCCGAGATGGCGGTGGTGCGCCTCGCCTATGCCGCCGAACTGCCCAGCCCGGCCGAACTGGTGGAACAACTGCGCTCCAACCCGCCGGGGCCGCGCGGCCCCAATGGTGGTGGTGGCGGCGGTGGTGGAATCGCCGACGCGGTCTCCGGCCACCATACCGGCGGCCCAGGCGGCGGCGGGGCCACCGCCCTCAAGATGCAGCCGGCCATCGTGGCACCGCCGGTCCAACTGCCGGCCATGCCCACCGGCTTCGCCGAAGTGGCGGCGCTGTTCGCCGACAAGCGCGAAGGCATCCTCGCGGTCCAGTTGCGCAGCCGGGTCAATCTGGTGTCGTTCGCCCCCGGCCGCATGGAATGGCGCCAGCACAGCGCCGCCAGCCCCGATCTGGCCCCCAAGGTGGCGCGGCTGCTGTCGGAATGGACCGGGCGGCGCTGGACGGTTTCGGTCAATTCCACCGATCCGGCCCAGCCGACCCTGACCGAGCAGGAGGCCGGCGCCGAACTGCGCCGCCGCCAGGATGCCGCCGAGCATCCCCTGGTCAAGGCGGTGCTGGCCGCTTTTCCCGACGCCGCCATCGAGGCGGTGCGCGAGCTTGAACCCGAGGCGCCGCCGGAACCCTTGGCCGAATATTTCGATCCGTCGGTGGATGACGAGATGTTTCCTGGAGAAGAAGACCTATGAAGAATCTTGGGAATTTGATGAAGCAGGCATCGCAGATGCAGGCCAAGATGGGCGAGATGCAGGCCAAGATGAACGAGATCGAGGTCACCGGCGCCGCCGGGGCCGGCATGCTCCAGGTCACCCTGAACGGCAAGTTCGAGATGAAGCGGGTCAAGATCGACAGGTCGCTGGTCGACCCCAACGAGGTCGAGGTGCTGGAAGACCTGCTGCTGGCGGCCTTCAACGACGCCAAGGGCAAGGCCGAGGCCATGGTGCAGGAGGAAATGGCCAAGCTGACCGGCGGCCTCAGCCTGCCCGAAGGGTTCAAATTACCGTTCTAGGAGCCCGTCTCCGTAACGGACTGCCGGATACCGAACCGGGCTTCAAGGTGATCCTCCGCCGCTGGCGGCCAGCCATGGCGATAACCGACACGGTTCGGATCAATTGTTTGAGCCATCGAGTACGGCGACCGCGTAGCGGCGGATCAAAGCGTCTACGGTAACGATGGTCATGCCTTCGTGCTGCGCCTGTGCCACCAGCATCCGATCAAACGGATCGTTGTGATGGGGCGGCAGCGCTCCGGCGACGACACCATGCTGGACCTCGATGCCCAGTGGCGTGAAGCCGGCTTCGTCGAGAATGGCCGCCATCTGCGCCACCGGAAAATCCAGCCGACCGAGCGCATGTTTGATGGCGATTTCCCATGCCGTGGCGGCGCTGACGAACACCTCCGATGTGGGATCGCCGATGGCCGCCCTCGCCGCCGCCGGCAGCGCCGGATCGTCGGCCAGCCACCACAGCAGGATATGGGTGTCGAGCAGCAACCTCATGGGGCTGTTCCGGCAAAGCCGGCGGCCATATCCGCCGGCAGGGGGGCATCGAATGCGGCGCCGATGGTGATCTTGCCTTTCAGCGCCCCCGGCACTCGCGTCACCATCGGCGCCTTCATCGGCACCAGGCGCGCCATCGGGCGCCCCGCCTTGGCGATGATGATCTCCTCACCCGCCGCAGCTCGCTCCACCAACTGGGATAGCTGGGTCTTGGCGTCATACAGGTTGATGGGCCGCGACATGGAGACCTCCTTAACCAACATTGGTCTAATGATGGACGCAATCCGGGTATTGGTCAAGTTTGGTTAAATGCGTTGGTTCATAATCTCGGCATCGACCAACGCCCCCTCTGATCTCAATTCACCGGCGCGGGGCGGATTTTCAGCGTTCCAACCCTGGCGCGCCCTGCTCATACCGAATGTTCACCCCCACATTTCCGCATATAAGATGTGGTTGTGATTTAATGTTACGATCCCTATCATCCCCGTCATGACAACCTGCAACCTCCCCACCGACTGTCAGAAAAAATTCGCCGCCACCTCCAATTGCATCGCCTGCGGCGTATGGGTCGATGCCATGGTCATTCTCGGTGATATCGCTTTCTGCCCGGTGGAGGGTAACTGTCGCCATCACGATGACTGTGTGCAGGAGACGGCGCGGTGCGCCAGCGACCTGCACGAGGGATCGCCGTTGCGATCCCGGCTGTTGGACCGATTGCGCCATCTGGTGCCGGAGATTCCCCCGGTCGGGTGAGTTTCGGTCCTTTGACACCTTTAGAGGCGGAGCCGGATCATGCAGAGCGAGGCTGCGGGGAGACACACTCCCTCATGCAACCATCTCCCCGCCGGAAGCACCTGCTCGCTGCCCTGTGCCGGTTGCGACGCCGCCATCGCCTCGGTGCGCTGCCACAACGGCGGCCATGATCTCGAACACTCGCAAGCCGATGGCTGCTGGGTGGTGCGGATCGGCTTTGCCGAGAAGCTGCGTAGCGACGATCCCTGCCTCGCCTGCTCGTATTTCCGCAACAAGGCCGAACAATTGGCCGGGTGATTGTTAGAGCGCGATGACAACAGGTTGAAGCCGTCAGGCTTTGACTCTGTTGTCTGAATCGCCCTCGAATCTATTGATGAGAGAAGGATTCAGCTTCTCGGGCGAATCGCCTGCGCGATTCGACCTCAATGCATCCGACTCTAGCCCGGATATCTCCCTCGGCGTTGAAGCGGCCTGCGGCCCGATATTTCACATTGTCTGTTCGCCGAATCGACGAGTCCCGAAAACTTCTTTGTTTTGCACTGCAAAACTCACCCTCGCTGACATAACTTTGCCCCCCGGAACGAGTCGTTCGTAAGGTGGAGAGTGATCATGTCCAAACCGGAGCTGGGAATCGGCGCAAAAATATGGTCCCTGGTCGCCCTGCTGGTGGTTGGGTTGGCGGGATTTGAGGTCCAGGACCTCATGACCCTACGGGGCAGCATGATCGAGGATCGCCGCCTGGCGTTGCGCCAAGTCATCGATTCGGCCACCAGCATCGTCGCCGCCTATCAGGCCCGTGCCGCCCGTGGCGAACTCGGCGAGGACGAGGCCAAGACCGCGGCCAAGGAAACCCTGCGGACTCTGCGCTACGGCAAGAACGACTATGTCTTCATCACCGACTTCCAGAACCAGTGTATCCTGCATCCGCTTCAACCCCGGTTCGAAGGCACCGACCTGTCTTCGCTCAGGGACCCCGACGGCGTCGCCTTCGGCCGCGAGATGCTCGACGTGGCGCAGCGTGACGGCAGCGGCTTCGTCTCCTACCGCTGGGCGCGGGTCAAGGACGCGCCACCGGTGCCCAAACTGGCCTTGGCAGCCGGGTTCAAGCCTTGGGGCTGGATGATCGGCACCGGCGTCTACGTGGACGATATCGACGAGACCTTCCGGACCAAGGCCATCGAGGCTGGTGTGCAATCCCTGGTGATCCTGGCCCTGGCCGCGATCATCGGCACGATGATCGCGCGTTCGATCACCGGTCCCCTGGGGGGATTGGTGGCGCGCATGAGCGCTCTGGCGACGGGCGACACGGCCAGGGCGGTCGAAGGCACCGCCCGCCGGGACGAAATCGGGGCGCTGGCCCGTGCCATGGAGGTTTTCCGCGCCAACGCCATCGAGAACCGCCACCTGGTGGAGCAGCAGGAGAAAATGAAGGCCGACACCGCCCTTGACCGCAAGCGCGCCCTGGCGGAGATGGCCGGCACGTTCGACCGGGCGGTGTCCGAACTGGTGGGCGGCTTGTCCCTGGCGGCCCACCGCATGGAGGAAACCGCCCACGCCATGACCGCCAATGCCGAGGAGACCCAGCGCCAGAGCGCGGCGGTCTCGGCAGCGACGGAACAGGCCAGCGCCAACGTCAATACCATCGCCTCGGCGGCCAATGAACTGATGGCCTCCATCAGCGAGATCGGCAGTCAGGTCAACCGCTCGGCGACCATTTCCTCCAAAGCGGCATCCGAAGCCATCGCCACCAACTCCAAGATGGAAGGCTTGGCGGCGTCGGCGACCCGCATTGGCGAAGTGGTCCGCCTGATCACCGACATCGCAGCGCAGACCAATCTGCTGGCGCTGAACGCCACCATCGAGGCGGCCCGCGCCGGTGAAGCCGGCAAGGGCTTTGCCGTGGTCGCCAACGAGGTCAAGACGCTGGCGACCCAGACCGCCAAGGCCACCGACGAGATCACCTCCCAGATCGGGGGCATCCAGGCCGAAACCCTGGCCGCCGTCGAAGCCATCAAACACATCACCGCAGTGATCTCCGAGATCAGCGAGATGTCCTCGGTCATTTCCGGCGCTGTGGAAGCACAGAGCGCTGCCTTGCATGAGGTGGTGTTCAATGTGGAACAAGCGGCGGTCGGCACCAGCGAAGTGGCCCGCAACATCTGCCAGGTGGTCGAGGCCGCCGACAGCACCGGCCAGATGGCCGCTGGCGTCAAATCCGCCGCTGGCGCGGTATCCGATCAGAGCGAGCAATTGCGTGGTTCGGTGGAGAACTTCCTCTCAGGAGTGAAGGCGGCTTAGATGTTTTTGAATTCGGCCCATAACGTCTGACAGTACTCGATCTGCGCCATCACGGCGCGGAGGTCGCCCGACAGCACGGCAGCGGCGTTGCTCAACTCCGCCTGCTCTTGCGCCAGCATGGACAAGCATGCGCTCGCCCGGCCAATGTCGGCAAACTGCGCTTCCGATTGCCGGGTTCCGTTCCCCAACATCAGCGCGAGATGGCGCATGCTGCCACTGTCGGCGGGACGCAGGCAGACGACATTTCCTTCGAAGGTATTCATGACAAACCTCCCTTGATGGCCCCCGGCGGCCCGCCCACGCGGAACTGTTCGCAACGGGACAGCACAAATATATATCGAACCGATATCTGCTAACAGAAAACCTTTTATTGCGGATTTGTGGCACCGGCCCGCCCGTCCCAGTCCCACCAGCCGCCGCCCATGGCGAGGAAAAGCTGGGCAGTGTCGAGGATGCGCTGGGCCTGGGCATGCACCGCCCCCAGGCGGGCCTGCTGGAACTGACGCTGGGCGTCGAGCACCTGCAGCACCCCGACATTGCCGGCGCCGTAGCTGAGCCGGGTGAGGCGGAGCGACGCTTCGGCGGTGGCCACCGCCTTGTGCTGGGCGGCCTCCTCGTCGGCGTCGTGGGCCAAGGCCTGGAGAACATCGGCGACCTGGGCGAAGGCGCGGAGAACGGTCTGTTCGTAGCGGGCCTGGCTGGTCCGGAACGCCGCCTCGGCCGCTTCCTCCTCGGCCTTCAGGCTGCCGCCATGGAACAGCGGCGCCAGCAATCCGCCGCCGGCGGAGATGGAACTGGCCGCGACGCTGGAAAGATGGCCGGGAAACGTCGCCTGTTGCAGCAGGGTCGCCGACAGAGTGAGGTCGGGATACATTTTGGCGGTGGCCACCCCGATATCCGCGCTGGCGGCGTGCAGATCGGCTTCGGCTGCCAGGATGTCGGGACGCTGGCGCACCAGCGCCGAGGGCAGGCTCACCGGCAATTGTTCCGGCGCATGGAAGCCGTCGAGATCGAAATCGGGCGGCGACCATTCGGCGGGCGCCCGGCCGAGCAGCACCGCCAGGGCGTGGCGCGCCACGCTCAACTGCTGGCGCAACGGCGGCAGGACAGTGCGGTCATTGGCCAACTGGCTGTCGGCGTGGAGCACATCGACCTCGGTGGCCGAGCCGGCGGCCTTGGCCAGCCGGACCAGATCCAGATTGGCGCCGTCATCGGCGACGATATCCTCGGCGGCATGGATCTGGGCGCGGAGCGAGGCGATGGTCACCGCCTGCACCACCACATCGCCGGTCAGGGTCAGATAGGCGGCGCCCATCTGGTATCCCTGACGCTCCGCCAGGGCGTCGGCCGCCTCGATCGCGCGGCGGGTCTTGCCGAACAGGTCCAGGTCGTAGCTGATGACCGGACCGATCTGGTAGAGATTGAAGATGGGGCTGTGCCCGGCAATGCCATAGGCGGCCATGTTGACCCGGTCGCGGTCGGCCTGGACCGAAAGATCGGCCTGGGGGTAAAGCGCCCCGCCCGCCGCATTGGCCTCCTCGACCGCCCGCTCCAGGGACGAGCGGGCGGCCGCCAGGGTGCGGTTGCCGGCGACCGAATCCACGACCACCCGGTCGAGATCCGGGGAGTGGAACAGGGTCCACCATGCACCGCTCACCCGCTGGCCGGCCACCGTCTGGGGCGGGGTGGCATCGCCGGGCGCCGCATAGCCATCGCCGGCCGGCGCCGGCGGCGGCTGGAAGTCGGGACCAACGGTACAGGCGGCAAGGGTGACGGCCAAGGCCAGGGCCAGGGGCGTGCCGAACGGCCGATGAGTCATGATATCCTTGTTCCTTATCAGTCGAACGGCACCGCCGCCGCATCGGCGCTCTTGGCCGGGCGCAGCAGCAGCAGCAGCGGCATCACCGCGATGGCCACCACCGTCATCATCTTGAAATCGTCCAAATAGGCGATCATCGCCGCCTGCTGGGTGAGTTGAGCGTTGATCGCCGCCAGTTGCGCCGCGGTCGCCGTCTGCAGCGCCACCCCGAGGCTGGCCGCCATGGGATTATCCGGCCGCACATGCTCGGCCAGCACCGAATGGACGATCTGGGTGTTTTCCGTCAGCAGGGCGGTGACGATGGAAATGCCGATACTGCTGCCGATATTGCGCATCAGGCTGAAGATGGCGGTGCCGTCGTTGCGCAGGGTCTTGCCGAGAGTGCTGAAGGTGACGGTGCTGAGCGGCGTGAACACGAAGCCGAGACCGAAGCCCTGCGCCAGCCCGGACAGAATCACCGGCCCCATGCCCATCTGCAGGCTGAAATGGGTCATCTGCCACAGCGAGAAGGCGGTCAGGGCCAGGCCGAGCAGCAGCAGCAGGCGGATATCCACCCGGCCGATCAGCCGTCCCGCCACGATCATCGCCACCATGGTGCCGATACCGCGGGGGGCGGTCACCAGCCCGGTCAGGGTGACTGGGTAATTGAACAATTCCTGCAGCATGGGCGGCAGCAGGGCCAAGGTGGCGTAGAGGATCACCCCGACGAAAAAGATGAAGATGGTGCCGGTGACGAAGTTGCGATCCCGGAGCAGGACGCGGTTGAGGAAGGTGACGCCTTCGCTGGTGGCGGTATGGACGACGAACAGATAGAAGCCGAAGCCGGACAGCAGCGCCTCGATCCAGATTTCCGGCGATCCGAACCAGCCTTTCAGTTCGCCGCGGTCGAGCAGCATCTGCAGCGCCCCGACCCCCAGGCTGAGGGTGGCGAAGCCGAAAAAATCGAAGCGCGGATGGTTGTGGTTGCGATGTTCGTGGATGAAGGCGGCAATGCCGGCGAAGGCGAGCATGCCGACCGGCAGGTTGATGTAGAACACCCAGCGCCAGTTGAGGTTGTCGGTCAGCCAGCCGCCGAGGGTCGGCCCGAGGATCGGCCCGACCATGACTCCGGCGCCCCAGATGGCCATGGCCGAACCGACCTTTTCGGGGGGATTGATGTCGAGCAGCACCGATTGCGACAACGGCACCAGGGCGGCGCCGCACACCCCCTGCAACAGGCGGAACAGGACGATCTGGCTCAGGCTGCCGGCCAGGCCGCACAGGGCCGAGGCGACGGTGAAGCCGGCCACCGTGATGAGGAACACCCGCTTGCGGCCATAGCGGCCGACCAGCCAGCCGGTCACCGGCGTGGCGATGGCGGCGGCGACGATATAGGAGGTCAGCACCCAGGTGATCTGGTCCGCCGCCGCCGATAGGCTGCCCTGGATATGGGGCAGGGCGACATTGGCGATGGTGGTGTCCAGCGACTGCATGATCGTCGCCAGCATGATCGACACGGTGATCAATCCGCGCCGGATCTCCGGCTGGCCGTCGGCGGGAGTCATTTCGCCTCCGGCGCCGCCAAGGCCGAAGCGACGAAGCTCAACAGCAGCCGACGGTAATGGGTGTCGACCTCGGCGTCGACGCTCATGCCGGCCTGCAGTTGGACATCCTCCGGCACATGGTCGAGCCGCAGACGGACCGGCGAACGCTGCACCACCTTGACCCAGTTGCCGGTGGCGTTCTCCGGCGGCAGCAGGGAGAAGGCCGAGCCGGTGCCGGGGCTGAGCGATTCCACCCGGGCCGGAAAGTCACGGCCGGGATAGGTGTCGATGCTGACCGTGGCCGCCTGACCGGGATGCATATGGGTCAGGTCGGTTTCCTTGAAATTGGCCTCGACCCACACGCGGGAGGCGGAGATCAGCGCGAACAGCGGCTGGGCAGTGCTGATGTAATTGCCGACCTGCAACTGCTCGACCTTGGTGACGATGCCGTCTTCGGGGGCGGTGACGATGGTATAGGACAGATTCAGCCGGGCACGGTCGAGCGCCGCCTGGGCCTGGCGCACCAGGGGATGGTGTTCGGGAGCGATATCGGCATCGCCACCCAGTTCGGCCAGGACCCCGGCCATCTGCTGCTGGGTGGCGGCGACCTGCTGGCGGGCGCCCTGATAGGCGTGAAAGGCCTGATCGTACTGGGCCTGCGAGGCGATGCCAGGGCCGAGCAGCCGCTGCTGGCGCTGGTATTCCCGCGTCTGATAGTCCAGCGTATCCTTGACCACCTGATAATCGGCCTGGCGCTGGCGATAGACCGCCTTTTCGGCATCGACCTTGATGCGGGCCGCCGCCAGTTGCGCCTCGGCATCCTCGACGGCGATGCGATAGGGGCGGTCGTCGAGCTTGAACAGGATCTGGCCGGCGGTAACCGGCTGGTTGTCGTGGACATCCATTTCCACCACCCGGCCGGAGACATCGCTGCTGATGGACACCCGGGCGGCCTGGACATAGGCGTCGTCGGTGGAGACATAGCGGCCGCCCACCATATAGAGGCCGCCGATGACCACCACCGCCAGCGCCGGCACTCCCGCCATCAGCGGCAGTCGCAGCCTCTGCCGCCAAGGACGCGGCGCCGGTTTGGCGGCATGACCGGGAGAAGGTCTACTGAGCGCATTCATCACACACGTCCTGGCTGTCATCGACGGGTTCGGCGGCTTGCTGCCCCTGGGGAGCACGCGCGGAAAGATTGCCGTGAACCCGCGTCAGCAGCCGCATGATCAGATCGGCCTCGGTGTCGGAAAGCCCGACCAGGGCCTCGGCCCGGGTTTCGGCGGACATCTGCTGAAGCTGGTCCAGCAGGGGACGCGCCTTTTCCGACAGGTAGAGACGATAGACGCGGCGGTCGGCGGGGTCGGCGCGGCGCTCGATCCATCCCGCCGCCCCCATCCGGTCCAGCAGGCGCGCCAGACTGATGGGCTGAACCTCCAGCAGATCGGCGAGGCCGGCCTGATTGATGCCCTCGTGGCGGGCGAGATAGGCCAAGGCGCGGGCCTGGGCCAGCGACAGGCCGATGCGGCGCGCCCGCTGATCGAAGACCTTGCGCAGCAGCCGGGCGATATCGCTGACCAGATAACCGAAGGTGGGTTCCATGTGCGTCCTCATCATAAGCATGCTTATAACAGGTCGCGGCGGCATTGTCCAGAACAGAACGCTTCAGCAGCAGAGCGTTTCAGGCCATCCGGGTTTCAGCCTTCGCCATCCCGCCAGCCGCAGGCGGTCAGCGCCTCGATCATATGGGCGGGTGGCGGGGCGGTGACGCGGATGGGGGGCTTGCTGGGGGCCAGCGGCGGGATGGCGATGGCGCGGGCCAGCAGGTGCAGCGGCACCATGGGAGCGGGATCGGGACCGTAATAGGCATCGCCCAGCAGCGGACAGCCGAGATGGCGGGCATGGACCCGGATCTGATGGGTGCGGCCGGTACGGGGCCGCCACTCGATCCAGGTGAGGTCGCCACAGCGGCCCTTGACCGACCAGTCGGTCACCGCGGGCTGGCCTTGGGGATCGACCCGGATGCGCCAGCCCTGGCCGCGCGACGACACCTTAAGGATGGGGACGTCGACGGTGCCGCGTTCGGCGGGCGCCGATCCCAGGCAGACCGACCAGTACCATTTCTCCATGCGGTGGGCCGCGAACAGCTTGCCCAGGCGCTTCAACGCCTTGTCGTGGCGGCCCAGGATCAGGCAGCCGGCAGTGTCGCGGTCCAGCCGGTGGGCCAGGCGCGGCGGCGCGGCCCAGCCGAAGCTCAGGGCATCCAGATACAGTTCGAGATGGTCGATGGCGTTGGGACCGGCATGCACCGCCAGCCCGGCCGGCTTATCCAGGACGATGACGTCCTGGTCCTTGTAGAGCACGCGCCCGAGAATCTCGGCGGGGGTCATGGGAACTGAGAGCGGATCATGGCCATCAGGATAAGCCTCGGACGCCAAGCTTCCAACCCCGGAAAATCCGGGCTAAGCTGCCCATCGGGTGTTCGGGGGATGATTCCTTCTGAAAGAGAGTCTGGAGACCATGTCTGATTCCGCCAACGGCTCCCACGGCAAAGGGGTTCAGGAGGTCGTCGAACAGCTCCGCCAGGAGTTCGTGTCCGAACTGACCGAGACCCTGCAATCCCTCGATATGGCGCTGGACTCCGCCCGCAACGGCCATCGCAGCCTGCAGCAGGTGATCAACGACTGCCGCCGTGCCGCCGTTTTGTTTCGCGGCCAGGCCGCCAACTTCGCCATGCATCGCCTCGCCACCGTCGCCCATCGCCTGGAGGAATATCTGGCCAATGCCCCGGAGGTGGCGCCGCCGCGCATGTGGGACGACCTTCAGGGCTATTTCGACCTGATGGGCCGGCTGGCCGAGGGCAAGGCGGCCAGCGACGCCGATCCCGCCAGTCTGGTGCGGGGTCTGCCGGCCAAGCTGGGCTTCGATCTGGGCGATATCGAGGTCCGCAATGTGGAAGTGCTGCTGGTGATGCCCCCAGGGGCCCAGACCCGCTTTGTCGAGCGCGAATTGCAGCAATGCGGCTATCGGGTCTCCATGGTGGCCGATTCGCTCAACGCCTTCGGCATGGTGGTTCAGACCAAACCGGATCTGGTCATCATCTCGGCGGTGATGCCGGAGCTGGAGGGCATCGATCTGGCCATGGCGCTGTCGGCCATGCCGTCGACCCGCAACATTCCCCTGGCGGTGATCACCAGCCTGGACAAGGACGACGTCGCGCTGCAATTGCTGCCCAAGCGGGTGCCGGTACTGTTCAAAGGCGCCAGCTTCGCCGACGATCTGTTCAAGGCGCTGGACAATCTGTTCCTGATTTAGGACCTGCCTGTTCCTGATTTAGCCCATCACGGGAGGATCGGTGACCATGATCTCGTTAATCATCAACGGCGAACATCATAAGGTCGATGCCGAGCCCGATACGCCGCTGCTCTGGGTCCTGCGCGACCAACTGGGGTTCGACAGCACCAAATTCGGCTGTGGCGAGGGGATGTGCGGCGCCTGCACCGTCCTGATCGATGGCGAGGCCATGCGCTCCTGCACCCTGCCGGTCGGCGAACTGGCCGGTCGCGGCATCACCACCCTCCAGGGCCTGGAGACCGCCATCGGCAAGGCGCTGCTCGCCGCCTGGATCGAGCTGGATGTCCCCCAATGCGGCTATTGCCAGCCGGGCCAGATCCTGTCGGCCGCCGCCCTGCTGCACCGCACCGCCAAACCCAGCGATGCCGAGATCGACGCCGCCATGGACGGCAATCTCTGCCGCTGCGGCACCTATAACCGGATCCGCGCCGCCATTCATCTCGCCGCCGGGAGGATATCATGATCGAGCGCCTCGCCCGGGACGGCCTCAGCCGCCGCGACTTCCTGGTGCTGGCCGCCGGAACCGGCGCCGGCCTGACCCTGGCGGCGGTGGAGGGTGCCGCCGCCGCCCCAGGAGCCCTCACCGCCCCAGGAACCCTCACCGCCAACGCCTTCGTCACCATCGGCACCGACGGCACGGTGACGGTGATGGTCAAGCACCTGGAAATGGGCCAGGGGGTCGCCACCGGCCTGCCGGTGCTGGTGGCCGAGGAGTTGGAGGTGGACCCCGCCACCATCCGGGTCGCCTTCGCTCCGGCCAATGCCAAACTCTACAATAACCTGCTGTGGGGCCCCAGTCAGGGAACCGGCGGCTCGACCGCCACCGCCAATTCGTGGGAGCAGTTGCGCAAGGCCGGGGCCGGCGCCCGCGAAATGCTGATCGAGGCCGCCGCCCGCCGTCTCAAGGTGGATCGCGGCGAGCTGTCGGCCCGCGACGGCGCCGTCATCCATCCCCAGAGCGGGCGCAGCCTGGCCTATGGCACCCTGGTTGCCGAGGCGGCGAGGCTGCCGCCGCCGGACGATC
>Ga0316222_1000667_pt1 | contig 49473 bp, 43 predicted proteins | sample TBH18011metaG_FD_206008 | JGI IMG/M metagenome (GOLD analysis project Ga0316222, IMG submission 206008) | Freshwater microbial communities from Trout Bog Lake, Wisconsin, USA - TBH18011 | ecosystem: Environmental > Aquatic > Freshwater > Lake > Hypolimnion/Profundal zone | place: USA: Wisconsin... | reverse complement strand
CCATGCGCTCACTGACGAGAACCCAAGGTACGGGTACCGCCGGATCGCCGCCTTACTCAGGCAGGAAGGCTGGAACGTGGGCAAGCGCCAGGTGCGGCGCCTGCGCCGCCTGGAGGGCCTCAGGGTGCCCCCAACGAAGAGGAAACTCCCTCGGAGAGGCCGCTCTACTGGGCTGCCCACCAAGGCGACGCATAAGAACCACGTGTGGACGTGGGACTTTATCGCAGACGCCACGATGCGCGGCGGCTCAATCAGGATGCTCCCTCCACCAACCGGACCTACATCACGGATCCGAAGCTCGCCGGTGAGGACAAGATCACCGCCACGCCGGTGATCAACGCGCCGTTCCCCGTCAACGGCCTGCTGCCGATTCCGACCCAGCCGGCCAATGCGACGATCAATTACCCGGTGGATGCCAACGGCGTGGCCCTGCCCCTGATCTCCGGCAGCGGTTCCTCCGCCGTCTATTCCGGCGAACCGGAGGGTGTCTTCGTGGACGACGGCCGGGAATACAACTACAACGCCCCGGCCGCGGTTGTGGACATTGGTGCCGGGTACGAGTGGAATACCGGGCGCATCACCAACACCCTGCGCGTCAACGTCAAGAATCTGCTGAACCGCCAGTACACCTGGGGTTCCGGCGTCCCTGGACTGCCCCTGCAGCTGCTCGTAACCTACAACCTGCACTACTGATCGTCGCCCTGACGGCTCCCGGGGGAGCGATGGGTGCTTTACATCCCTCGCTTTCCAAACATCAAGGCGCCCGTGACCGGACGTGCGCCCAACGTGCCGCCCCTGCCAACCATCAGTGATCGAACCCTCCCGGATGCGGCGCGCCCGGCCATCTGCGCCCGTTGACGACCACCTGATGACCCGCTGAAATTTCCATGGAACGACCCATCAATCGTTTTCTCCTCCAAAATGGTCTGCGCATCGCGCAGAACCCGTGCATCAGTCCCGACTTCTGTCTCGATTGGGCGGCCCTGGTTCCAAGGTTGCACGCCGGGCTGAAGCCGCGGGCCTTCCCCAAGAGCAGCTTTGCCACGGCCGCGGGCGACTGGCTGCTCGTGGAAGATGACCAGACGGGTGACTGCGCTTGGCTGCTGCACGCTCCGGCTGGCACCACCGCCTTGGCGGTCCTTGACGGGGGGGTCGCCCTTGAGCCCGGCCACTTCGCCTTTCCCGCCTCGTGGGAAAACCTGCTTCGTCTCAAGAACCTGATCCTGGCTCACGATCCCGACTCGACGATTTTTCCCACCACGGGCGGAAACCTGGCCCGCGGCACGATCGGCGTCGGGGCGCGTTTCACCACGTTGCACTGGCCCGCCGTCGAATGGGCGATGAGCGTGCTGGATTTGGGGATGACCGCGAATCAGAATAGCATCCCGCGGGAGCTCGTCTTTGACTTGGACACGATGCTGGAGGGCCGGCTCGACACCGTTCCCTTCCCCTTCATCGGCACGAGCGTTCCCGAGGGTCACCAGGGACAGAGCGTGGAGGGCATGAGCCACGGGGCGGTCCTGTCCAAACTCAAGACCGGCTTCCATCGCCGCCGGCTGGCCTGGAGCTTCAACGCCGATCACCAGCCCATTGGCGGCAAGTTCGACCAGCGGGAGGATGCCCTGGTGCGCGGGTGCCTGCTGGCCAGCTACATCACCTTTGACCTCTCACCTGAACTGGCGCTGAACCAGCCCGCCGAACTCGCAGCGATCCCGCCCGGGCTGGTCCGGCAGGTCGGCGCCCGCGTCGCGGAGGTCGGCCTCGTGCTGCAGCCCGCGGAGTTCGAGCGCCTGCTCTGCCTCGTGTGGCCCGCGATGGTCAAGATGCAGCGGCGCGACGAGAAATACCGCGCGGCGCGCCACGCCGCCTTTGCCTCCGACGTCGGCCGGCGCTACCTGCGCGAGCTCTCCATCGACGAGCTCCCCGGCCTGACCACGCCGGAAACCACGGCGGTCATGCTTGCCCTGTGCGAGCGGCTGGGCATGCCGGTGAACTTCATCGCCCCCGCGTTCGGTTTCCAAAAAAACACCCCCTACGCGGACGGGGCCGCCCTGCGGGCCATGGTCGGGCGGCAGTGGGACGTGTGCCGGCAGTTCGGGGTCAGCATCGGCTTTCATTCGGGCTCCGGGAAGTCCGCGGAGAATTACCGCGTGCTCGGCGAAATCACCGGCAGCCGGCTCGAAATAAAAACCAGCGGGCGCTACACCTACGAAATGGGCCGGGCGCTGCACGGCTCGCCCGATGCCGCGGACCAGGCCCTGTGGCGCGACTGGTACCAGTTTACCCTCGATCTGGGCGTGGCCGGCGCCTTCAGCCCCGATGCCACCGAGCAAAAAATGGCCCGCATCTTCATCGTGACCGCGCTCGCCGCCGCCGGACGGCCGACCGACGTCTTTGCCGACGCCAGGACCTGCCGCGCCGCCCTCGAGGCCCTGCCCCGCTCGCCCGACCACATGTTCTTTTTCGAGTATAATTTCCTCTACGTGCTCGCCGCCGGCGGACGGCCGGACAAGGCCGCGCTGGGCGACCATACGGCCGCCGGCTACCAGCAGCGCGCCCGCTTCTACCAGATCAGTCCCGAGGCCAGGCTGCGCTATGCGAGGAATGTGGCCGATTACCTGCTCTTCCTGGCCGAGCACACCGGGCTCGCCCCGCAGGCCCGCTGCGCGGCGTCGCGCCGGTTGCTCGAAAGCTACGCGACCTACGACGCGATGCTGGCCGATATCTCCCGCTGACCATGCCGACCTTCATCCACGAGAATTTTTTGCTGCAGACGCCCGCGGCGCGGGACCTGTATCACAACTTTGCGAAGGCCCAGCCGATCTTCGACTACCACTGCCACGTCTCGCCCCGGCTCATTGCGGACAACCACCGCTTTGCCGACCTGACGGAGATCTGGCTTGGCGGGGATCACTACAAATGGCGGGCCATGCGCGCCAATGGCGTCAGCGAGCGCCTCTGCACGGGTGACGCGTCGCCGCGGGAAAAATTCGATGCGTGGTGCGCCACGGTCCCCCACACACTGCGCAACCCGCTCTATCACTGGTCGCACCTGGAGCTCGCGCGGTATTTTGGGATCGACCTGCCCATCAACCCGCAGAATGCCGACGCCATCTGGCAGGCCGCCAACCGGGTGCTGGCCGACCTGCGCGTGCACGACATCTTGGCCGCCCACCGCGTGGCGGTCGTTTGCACCACGGACGATCCGGCTGATTCGCTGGCGGATCACGAGCGGATCCAGAAGTTGGGGCTCAAGACCCGCGTCTACCCCGCCTTCCGTCCGGACAAGGCGCTCGGGGTGAACGAGCCCGTGGGATTCAATGCCTGGCTGGAACGCCTTGCGCAGGTTTCCAACCGGCCGGTCAATACCCTGGATGACCTGCTGGCTGCACTTGAGCAGCGCCACGGCGATTTTCACCGGCTCGGCTGCCGGCTGTCCGACCATGGCCTGGATACCGCACTGGCCCAGCCCTGCTCCCACGCGGAAGCCAAGGCCGTGTTTGCCGCGGCGCGCTCGGGTCAGGCCGCCGCGCCCGACGCCTGGGCCCGCTATGGTTCCTTCCTGATGCTCGAGTTCGGCCGCTGGGACGCCCGCCGCGGCTGGACCAAGCAGCTGCACCTCGGGGCGCTGCGCAACAACAACTCGCTGCGCCGGCAGCAACTCGGCGCCGATACCGGCTTCGACAGCATTGGGGACTTGCCCCAAGTGCGCGCGCTGGGCCAGTACCTCGATGCGCTGGACCGGACGGGCGAACTGCCGCGCACCATCATTTATAACGCCAATCCCGCCGACAATTATGCCTTTGCCACGATGGTGGGCAATTTCCAGGACGGATCGGTCGCGGGCAAACTGCAGTTCGGCTCCGGCTGGTGGTTCCTCGATCAAAAGGAGGCGATCGAATGGCAGGTCAACGCCCTGTCGAACAACGGGCTGCTGAGCCGTTTCATCGGCATGCTGACCGATTCCCGCAGCTTCCTCAGCTACCCGCGGCACGAGTATTTTCGGCGCGTGCTCTGCAACCTTCTCGGAGCCGAGATGGAGCGCGGCGAGATTCCCGATGATCGTGAACTGGTCGGCCGCATGGTCGCGAACATCTGCTTCGCCAACGCCCGGGATTACTTCCGCCTCGAACTCGATCCGTCTTATCAGGCGCGAGCCTGACGCAGGTTTTGGAATCGGTCGGCGATGGTGGGCGGGCCCGTCCCGGGCCCGCATCGCGCGGCGCCGACAGGCGGATTCGCCGCTCAAGCTTGGCACGGTTGAACACAAGCCCTTGCAGGCACGTGAAACGGCCTGCCCGCCTTCAGACTGATACCCGGCCCGCCATCACCAGCCCGGCCACACTCCGGAGTCACGCCAGCCTTACCGGATATCGAACTCGGCGACGGCGACCTGCTGGCCGTCAATGAGACACTCGGCCCGAAAGTGGCCGGTGCCCAGGGCCGAGGCCGGCTGGGTGGCAAAGCGCGTGTTGGGCGCGCTCCGAAAGTAGGCCCAGTCGTTTTCACGGTGCCCGACCAGTTTCCCGTCCTTGTACCAGTTCCAGACGACTTCCCTTGAACCAGCCTCCTTCGTGACATCATCCCAGGTGAGGCTGACGTAGAAACGGATCACGTCGCTCGTGGAGAACGTGGACATCGGCACCAGGTTTCCGCTGAGAAAGTTCGGCAGCGTCGTCACGCCGCTGTTGACCGCCCGCATGCCCGTGACACAGCCCTGAAACGAGAGGCTGACCGCGCCCCAAAGAATTAAAACGACCAAGGACCTGGCAATTTTCATGGTTAAGACCCTCCTTGCTCAGGGTGCTCCTCGCTGGGCCCGGCACAAGGCAAACCGGTTGATCGGCAACCCTGAATTTCAGTACGGGCGTGCTGCTACAGTCCGGGCTTGCGGGTCGAGGGCTGACACAAAACGCCCGCCGGCCGCCGGCCTGCACCTCAAACCGGCGGTTGGCCGCGACGTATTCCTTGAGCGCGTCGGCGAGCGGCATTTCGTGATCGGGCTTGCGGTAATTCGCGAGCGTGAAGTCGGTGCAGAACGAGAGCGAGTGGCTTGCAGCTCCCAACCGGCGCAACGCCGCCTCGGCGTCGCGCACTTGTTCCAGCGTGAGGGACGTCACGAGCTGGTTTGGACGTCCCGACTCGATTTGCGCGGCCGTGATTTCGAGCAGCGCTCTTTCTGCGGAGGCTTCTTCCTTGGTTTTGAAGTTACGGCGGATGCGGACGCCGTTGAGGTGGCCCTTCACGCGGAACGAGAACACGCCATTCCGGTTCTTAAACCGGCTGACGGAGAACGAATTTTCATGTTTCATGGCTAGGTTGCCACGTCAACCTGGCAACCTAGCTTCGGGCGGAAACTAACTCGCGAGCAGTGTGCGAGTTAATTGGGTGCAGGGGTTGGATTTGAACCAACGACCTTCAGGTTATGAGGGCGAAGGTCTCGTGACCAACAACCCCACGCGGACTTTAACCATGCACCAGCGCGCGAAACCGCTTGGTGTCGATGCAGCGGCCATCCGCGGTCTGAATCACGCCGGCATCAATGCGAGCGACGGTTACAAGTTCTCCATTCAACACGCGAGCATTGCGGTCGTTGGCCCGAACCAACAAGCGGTCGCCGGCGGCAATCTCCAAGCTTCGCGGACGAGCAACGGAGAAGGCGTCCGACCGCAGCGGCAACGATCGGTCGCCCGCCGCGGACCGGACGAACACGTTTCTTTTCACAATCCGAGACACCTCGGTAAATTCTCCGCGCTGGAAGCCTTCGACGGTGCGATTGAATGTGACGACCATGCCAGGCGCATACGGGAAACCGATGACCGGGGGCCTGCAAAGGCAAGCGGAAGGTGCCGTCATGGTCATCGTCATCGGTAGTCATGACTGGCCTGCTCGGGCATGCCCAGGCCCGGCATGGCCGCTATCGCCGTCGCGATGACGTGCACCACGCCGCTCTCATTTTGCACGTGACCGGTGATGACCAAGGCGGACTCCAGGTTGATGACCAGGCGGTACTCCTCAAAGAGCTTGGGCCAGACGATGGCATTCGCATGACCGGATTCGTCCTCGAGCGTGATGAAACACACCCCTTTGGCGGTACCTGGGCGTTGCCGCGTGATAACGCTCCCCGCGACCTTCACCTGCGCACCATGACGCACCTGCTTCAGGTCACCGGCCCGCACAGTGTCGGTCATCTGCGGGCGCATGAGGGCCATCGGATGACGCCCCGTGGTCAGTCCCAGGGTCGCATAGTCGGCCTGCAACCGCTCCAGATGCGTCATCCGCTCCAACGGGGAAAGCACCGGCTCGGTCTCGGTCATCGGGGCCAAACGGAAAAGTTCATCGCTGCTCCCGCTCTCCTCCACCTGCCACAAGGCGGACCGCCGATGCTCGGCCAAACCATTCAGGGCACCGGCCACGGCCTAGACGCCACTCTCAGGAGCTGGTGGATACTGTGGATGTTCCCAACCGTCTTTTCCCCGTTTTTGAGGGCTTGATCCAGTGCCGCCGCTGCATACCGGGCAATCATTTCTAATTCGTCTGGTTCGGAACGAAGGTGCTCATGGATAAAGCTGGGAGTAAGTCGGGCAAAAACTTGCTCGAAATTCGACAGGTCAAGAAGCCACGCGCTGAGCACCGCACCATTCATCCGGCTGACCGATGATGAAATTACGTTCCTTCGCGAACATGAGGCATTACTTCGCGATCGTCATGTCCAGGCCCGTGCGCGTCTGGGAATCGCTTCCTAGAAACGCAGCGGATAGGATATGCAACACTCGCAGAAAAATTTGGCTCAGAAATCTCGATGGCTGACCGTCGTCGGTTCGAACCTAAATACGCCTTACTAAAGCTCGTCTTCCAAACGCGAACCTACCTGCACATCGGCGAACAACCCTGCACTTTATGTGGCCCGGTGTGGCACTTTTAGATCCGGCGCGACACCTCGGTTACTCTAGCTCTTCCCTTCCATCCGCTTAAGAAAAGTGGTGCCCGAGGGGGGACTCGAACCCCCACGCTGTTAGGCACAGGCTTCTGAGACCTGCGCTTAACACCGAAATCACGTCTTAATGACAAGATGTAACTGGTTCAGCGCGATGATGGGCGATTGATGGATGAGAAGGTGTTATCCGCGTCGCTTCGAGGATAGACGATGGCCGCACACCTGAGCAACTGACGGACTTAGCTTATATCCAAAAACCAGAACGATTCATGTCCGAAATGGAATACAGATTTTGTGTTGTCGCCCTTGGCATTGATTTTCTTTCGAGCCAGAATACAACACGTCATCTCGACGTTACACTTCCCGAACAGCCAAGGTATGCCAAATTGCTTTAGGAAATTGTTCGCGGGGCTCTCGTCAAAATAAGGGCACCATCTTTATGAATCAAGTAACGGCCGTCCTCGAAGAAATCGTTGCAGCCGGTTCGGCCAGTAACGTTGTTGTGCCCACTGACGAATTGCGCGTTAAGCTTGAGAAAGCCATCTGTGCATTTGCAGGTCTTCAGCTCGCAAAGCCTGAGGATGGCCTGCAATTCCGTGAGGAGCGATTCGGCTGGGTTAGCGCTGATCGAACAAAGTTCGTCGCTGAAGCTTCGGAGTTTATCCACCAGAACATGTCGTTCCTAAAGAAACTAGGATTCACGCAGCTCGGAATTGTTTGCCACAACATCAGAGACAATGGCGAAAATCTGTGGGGAGATCGTGTTCGCATTGGGGGTCGTTGGCGCTAAGTTTTGATTTTCGACCATGTCCTTTTTCGAAACAGCTAGAGATGCCTACGAGCTCGCGAAAAAAGGCATGACGATTGAGTTCCAAGTTAAGGTCATGGAACTGCGAGAGCAGGGACTTGAGCTGCAAGAAGAGAACCTCCAGCTTCGGACTCGGATCAGGAAGCTGGAGGAGATGATGCAAGTGAAGGAGGCTCTCGTTTTTCGTGATTCGATGTATTTTTTGGTGAAAGAAGGAAAGGATGAAGGCCCGTTTTGTTCGAAATGTTACGATGATAACGGGAAGTTAGTGCGTCTCCATGCACTCCATGATCACGACATTGAATCCACTTACCGATGTCCCGTGTGCGACGGCTACTTTGGACGATCAAGCCGCAGGTCGCTGGATATGTGATTTCTGTTTCAGCGACCTCATCGCGGCCTCGACTTCCCCAGCTCCTCTGGACAACTCGCTAACACCGTCAATCTGACGATGTTCGCTACCACTCTAAATGGTGCCCGAGGGGGGACTCGAACCCCCACGCTTTTAGGCACAGGCTTCTGAGACCTGCGTGTCTACCAATTCCACCACCCGGGCATTAGCGGGACGGGCAAAAGACACACCCGGCGCCCCCGGAGCAAGTAAATTGAGTGGGGAAGAAACCTGACCCGATGGATTGAATCTGGAACTCATAAATTCTGGCCAATCATCCCGCACCCGTGGCTTTTCATGCCTCCGGGTGCCCTCCAGGTTAAGGCTCCGGTCGTCGGCCCTCCGAACCATTCCTACTCTCCATCCCTGAGTTCCAGATTCAACGTCCTCTCCGCCAAAAACGGGATTCCCTTCCCCTGCCCCCGGCCCTACACCCTTTCCGCCCATGAAAAAAGAAGCCGTCCTCGCCAAGATCAAAGCCGAGAAGGTCATCGCCCTCATCCGCGCCGACAACCCCGACGGGTTGCTCGACTGTGCGAAGGCGCTCGCCGACGGCGGCCTCACCAGCATCGAGCTCACCATGACCACGCCCGGCGCCATCCGCATGCTTGAGAAGGCGACCGCTGAGCTGCCCGATTTCCTCTTCGGCCTCGGCACCGTCCTCGATGCCGAGACCGCCCGCGCCGGCATCCTCGCCGGGGCAAAGTTCATCGTCACCCCCGCCCTGCGCCCCGAGGTCATCACCCTCTGCCGCCGCTACAGCATTCCCGTGTTCAGCGGCGCCTTTACGCCGACCGAGATCGTCCAGGCCTGGGAGGCCGGCGCCGACGCCGCCAAGGTGTTTCCCGCCGAGTTCTTCGGCCCCGCCTACATCAAGTCCGTCAAGGCCCCGCTCCCGCAGATCGAGCTCGTGCCCACCGGCGGCGTGACCCCCGAGACCGTCGGCGAGTACATCCGCGTCGGCGCGTTCGCCACCGCCGCCGGCAGCTCGCTCGTTGAGGCCAAGGCCCTGAAGGAGAAAAACTGGGCCGCCATCACCGCCCGCGCCAAGGCCTTTGTGGCCGCCGTCGCCGCGGTGAAGTGAGGTGCGCGGGCTGGAGGGTACAGGCGAGCGGCCTCAAGCTTGGGGCCGCTCCAACATCACAAACTCACCTGCCGCCTAAAGCTTTTCGCCGACCGAGCCCATGCCCGCCTCCACCAGCAACCTGATCCCCGCCCTGCTGTTGCCGTGGTTCGCCTGGCGCATGTACCGTCGCTTCCATCGCAACGTGGGCCGGCAGCCTCTGCACTCCGGGCGGCTGATCAGCGGCATCGTGATCTTCGGACTCATCAGCGTGCCCCTGCTGGCCGTGACGTGGCCCGTGCCGCGCCTCCTGGCCGGCTTCGGCGGCGGCCTCGTGCTGGGCGGACTGCTCGCCTTGGTTGGCCTGCACCTGACGGTCTTCGAGACCAATCCCGGCGGGCCGCACTTCTATACCCCCAACACCTACATCGGCGTGGGGCTTGCCCTGCTGCTGGCCGGTCGCGTCCTCTATCGCATCGGGGTGCTCTATTTCTCCGATGCCGCGGTCACCGCTTCCTCGGCGGCTTTCATGCAAAGCCCGCTGACGCTGCTCATGATCGGCCTGACCGCCGGCTACTACCTCGCCTACAACACGGGCGTGCTCATCCGGAGCCGCCGCTGACCGGCTGCAGGCAATTTCTGTCCGGCCACGAAGGGCTGGCGCGGCAGAGCCTTGAACCCGGAAGGTTGGCCATAAGGAGGCCCAAGGGTTCCATGACTCCCGCTCAAACCTACCGCGCGCCGATAGGCGCGATGGAGGCTTCTTCGCAGCCCCTGAGCCCTTGTGCCTTTTCGTGCCCAAATCAGGTCGGCTCGTGGCCAGAGGCCAATCCGGCATCCTTGCGTCGGCCGCTCCGGATCGCGCGGCGCTCTACAGGTACTTCGTGATGTCCGGGACCTTCTTCACGCGGCGGTGCGCGGCATCGCGGACGAAGTAGGGATCCTCCGCCTGCTTGGCTTCGACCTCCTCGTCGCCTTCCGTTTCCTCGTCCTCCTCGATTTCCTCGCCCTCGGCGTCGGTGAAGATCCAGTCCTGCTCCGCGTCGAAGGCGTGGGACATGCGGCGGGCCAGCGGATCCAGCACGAGCGCCGGGTTTTTCACGCGGCCGGCCTTCACCAGCTCGAACAGGCAGGGATAGAACTGCCCGTCAAAATGCGCGCGGAATTCGCTCAGCCACTTGTTGGCCACGCCCTCGCGGCGCGTCAGCAGCACCACATCGGAAAAATGCACGCAGGCCTCGAACCAGGCGAGCAGCGGCGGGTGTTTCTCCGCCAGCTGGCAGTTCACGATGGAGAGGATCCGCCCCAGTTCCGCGCCCTGCGCCTCGAGCCAGATCTTGAGGATCTCGAGCTGGTCCACCGGACTGCGCCGTCCGTCCGTCACAAAAAACACGTGCGTCGCCCCGGCCGGCAGCGGGGCGATGATGAACTCGTCCTGCCACGTCCAGCGCGCGAGGCCCGGCAGCTTCGCGTCGAACTCGGACGGCGCCTCGTCCGCCGACAGGAGGACCGCAGCGCGGTCGCCCTCGGCCAGACCGCCCTCGATGAGATCGGCCAGCACCTCGCGCCGGCCGGAGCCGGCCGCGCCCAGGATCAGGTAAACGAGGGGTTTGTCAGACATGCGGTTTTCACCACGAAGAACCCGGACACCCCAACCCGCAACCCCAGACCCAACAAATACCCGGCCCGGAAATTTTTAACCACGGATTGCACGGATGGGCCTGAATCCGGAATTCCAGGCATCAGGCCTCAAGCCACGTTGCCAGGGATCATGGAAATCGAACCGGCAGGATCAGCCTGGAGATAACAAGCCCATCCACCGACCTTTGCCCGGAGGCATTATCCGGATCGAATCCGTGAAATCCGTGGTTAGAACGGATTGGGGCATGGATTCGCGCCAATCCGCGGCCATTCGCGGGGCAAGCCCGTCATCAGAATTTGAACGTCCGGTTCTGCGCCGACTGCCGCAGCCAATGGTCCACCAGCACCAGCGCCGTCATCGCCTCGACGATCGGCACGGCGCGCGGAAGGACGCACGGATCGTGCCGGCCGCGCGCGGTCAGTTCGGTCCCGGCCCCGTGGATGTCCACGGTCTGCTGCGGCTGCAGGATCGTGGCGGTGGGCTTGAAGGCGACGCGGAAGACCAGCTCCTCGCCGTTGCTGATGCCGCCCTGCACGCCCCCGGAACGGTTCGTGACCGTGCGCACGCGGCCATCGCGGTTCTCGAAGGCGTCGTTGTGCTCGGATCCCTTGAGTTGCGTGCCGGCAAAGCCGCTGCCGATTTCAAAGCCCTTCGTCGCGGGCAGCGAGAGCATCGCCTTCGCCAGGTCCGCTTCCAGCCGGTCGAACACCGGCTCGCCCAACCCGGGCGGCACGCCGCGCACGCGGCACTCGATCACGCCGCCCACGGAATCACCCTCGCTGCGCACCGCCTTGATGCGCTCGATCATCGCCTCCGCCGTCGCCGGATGCGGGCAGCGCACCGCCGTGGCGTCCACCTCGGCCAGGGTGGGAAAGTTTTCGAGCGCGGCCGCCGGGGCTGCGATGTCGTGCACCTGCGTGACAAACGCCCGGGTCTCGACGCCGCCGGCCAGCGCGAGGATTTTCTTCGCGATGGCCCCGGCCGCCACCCGGCCGATCGTCTCGCGCGCGGAGCTCCGGCCGCCGCCCCGGTGGTCGCGCACCCCGTACTTCGCCTGGTAGGTGTAATCGGCGTGGGACGGGCGGAATTTCTCGCGCATCTCGTCGTAGGCGCCCGGGCGCTGGTCGGAATTGTGCACCAGCAGTGAAATTGGCGTGCCCATCGTGCGTCCCTCGAACAGGCCCGCGAGGATCTCGACCCGGTCGGCCTCCTTGCGCGGCGTGACGATGTCGCTCTGCCCGGGCCGGCGGCGGTCGAGCTCGGCCTGGATTTCCTCCGCGGCGACCGGCAGGCCGGGCGGGCAGCCGTCAATGACGACGCCGACGGCGGCCCCGTGGCTTTCGCCCCAGGTGGTGATGGTGAAAAGTTTTCCGAAGCTGTTCGGCATCGCGGCCGCGCAGCGTTGGCCGCCGGCCCGGCACCGGCAAGCGGCAAATCGGGCGCGGACCCGCCCCGGCCGATGGCGGCCCGCCCTGAAAGACCAAAGGATTAGGCAACTTTTCCCCTCCCGCACCGTCATAGCACATCACCGTTTACAACCCGGAGCCTTTCACCTCTTATCACCGCCCCCCGGCCCGGCCGGCCAATCTTCCACCGCCTCCCCTGCATGAGCCTGCGCTTTTTCCGCCTGAGTTTTGCCGCCTGCCTGCTGCTTGCCGCCTTCAGCGCGAATGCCCAGACCCCGCCGCCGGCCGCCACCCCGGCCCGCAGCCCTGCCGCCGGCAGCGAGGAACTCGTCGGACCCATCAAGCTCGCCGACGCCGACATCGACACCGTGCTTGGCGCCCTGGAGATCTACACCGGCCGCACCATCCTCCGCCCACAGGCGCTGCCCACCGCGAATTACACGCTCAAGCTCAACAAGCAGGTGCCCAAGTCCGAGGTCGTCACCGCCCTGGAGACCCTGCTGGCCCTGAACGGCGTCGGCGTGTCGCCCCTCGGCGAGAAGTTCCTGAAGGTCGTGGCCCTGAACCAGGTCAAGACCGAGGCGCCCGAGATGATCGACGGTTCCACGCTCGGCCTCCCCGCCAGCGGCCGGATCGCCACCAAGCTCTTCCAGCTCGAGTTTCTGCGCGTCAATGAATTCGTCCCGCAGATCGCGCCCATGATGTCGCCCGGCGTCGCCAACGGCCTCGTGCCCCTCGACAAGGCCAACGCCGTCCTCGTCACCGACAGCATCAGCAATCTCCAGCGCGTCGAGAACCTGATCGGCCTGATCGACCAGCCCAACGCCCGCGGCCTCACCCCGAAGTTCTACCCGCTCCATGGCGGCGCCAAGGCCAGCGACCTCGTCAACAAGCTTCACCTGCTCTTCCAGGGACCGCTGCAGGCCCAGCTGGGGTCCGCGACCACCTACAGCGCCGACGACCGCACCAACCAGATCATCCTCCTCGCCGATCCCCGGCAGTATGCCCTCTTCGACGACCTCATCGCCAAGCTCGACACCGTCGCCGAGCCCAACACCCGCAACGAGATCATCTACCTGAAGCACGCGACCGCCAAGGATGTCGCCTCCCTGCTCAGCCAGCTCGTGTCGGGTCAGAACAACGCCACCCAAAAGGCCAACAGCGCCGGCTCCGTGCGCCCCACCGCGCCGGGCCAGCCGGCCCAGACCCCGGCGGCGCCCAACGCCGCCTCCGCCGCCGTCATCGCCAGCCTGGCCGAAAGCACCAACCAGTTCAGCAGCCTCATCACCGTGCTGGCTGACGACCGCAGCAATGCCGTCATCGTCTCCGGCACGTTGGACGACATCCGCCTCATTCGCGACCTCGTCAGCAAGATCGACATCGTCCTGGCCCAGGTCCGCATCGAGGTCATCATCGCCGAGGTCACCCTCAGCGACACGGACACGAGCGGCGTCAACGCCCTGAACCTCACCTTCGGCCCGGGCGGTTCCGGCGGCACCCATATCACCAACTTCGACACCGGCACCTCCGCCAACGGCATCGCCGGCTGGAACATCACCGGCGGCGTGGTCAACCCCCTCGCCTTCCAGGCGGCCCTCGGCAACACCGGCTCCAAGAACCTCGTCAAGATCCTGTCCGCCCCGACCATCGTCACGACCCATAACAAGCAGGCGACGATGACCGTCACCCAGCAGCAGCCCGTCATCACCGGCACGACCTCCACGCCCACCACCGGAGCCACCACGACGTCCAGCGGCTTCTCCACCAGCTCCCAGGTCACCTACAAGGACATCGGCATCACCCTCAAGGTCACCCCGCTCATTGGCGACGACGGCAACATCCAGCTGGATGTCGACCAGACCGTCGACGACGTCATCAGCAACGTCACCATCGACGGCAACCAGCAGCCCGTCATCGGCCACCGCGAGGCCACCGGCTCCGTGACCGTCCAGGATGGCAAGATGATCGTGCTCGGCGGCCTCCAGCGCAGCTCCCGCAGCACATCCCGTACGAAGCTCGGGTTTCTGTTCGAGATCCCGGTCATCAGCCAGCTGCTCGGCGGCCGGAACAACGACACCGAGCGCACCGAGCTCCTGCTCTTCATCCGGCCCCACGTCCTGCGCCCGGAGGAAAGCACCGCCGACACGCAGAAGAAGATCAACGACCTCTCGAACAAGGAGCAGGTGAACCAGTACCTGGTCGATCCGACAAAGCAGCCGAAGGACAGCCTGATCGACAAGCTCAAGTAGGCCGCGCGCCGCCGTCATGATCGCGACCGCCCCTGCGTCCCTGCCCGAGTCCCTCGCCGCCCGCCTCACCGAGGAGCAGCGCCAGGCCGTCGCCGAGGCCCCGCGCGAGAAGCGCCTCGCGGTCCTCGCCACCGCGCTGAGACTCGCCGAGCCCGAGGCCCTCGCCGGCCTCGCCGGGGCCGCCGGCCTGGACATCGCCACCAACCTCGAGCCCGACCTCGCCGCGCGCGGCCTGCTCCCGGCGCGGCTCGTGCACGACTACCAGATCATCCCCATCCGCTTCGGCGTGCCCGCGGCCGAGGCGGACGCACCCGCCGCCCTGTCCACGCAGCCCCTGCACCTGGCCACCGCCTGGCTGCCCGACGACATCATGGCCGACTGGCTCCGCACCTTCACGCCCCGGCCGCCCGTGTGGCACCTCGCCGTGCCGGAGCGCGTGCACCAGCTCATCATCGAGAATTTCGGCGTCGGCTCCGGCTCGCTGGAGGACGGCGACGACTCCTATGTCGCACCCGAGACCGCCGCGCAGAACGAGGAGGTCGTGGACGAGGACGCCGCCGTGGTGCGCTTCGTCACCGACGTGATCTCGCAGGCGGTGGAGGACCAGGCGACCGACATCCATTGGGAGCCGCAGGAGGGCCAGCTCCGGATCCGGTACCGCGTCGACGGCCTGCTCGTGCCCGTGCCTGTGCCGCAGAACCTCCTGCGCTTCCAGGACGCCATCATCTCGCGCCTCAAGATCATGGCGCGCCTCAACATTTCAGAGAAGCGTCTGCCCCAGGACGGCCGCATCAACTTCAAGGCCAACGGCACCACGCTCGACATCCGCGTCTCGACCATCCCGACCATCTACGCCGAGTCCATCTCCCTCCGGCTCCTGAACCAGAAGAAGGAGGCCTACACGATGGACCGCATCGGGATGAGCGCCGACGAGCAGGCCCAGATCACGCAGATCCTCGACTACCCGCACGGCATCGTGCTCGTGACCGGCCCCACCGGCTCGGGCAAGAGCACTTCGCTCAATGCGTTCCTGCGGAAGATCAACTCCACCGACCTCCGCATCATCACCATCGAGGATCCCATCGAATACGAGGTGCCCGGCGTGAACCAGATGCAGGTGCGCCCGGAGATCGGGCTCACCTTCGCCGACGCGCTCCGGCACGTGCTCCGGCAGGATCCCGACGTCATCATGGTCGGCGAGATCCGCGACAAGGACACCGCCGAGATCGCCATCCGCGCTTCGCTCACCGGTCACCTGGTGTTCTCCACGCTCCACACCAATGACGCGCCCGGCGCCATCACGCGCCTCGTGGACATGGGCGTCGAGCCCTTCCTCGTCGCCTCCGCGATCGAGCTTGTCATCGCCCAGCGCCTCGTCCGCCGCCTCTGCCCGCAATGCGCGCGGCCCGCCCCGGTCTCGCGGGTGAAGCTGATCGAGAGCCTCGCCATCCTCGGCTGCGACGCGGCGGAGGCCGAGCTCATCACGCAGCTCAACGCGCCCGTCGGCTGCGACCGGTGCCGCGGTACTGGCTACCGCGGCCGCATCGGCATCTTCGAGATCTTCCGGCTCAACGACGAGATGCACGAGCTGGTGCTGAAGCACGAAAGCACGCGCACCCTTGCCGAGACCGCCCGCCGCCATGGCATGCGCACCCTCGGCCAGAGCGGCTGGGAAAAGGTGAAGGCCGGCTACACCACCCTGGATGAGGTCCTGCGCGTGATCACGGTCACGGAGAAGTGATGTGCTGTATCTCGCAGGATTCCACGGGTGGAACGCGTTGCCCCCAACGCGTTGTCCTAAGTCTTGCGCGGACCGGGCGCAACCAGCGCGCCAGGGACAACGCGCTCCACCTCGAACGGCCGACTGCGATCTCCGATCTGCGCTGATGCCCCGCTTCACCTACAGCGCCCGCGATCGCGGCGGGAAAGACATCACCGACGTGCTGGAGGCGCCGAGCCGCAAGGACGCGCTCCGGCTCCTCGCGGCGCGCGGGTTGCAGGCTGTCGCGGTCCAGGAAGCCGGCGGCGGCCGGGCGGCCCGGAGCGTGGCCGGTGCGGCGGCGGTGCCCGTCGAACTCACGCGCAAGCACCGGCTGCCGTTTCTCGAGGCGCTGCATGACCTCCTGACCAGCGGCATGTCGGCGGGCGAGGCGGTACGGCTGCTCTCGGTGCGCATCAAGGAGCCCGGCCTGCGCACGCTCAGCGGCGGCTTGTGGGAGCGCCTGAGCGAGGGCGCGCCACTGTCCAAGGCCATGGGGGAATTCCCCGCCGTGTTCGATGCCTCCACGGTCAGCCTCATCCAGGCCGGCGAGGCGACCGGCTCGCTCAAGGACACGCTGGAGCGGCTCATCGCCCACCTGAACGAGCAACGCGATCTCCGCGCCAAGCTGCTCTCCGCCCTCGCCTACCCGGTCCTCCTGATCGTCGTGGCCTGCGGCCTCGTGCTCTTCTTCCTCTTCTTCCTGCTGCCGCGCCTGCAGACGCTCTTTGCCTCGCTCCATGGCGAGCTGCCCCTTTCCACCAAGATCCTCGTCGGCGGCGCGAATTTCGCCCTGCACTACGGCCCGTTCATCGCGGTGGCCGCGGTGCTGGGGGGGATTTCCTTCTGGCGCTGGCGGCAGACGGAGGCCGGGCGCCTCGCGACCGATGCGTGGCTGCTGCGGCTGCCGCTCATCGGCCCGTTCGTCGTTTCCCAGACCGTGCTGGCGTTCAGCCAGACGCTCGGCGTCCTGCTGGCCAACGGCATCACCGCGGTCGAGGCATTGCGCATGACCGAGCGGCAGATCGCGAACCGCGTGCACCGGCGGGCATTTCACGGCGCGACCGACCGCGTCGTCGAGGGCGAGGCTCTGTCCAGTTCCCTGGGCCGCACAGGCTGCTTTCCCGACCTGGTGCTGGACCGGCTGACCGTCGGCGAGAACACCGGCAACGTCGTGCCCAGCCTCCACGAGATCGCCCGCAATTATCAGCGCATCATTTCCGGCCAGCTCAACGTCTTCGTGAACGTCATCGCCACCGTCGTCCTGCTGGCGGTGTTTGTGGTGGTCGGCTTCATCGCCTTCGCGATCGTGAGCGCGGTCTTCAAGGTCAGCTCCAGCTTCAAGCTGGGGTGAGCGATGGCAGTAGCGGGCAGTGGGTAGCGGGCAGGCCAGTCTTTCGGGCGAAACCAACGGCGGCTCATGGCTTCACCAGCCGCGTTCCGATCTACTCGCTACCCACTACCCGCTACTCCCTACTTTCTGCCTTGGTTCACGGCACCTCGTAAATCTCCACCAGCACCACGCCCGAGGCCCCGCCCACGCCGAGCGCTTCCGCGGAATAGACCCCCGGATCGAGCGTCACGAGGAGAACGGCGTCCAGGCTGGCCGGATCCAATGAAAAGGCCCCGAGGCTGGCCGCGAGATTGCTGATGAGGGTTGAACCGCCCCAATTGTCATTGGTCAGGGTGGTCCCCTGCGGCAGATTGAGCTGGAGCTGCGGATCGGACATGAAGCCGGTGACGCCGTAGGTGCCGAGGGTCGGGCCCACCGCGCGGATCATCAGCGTTTTGGCGGTGGCGCCGCCGATCACAAAGCCCGCGATCAGCGGGTTGTCGTTGGACATGCTCGCCCGCGCCGAGAGGTTGCTGAGCCGCGGGGTCGTCGGACTGAAGACCGAGGGATTGGCGTCGTAGATTTCCGCCAGCACGGTTCCGGTCGTGCTGTTCACCCCGCTGACACTCGCCGAATACACCCCGGCGGGCAGGGTCGCGACGAGGGCTGAATCCTTGCTGGTGGTGCTCGGCAGGGCGAATGCGCCCACGGCCGCGGCGACGCTCATCACGGTGGGATCACCGCCCCAGTTGTCATTCGTCAGCTGCGGCACCGTCGCGCCCGAGGGAATGATGTTGAGGATCGGATCCGCCATCACTCCGAGAACACCATAGCTGGCGAGCGTCGGACCGATCCCGCGAATCAGGAGCTGCTTGCTGCCGGAGGTGCCGGCGCCGCCCGTCACGAAGCCGGCAAACAGCACGTTGGCCCCCGTGCCGGAGACGATGCGGACCGAGACGTTGATGAGGCGGCCGGGATTGGCGGTGTTGACCACCGTCAGGCCGGCGGCAGTGCTGGTCACCGCGCCGGATCCGTTGCTCACGGTCACCGTGTACCCGGCCGCATCGCTGGCCTGGGCGTTGGAGATGAGATACTGGCTGGAGGTGGCCCCGGAGATGGGGCTGCCGCCTTTGGTCCACTGGTAGGTCAGGCCTTCACCGGTCGCGCCCACGCTGAAGACCACCGAACCGCCCGTGGCCACCGTGTGGCCCTGCGGCTGGCTCGTGATCACCGGCGCACTCGAGGCCGTGACGGTCAGCACGGCCCCTGCGCTTGTGACGGTACCCGCCGAGTTGGTCACGACTGCGGTGTAAGTCCCCGCATCCGACGGCTGCACGTTGTTCAGCGTCAGGGCCGAACCGGTCTCGCCGGTGATCGCCACGCCGCCCTTGTCCCACTGGATGGTCGGCGCCGGATTGCCCGACGCCCCGACATAAAAAGTCGCCGTGCCGCCGGTGGTCAGGGCCAGACTTTGCGGCTGGGCCGTGATGGTGGGGGCCGCCGTCGCCCCCGACGAGACGGTGATGGTGTAGAAATACGAATGGGTGTTGCCCGTGCCATTCAGGCCCTGCCACGCCGTGAGGGTGACCAGATAGGCCCCGGCCGTCGTGGGCGTGCCGCTGAGCAGCAAGTTCGTCGTGTTGATTGTGCCCGAGGAGGTCAGCCCCGAATAATTCATCCCCGGCGGAAACGAGCCCGTGACCGACCATGACTGGGTCGCCGTTTCAGTGCCCGTCAGCGACAGGGCCACGACCACCGCTGTCCCCGTCGTGACACTGATGCCCGAGGCGGAGCCGCTGGAGGTGACCAGTTGCGCGGTGGTCGCACCCGCCAGGGAGTCGACGGCCCCGAGCGACGCCGCAGCCAGGGCCGCGGACTTCAGCACCGCGCCCACCGGCGAGGCGGCGACCATTTCCTCCACCGCAGCGGCCACGCGCAGCACGGGCGTGCGCTGCAGCAAGGCGATGAGCAGGCCGGTCGGCACATTGAACCAATGCAGCCAACGTTGCAGGGCGGAGGATAATTTCATGGGAAGATGCTTCTGCGCAGACCGCGGGGGAAACCTTGGGTGTCGGATAAAAACCCGGCTCCCGGGCTTTGCGGGAGAGACGGCGTGGATGAGGGGATTGTTACCCACTCCCCAGCCGGATTCATCGCCCGTGGCGCCGTTGAACCTTCAGCACGGGCCAGGCCGCGGCCAGCGCCGCGGGGCAAAATCGCGCCACGCCATAGTTGGGATGGGGAACGGCCGGTCACAGGCTCAGTTGCAGCCGCAGCCGCTGCCGCCCACGCCGCGGCCGCCGTTGGCCGATTCCCGGGAAAAATAGATATGCTCCGACATTGCGGTACCCAGCGGATCACGGTCCGGTCGCATGGCGTAGCTGGCCAGGGTGGCGCGCTCCCACGGCTGGACGTTGACGCTGGTGCAGCCGGTGAAAAGACCGGCCAGCAGGACAAGGAGCAGAAACGGGATGAGACGTGGGGATTTCATGGTAGGGGCAACTGGAAAGAGGTGGAACGCGTTGCCCCCAACGCGTTGGACTTTGGGAACGCATTCGGTCCCGCTGCGACGAGGGCACCGCAGCTCCAATTTCCGATCCGACGCGTTGGGGGCAACGCGTTCCACCTTGGCAAGCCTTGGACAGAAGAGGGCACGGGTTTCATTGTCTGTCTTTCTCGGCCAGCAGGGTTTCGACCTGGGTGCGCAGCTCCTTCTCGGTGGCGCTGCCGTGAAAACCCGCATGCACGAAGCGGACGCGGCCGTCGCGGCCCAGCACATAGGAGGTCGGCATCGCGGGTACCTTCACGGTGCTCACGAGCTGTTTCTGCTGGTCGAGCAGCGTGGCAAAGGACGGATGGAATTTCTTCAGGAACCCTTCGTAGTCGACTGTCCGGTCGTCCACGCTCACCGCCACCACGACCAGCCCGCGCGCCGCGTAATCGGCCTGGATCCGGGCATAGGCCGGAAACGACGCCTTGCACGGCGCACACCACGAGGCCCAGAAATCCACGATGGTCACGTGACCAGCCGTCACGGGCAGCGGACCGCCGGTCAGCCCGGCTGTGGCCAGCGCGGGGAAGGCCTCGCCAGGCTTCAGCTCGGCGCGCACCGCCGGCACCGCCAGCGCGGCGAACAGTAGCATGACGACCGTAGCAGCCGACGTAAGGAGGCTGGCGCGAGGCGCCAGGGCCGGCCCTGCCCCGTCACGTGGGCTGCTGCGGTTCGGTGCGGAATTAAGTTGCGGCGACATAGTTGAAGAATCCCCGCGTCTGCGCGCGGGCGTTGGCGGTGTGGAGCAGGCCCTCGGCGCCGGGAAAGGACTGGATGAAATCCACGCCTTTCGGCACGCCCAGCACGAAGGCCGTGGTCGAGAGGACGCCGGCCTGCAGGCAGGTGGCCGCGATGACCGTCGCCTGCTGGCACCCGTTCGCCACCGGCCAGCCGGTGCGGGGATCAATGATGTGGCCGTAGCGCTTGCCCCCGAGGGTGAAGCACCGGAGATAGTCGCCCGACGAGGCGATGCCCCGGCTGCCCTGCAATGCCACGCTGGCCGAGGGCGTGCCCGGTTTCGCCGGATCCTCCAGCCCGATATGCCACGCCGGCCGGCCCGGCGGCGCACCCAGCGCGCGCAGGTCGTGGCCGAAATCGACGAGCACATTGGCGAGGCCGTGGTCCAGCGCGATCTGCGCGACGACATCCACGGCGTATTCCTTGCCGAAGCCGCCGAAATCGAGCGCCATGCCGGGCTCGGGCAGGAACACCTTGCCCGCGGCGCGCTGCACCTTCGCCCAGCCCGTGAGGCGCCGGGCCTCGGCAACCTGCGCCTCGCCGGGGATCACGGGGTGCTCCGCCTTGTAATTCCACAGGCGGATCAGCGGAAGTGCCGTGGGATCGAGCACGCCCTGGGTCATGAAGTGAAGGGTCTCGCAGAGCTTCAGCATCTGCTCCATCTCCGCATCCACCTCCACCCACGCGCGCCCCGCCGCAGCGTTGATCCGGCTCACCAGGCTGTCCGGCCGGAAGCGGGAATACCTGGCCTCGAAAGCCGTCACCCACGCGACGGCAGCCTGCTCAAACCGCGCCGCCTGCGCGGGATCTTTCGTTGCGTACTGGACCTCGCAATTCGTGCCGAGCGCGGGAAAGGTCAGCCGGCGCAGCGGGATGTCCGCACCCACGGCGCCGGCGGGGAGCGTCGGGGTCTGGCGGCGGGATTCGGTGAGCAGGGCCATGGCGCGGAGCTTACCAGGAGAACTTCACGCCCGCGGTGGTGATGGCGGCCCGCGGATAGGCGCTGGAGGACGTGACGTGATCCGTGCCGTGCATCTCGTACTCCTCGTAAGCGAGATTTAACTCCCAGGAGGCATTGACGGTCCAGATCGCCTTCAGGCCGTAGTTGTAGCTGCGGAAGGCGGAGAGCCGGTAGTCGGCGGAGTAAAACGGACCGGCCGGGTTCGGCAGCTGGGACGGTGTGTAGCTGACCCCGTCAAACGAAACGGCGTAGAAATTGGCCGCGGTCTGTTCGTAAAGCCGGAGGCCCGGCCGCAGGATGAGGTGCTCCCCGATCTTTTGGAACCACGCGAGGTCGACCGTGTGCGCCGTCGTGCCAAAGGTGTCGTGGTAAAACCGGTAGCTCGCCTCCACCGCCCCGTTCAACTTGGGCACCGACCGGTTGATCGCGGCGTAGGCGGTCCATTTGCTGCGCTGGTCCGGCCGGTTTTCCGCGTAAAGCAGCGGCAGGTACAGGCCGGGGAATACCTCCGTCCTTTTTTCCACGACGCGGTAGGGATCGGCCAGATAACCCGTACTCCGGCCATAGCCGACGTTGAACGTGAGCGCGGTCAGCGGGTCGAGGAGCTGGGTGACGCCCGTAATGAGATCCAGGCCGTGCTTCGGCTTCACGGTATCGAGATAGCGCAGGGTCACCCGGTCATCCGTGCCCGCAGCACCGAGGAGCAGCGTGGTGTTCTTCTGGTTGAAATCGGTCAGCGTATTCACCGACCAGCCGTTGGAAACGTAATCGCTCTCCCGGCTGTAGGCATAGCCGGCGGTGACATTGAGGCCCGAAAACTGGCGGGAAAGATCCATGCTCCACGCCTTGCGCCGGTCGGAGGTATAGGAAAGCGGCACCGGGCCGCCCGGGGTGGCCGGCGGCGCCCCGTTCGGCGTTGCCCCCGCGATCGCATCGATCGCGCTCTGCAGTTTCAAGTGCATGTCCGGGCCGAGGTCCTGCTGCACCAGCCCGTATTGCGCCTGGACCGCCACGCGACCGTCCGCCTCGCGGTAGTCCTCGTAATCGTAGGTCACGGAGTCCTCCGCCCGGGCCATCCGAGGAGCAAGCCAAGCCAGTAAACCGGCCACCGCCAGCGCGCGACACGGAACGTGCTCCGACCTCATATGGAGCGGAGTCCAAACAACCCTCCGGCCGTTGGCGAGTGAGAAGTATGCGGGCAGAGTAACAAACCGGTCAGAAAAGCCTGTGGTGATGGTTTGTCATTGCGAGGAGCCCGCGTGAGGCGGGCGACGAAGCAATCCATCCAGCTGGGTCGCCGCGCCCGGCTGCGCCGGGCTCGCGATGACAAGGCAAACTGTACCACCACCTGAAAATGGGTTCCGATCTGGACCATCCGGTTTCCGGTCCGAATGGTCTTATCCGGATCGAATCCGTGTAATCCGTGGTCAAAAATTCCTCAGGATTGCTGCTCCGTTGCCTCCGGTAATATCCAGCCCGCCCGGCTCCGGTCAGCGCACGATCTCCACCGACGAGACCCGGATCGAGGCGTTCAGCTGCATCGGGCTCGCGCGGTCGGACTGCAGGCTGAACTGCTCGATCCCGATGTAGGGCGAGCGCTTGGTCAGCTCGAGGTAGAAGCGCTTCAGCGACTCCCAGTCGGTCTTCTGCAGGTTGAACTGCACGGTGTGCACCGCGAACTGGCCGCTCCGCTCGCTCTGCGGCGTGTCGTTGGTGAACCGCACCCCCTCGCTCCGCGCGAGGGCGTTCAGTTCGCCGACCAGGCGCGTGTCGTCCAGTGTCCGCGCGGGATCCAGGTTCTTCACCGCCTGCTGCGCGTGGGCCTCGATGGCCGCGCGGTCCCGGAGCCATTGCTGCTGGTCGGCCAGGGCGACCGTCGTCGCCCGCTGCGTCCGCCAGAAGGCCGCCGCGCGCTTGCTGAACGCCGACAGCAGCATGACCGCGACCAGCGCCGTGATCGCCACGAGCAGCAGCTTCTCGCGCAGGAGCCGCTGGAGGAAATAGGCCTTGAAGGATCTCATGACGCGGCGGCGGGCTTCAGCGCGTCGGGGTGGAAGGTGATGACGAGGGTGAACGTCATGACGTTGTCCCGCGTGCGCTGGTCACGCACCTCGACCTTCTCGCAGGCCGGCAGGTCGGCGAGCGCCGAGCGGAACGTGGAAACCTCGGCGGGCGAGGTCGTCTGCGCGTCCACCTTCAGCGTGTACAGCCCGTCCGTCGTGGCGCGCAGGAACTGGATGGAGACCGGCCGGATCGTGCCGCTCACGAGCGAGATCATCTCGAGCGGCAGGAGGCGCTTGGTCGAAAGTTCGTTGATGTGGGTGGCGAGGCTCTGCTGCGTCATGATCTGGTCCACGACGGGCTGCTGGGCCGCGACCTTCAGCTCCCGGCCCTTCTGCCAGAAGCCGGCGCCGTACAGGGCCGCCCAGCCGAGCACGATCAGGCCGATCGCCGCCGCACAGCCGAGGAACCCGCGCCAGAGCATCACGTCGCGGGCCCGCGCCCGGCGCAGCGCGGCGAGTTCCGCCTTGTCCCGCACGTCCATCGTCACGGCCAGCGCCGCGGGCAGCCGCGAAACCCGCGGCTCCGCCCGGAAGACAAATTCATCCTCGCTGCCCGCGGCCGCCACCGGTTCCGGCGGCGCGCCCAGCTCGATGACTTCCCGGCTGCCGCCGGCGGCGCGCAGCAGTTCGTCCCGCACGCGGGCCTTTTCCGCGTCATCGGCCGCGGGCGGGAGCGGCCGGAACAGCACCGCCGCGGGCACCGTCCCTTGGTCCCAGTGGATCGCGGTCAGCCCGTCGGCCGAGGTCACCAGCAGCGTGGTCGCCGGGGAAACCTCCCCGCCGAGCAGTGCGGCGAACGCCGGCAGCACAAGCTCGGCGCCGTTCCAGGACTCCACCTGCTCGCGGGTGAAGCGCCGGCGGTAGGCCGCGAAGACCAGGGCCCGCTCCGCCCCGGGCACCCAGAAGAAGCCATGGTACAGTTGCGCGGGCGGAAAGGGCGCCAGCGCCTCCAGCCCCAGTTCCGCCTGGACCGCCGCCTCGGCCGACGTCGCCGCCGGGGCCATGGGAATGGCCCGGGCGAAGAACAGCGCATCGGGCAGCAGCACCACCTTGGCGGCGGGTACGCCGGCCTTGGGCGGGTTGGGGGAAGGCTGGGTCATGCGGATGGGACAGCAGGCGGAGGAGTTGGAATCGCAGGATTTTCCTGAATTTCCAAGAGAGTAAATGGATAGTTGAGCTGCGGCGGCGGAGTCGCGGCCGTCGAGGTGCTGGAGGTGGCGGAAGTGGACGTGGAGGCAGCGGTGGCGGTGGACGTGACCGTGGTCGTCGTGCCAGACGTGGCGGACCGGGTGGAGGTTGCATTCGTCTGCACGATCGTGGCGCCACCCTGCGGCGCCACCACCGCGGTCAGGCGGAACTGCTCGCGGCCCTCGCGGATCGTCACGTTCACCCGCAGCGCCCGGACCTGGATCCCGGCCAGCGGCGGCAGGGCCGCGGAGCCCAGCACGGTGCTGGCCTGCAGCGCGGTCGTGAACCAGCTCGGGCCCTGCGAGGCATAGGTGCCGGTCCCGGCGAGAAAGTCGTTGAAGCGCTGCTGCTGCGACAGGTCGGAAAAGCCGATGGCAGACAATACGTCCGGCGTGGCCGCATTGAGGTTGGCCTGCTGGTAATTATAGAGGGAGAACGTCGCGACAAACCGCCGCCACAGGTCGTTGGGCCGGCCCTGCTCGTCGTAGAACACGTCGCGGGCGTAATCGATCGCCGCCAGTTCCGAATACGACCGCAGCGGGCGTGACGGCGGCAGGTAGGGCAGCGCGGATTGCTCGTAGTCCGGCGCCTGGCCCGTGGCGGGCACATAATTCGGCTGCATCCAGCCCAGCAGTGCGTCCGTGAGATGCTCCGCGTCGGCCTGCTTGAGCGACCAGGCCTTGAACAGGTTGGTCAGCGTCCCGGCATCGACCCGCGACAGGGAGATCTTGCCGCTCTCGTCCTGCAGCGTGACTTCCGCCGTGCACCCCTCGCGCGGCGTCCAGCCGGCCCACCCGAGCGGATCGCCCCAGCCTTCCGCGGGATTGTGCAGCGCCCCGTTGGCCTGGCGGAAGTCCTCCAGCGTCGCCAGCGTGACCTCGAGGGCCGAATAGGCCTCCCGCCGCAGGCGTCGGGCCGAGGCTTCGCGCGCCTCGACCAGCAGGTCCGTGCTCGCCTGCTCAATGAAGAGCACCAGCGCGAACGACGTGAACAGCAGCGTCACTAGGACAATGATGAGCACCGAGCCCGCGTCAGCCCCCGCGGGGCGCGCGTTCCGCGCGATCCCGGCTGAATCCTGCGATGAATGTCCGCGGCGCATGGTCAGAAATTGGGCATCCCGGCCGTCGGGGCGTTGAGCACAATGACGGTTTCCCGCGTCATCTTGCCGTAGGCGAATTTCAGGCGCAGGCGCTGCGGGGTCTGCAGCTGGCCGGTGTTGTCCTTGCGGATCGCGGTCTCCGTCTTCCACGTTTTGAAGTCAGAGTCGTAATAATCGTAGGCCAGTGCGGTGACGAGCGGGGTGACGACGAGCTCGCGCGGCGGGTCGTCGCCGAATTTCTTCTCCAGGCGCGACTGCCACAGCAGCACGAGCCCCTGGCTGTCGCGCGCCTGCAGCGAGCACACCACCTCCGGCAGCGGCCGGTCCGGCCAGTTGAAGAGGCGGCAGCCGGCCGTCAGCTCAAACGTCAGCAGGTTGTCCGACTGGCCGCTGAGTGGACGGACCTCTTGCGCCGTGATGGGCGCGCCCCCGGCGACGGCATAGGGCGGCAGCGCGGCCGCGCGCAGCTGCTGGTCGAGAAAGCGCGTGACCGCCCGCACATGCCGGTCGAACAGGCGGACATCCGTATTGCGGCCCCAGAGCTCGCCCATTGAGAACACAAACACGTTGAGCGAGACCAGCACCAGCGCCGTCAGCGCCAGCGCGAGCAGGATTTCGAGCAGGGTGAAACCGGATCGAATTTCGGATCTTGTCATTCTGAGCGGAGCGAAGAGTCCAGCTCGAGTACGGGGCGAGTCTTGACCGTGTCCCACTGGATTCTTCGCTTCGTTCAGAATGACAGCGGGGGACTGCAGTCCCAATCCGGTTTCCGCTATCCGAAATCCAAAATTGACGGAGTTCATGGATTCGCCCCCTGCAGCCCCTTGATGCGGTTCTGCGCATTCTGGCGCAGTGTGGTGTTGACCACGGGGTCGGCCCAAGTCGGCCGGTCCACGTTGAAATGCTCGGTCACGGTCTGCAGGCCGCCCCCGGTGGGTTCCGTCAGTTCGCAGACAAACGTCACGAGAAACAGGTCGGCAGTGTTCGTGGCCTCGATGGTGGCGTGCCACCGCACATGGCGGCCGCCGAGGGAATCGTAGTCCCCGCCCTGCTCCGCCTTGTCGTGATCGGGCTCCGCCAGCAGCTGGGCGCGGGCGAAGCTCACGTCTTGGTCGTACTCGTTGCCGCGCTGGGCCTGCGCGTAGGCGTTCAGGACGTTCACATACCCCGCGCCCAGCACGACAGCGGCGAAGGCAAAGATCGCAAGCGCGACCATGACCTCGAGCAGGGTGAAGGCGCGGCGCATATCAGGTGGGGTTGTCCCCGCGCGCCAGCACCTGCGCGCAGGTCCACGGGTCGATGGCCAGGATGCGGGCGGACCCGCCGGCATGGAACTGCACGCGGCAGGCCGTGCAGGTGCCGTCGGGATAAAACGTCACGAACGGCATCGTCTGGGTATCCACGAGCGTGCCGCCGATCAGGATCGTGCTGCCGCCGGCCTGCGCAGACAGAAAATCCACCGCCAGGTCCCGCACCGCCGGCACGGGCAGGGATTTCTTCACGGTGCCGTCGTCCAGCACGAACGCCTTCTCTTTGGGGTTGAAGCTCAGCCGCACCTCCTGCTCGGACTTGAGCGCGGCCTGGCGCGACTTCAGGACGGCCTGCCAGAACACATCCTCCGCCGTGGCGGGTTTGTCCCCGATCAACTGGGCCGAGCCGGTCACCAGCGCCCCGGCCAGCAACGCCATGAGCGCCAGCGCAAGGAGGATCTCAAGGAGCGTGAACGCCGCGCGACGCGGCGTTGCGGTAGGCGGCAGGCCGTAGGCCGTAAGCGGTTCCCGGGTAGGGCGAGTTGTCCCCAACGAGCCGCCTCCTTGGCCAGAGCCATCGGCTAAAAGCGGATCACTGACCCCTGACTTCTGACTCCTCGCCTCCGGCCTCCGGCCCCTGACCTCCGTCAGCGCCAAGCCGCCCACCCTCCCCCGGCAATGGACCAGGCGCATCGGCAAACCCTCACCAGTTGCCGATATCGTCCGCGGTGCCCTCGGTCTTGTCGGGGCCCTTGGAGAAGATGTCATAGCCATTCTTGTTATGGACGCCGGGATAGCGGTAGATGTAGGGCTCGCCCCACGGATCGAGGGGGATCTTGGAGTCGGAGAAATAGGGACCGGTCCACTGGCCCTCCTTGCCGCTCGGCGCGGTGATCAGGGCCTGAAGGCCCTCCGCGGTCGACGGATAGTCGCCCATCTTGATGCGGTAGCTGGTGAGCGGCAGCTTGATGGACTCACGCACGAAAAGCTTGGCGGTCGAGGTCTGGGCATCGCCGAAAATGCTGTCGAGGTTGGTGACCGCCAGGCCGACGAGCAGCCCAAGGATGGCCAGGGCGATCATGATCTCCAGGAGCGTGAAGCCCCGGCGCAGCGCGCGGAGGGGAGAACGGGAAGAGCGGGGTGACAGGAGCATGACAGGAATGAAAGGACGCAGGGTGCGCGATGTCGAGACGCCCGCAGCCGGGAAAGGTTGCGGGGAAATCGACGCGGAAGTTTGGGTGCCAGAATACCAGCATCGCCTTAGCTTTCGGAAGATGACCAGAGCGACGGCGGATGGTGCCCCCGTCCGGAATTGAACCGGAATATGTCGTTTAGGAAACGACCGCTCTATCCATTTGAGCTACGGGGACGGGACGACGCGCGGGCCTGCCTGACACCCGCGTTTCGAGGCCTTTTCCCAAAGCAGAGTTTCGCCGGGCTGTCCCTTTCAAAATTTGCCTGACCGGGCATGCTTCTCCAAGGCACCGGAATTATTAACCACGGATTTCACTGATTCGATCGGGATAAAACCATTCAAACCGGGTCCGCTCATCTTCGCTCATTTCCGCTAATCTGGATTAATGGGAATCAGTGTTCATTAGTGGTTAAATGTCTTGGAAATCAGGGTTCGAATTCCTGATCCGTAGAGTTCGTGGTTAGAGCCTCCTCTCCGTTCCCTCCCTTACCTCCTGTAAAATGGATCGATGATTGGAGTTCGAATTTCCACATCCGTGAAATCCGTGGCTAAAATTGTCTTCGATCAGCCCCCGGTCTCGGGACCATAGGGCTTGTGCCCGGACCTGGTTCCTCAAAAGTCGCCCCATGTTCAGTACTGTCCTGCCCGTCGCTGCGGTGGCTTTGCTGCTGAGCATGACGTGCTGGAGCGTGGGCTCCGCCCTCGTGTCCTCGGCAAGTCCTCTCGTCGGCCTGCTCTGCGGCTGGTGCTGTTTCCTGTTGCTTTGTGCCATTCCGTGGGTCGCCGGGCTGCCCGCCAGCGCGATGCAGCCCGGGCTCTGGATCTTCTTTGTCGCCGGGATCATCGCCACCGTCCGCGGCCGGCGCTGGCGGGAATTCCTCTGCGCCGCAGTCTGTACCGCCGCGATGTCCGCCCTGCTCTGCGCGCCGTTCCTGCGGTTTCCCGGGATGCTGGCGTACGGCGCCCACGGCCTGGACATGTGGGGCTATGTCTCGACCGCGGACTGGCTGCAGGATCATTCCATCCACACCCTGCCGGCGATCGGATTTTCACCCATGCGCTTCAACTGGACCTGGCATGTCCTGCTCACCCGCGAGCGCCCCCTGATCTACGAGTCGCTGGCCTGCCTGGGCTCCGCCACCGCACTGATCCCCACCCAGGCCTACCTCGCCTACCCCGTCGCCCTGCTCTCCAGCCTCGCCATGGCCCTCAGCCGCGAGCCGCGCATGTTCCAGCTGAAGCACTGGTCCCTCGCCCTGCTTCCGGCCATCGTCCTTTGTTTCCATCCGCTGATCATCCTGCCGTGGATCGCCGGATTTTTCGGCGGCTCCATCACCGCACTCTTCACCGCCCTGGCCTTCGCGGGCGCCGTCGCAGCCCGGGAAGGACGGGACCGGACCGAAGCGCTGGCGCTGGCCGCGCTCATGCTCGGTTTCTGCGCCGGGCTCTATAGTCTGAAATTCCTCTACGTCGCCCTGCTCTTCGGCGGCGTGCCGCTGCTCATACCCGGGGTCGCCATGCTGCTGCGGCACGATTTCAGCCCGCTGCGAACCGCCCGGCCCGGCTGGCTTACCGTCGGGAACCTCGCTCTCCTCGCGGCCCTGACCGCGGCCCTGATCGTGCTCGGCCGGGACCAGAAAGTGGACACCGGTCTGGAAGAGCTGCCGACGACGGCCGCCGGGCACTTCCTGGGAATTTTCGGTGGCTCCAGTCCCTACTGCTGGCTGGGCTATGCGCCGGTCGGACCGTTTGACCGCAGTGCCTGGCACAATCCCGTCGGCCTCGCCGCGATGGTCGTCATGACGACCCTGTTCACCCTCGTCACCCAGGCCCGCTGGAGGGCCGCGCGCGACATCCGGCTGCCCCTGCTCGCCATCCTGTGCGTGGGGCTCGTCGCGGAAACGGCCGGCGACGAGCTGATCATGGCGAAGGCGCTGGCGGTCTTTGGCTTCACCCTGCTGATCGTGCTCGCGGCGGTTTCCACCGAGCTGAGGCATTGGGCGCTGGGGCTGACGGCTTTGGTCATCTGCTGCCTCCCCGCCCTGCGCTCCGCCCGGGAAATGAAGCAGTTTGTCTACGACCCCTACATCACCTGCACCGAGGAGAACGTCGCCGACCTGCGCGATGGCCAGGACTGGCGGATCATGAGCTACCTGCACTTTCAGGAGGAGCGCGACGGGATCGACTGGGCACGATACCCCCGCAGCTACTACTCGCTGACCCAATTCCTGCCGCTCACGCTCCGGCAGCAACTTGCGGAAAAATACCACATGACGCCGCCGTGAAAACTCATGGCCGGTCGCCAAGACGCCTCCCATACCGCCCTTTTCGGTAGCGGTATGTTTGTCATTGCGAGGAGCCCGCGAAGCGGGCGACGAAGCAATCCATCTAGCTGGATCGCCACACTCGGCTTCGCCGGGTTCGCGATGACAGGGCAAACTGGACCACTACCCCCTTTCCCCTCCCAAAATCACAGATTGACAAGCCCGGCCTCAAATCCACTGTCTGCCCTCCCTTTCCGCCATGAGCACCACCGAACAGACCCAACAGACCCTCACGCCCGCCGAGATCCCTTTCACGACCCCGTTGGTCATGAAGAACTTCGTCACCGACACGGGCAAGATCCTGCCGCGCAAGTACACGCACCTGACCGCGAAGCACCAGCGCGCCATCACCAAGACGATCAAGCACTCGCGCAACATGCTGCTCGCGCAGTAACGGTTGCGATTGCCTGACATCCCTTTCGGCCGGAGTCTTTGGCTCCGGCCTTTTTTGTGCCATGACGGCTCCGTTTTCCGCCCGCATCCAGCGCGGTACCCCGCGTAATCTCGCCCGGCTCGCGCGCCTGCTTCGGGCCGGCGAACTCGTCGCCGTGCCGACCGAGACGGTTTACGGCCTCGCCGCCAACGCCCTCGATGCCCGGGCCTGCCGGAAGATTTTCACGGCCAAGGGACGTCCCGCCAGCGATCCGCTCATTGTCCACATCCATTCCCTCGCCCAGCTGGCGGAAGTCGCCGAGCCCAACGCCGCGGCCCGGCGCCTCGCGGAGAAATTCTGGCCCGGCGCGCTGACCCTCGTCCTGCCGAAAAAAACGTGCGTGCCCGGCACCGTGTCCGCCGGCCTGCCAAGCGTGGCTGTGCGCATGCCCAGCCATCCGCTGTTCCGGCGCCTGCTCAAACTCGCCGGCATACCCCTCGCCGCGCCCAGCGCCAATCCGTTCGGCTATGTCAGCCCAACCTCCGCCGCGCATGTCCGCGCCGGGCTCGGAAGGAAAATCCGCCACATTCTCGACGGCGGCCCCTGCACCATCGGGTTGGAATCGACCATCGTGGACCTCCGCCATCCCCGCGCACCGCGCCTGCTGCGGCCCGGCGCCGTGACACAGGCCCAGCTCGAGCGCGTCCTCGGCATTCCGGTGCGCCCCGCAAGCAAGTCCGCCGCCAAACCGGCCGCCGCGCAGTTGGCCCCGGGCCTGCTCGCCCGGCACTACAGCCCGCGCACGCCCGTCACTCTCCATCAGAAGATCTCGTCGGCCGCCGCGCGGCGCAGTCCGGCCGACGAGGCCTGGGTTTTTCTCGCAAAACCGCGCGCCCTCATGGGCAAAAACATTTTCTGGTTCGACACCCATGGCCGGCTGCCGGGTGTCGCCCGCCGGCTGTTTCACGTGCTCCGCCTGCTCGACGGGAAGAAATTCGCGCGCCTGCATGTCGAACTCGCGCTTGGCGAAGGTCTCGCCACCGCGATCAACGACCGCCTGCGGCGCGCGGCGGCCAAATAGCGCTGGCCTTCTGCCTGGAGCGGAACGCGTTGCCCTCAACGCGTTGGTTTGAAACCACGGAGCGGAAAGCGTCTAGGGGCAAGCCGCTCCACCTCGGAGGCAGCCTTCCGGCTGGCACTACCCCAGCGCCGTCTTCAGCTCCGCCAGCAACCGATCGTTCTGCGCCCGCGAGCCGACCGTGATGCGCAGCCACTCCGGCATTCCGTAGGATTTCATCGGCCGCACGATCACCCCGCGACGCTGCAGTGCGTCGAAGACCCGCGCGCCATCCCCGACCTTCACCATGATGAAATTGGCCACGCTCGGCACGAACTCGCGACCCAGCGCCCGGAAGCCCGCCTCCAGCTGCTGCAGCCCAGCGCTATTCTCCCGCACGCATTTTTCCGTGAACTCCCGGTCGTCCAGCGCCGCCAGCGCCGCCGCCTGGCCGATCGCATTCACGTTGAACGGCTGACGCACGCGGTTGAGCAGCGCGATGATGTCTGCGCCCGCGTAGCCGTAGCCCACCCGCAGCGACGCGAGCCCGTAGATCTTGGAAAACGTCCGCAGGCAGACGACCTTGCGGCCCTCGCGGATCAGCGGCCGCAGGTCGGGCGCCGGCTCGACGTAGTCCGCATACGCCTCGTCGAAGACCACGACAACGTGATCCGGAACCGCCCGCGCAAATGACAGCAGATCCGCCTCCGAATTAGCCGTGCCTGTGGGGTTGTTGGGACTGCAGACATACACCAGCCGCGTGCGCGGCGTGATGGCCGCCGCAAGATGACGGAGGTCATGCCGGTAATTAACCAGCGGCACCTCGATCGCCGTCGCGCCGAATACGAGGGTGACCAGCTTGTAGACGACAAACGCGGGCGCGGCCATGACCACCTCGTCACCCGGCCGCAGCAGCGCATGGCCAAGCAGTTCGATGATCTCGTTCGAACCGTTGCCGACGATGAACTGGTCCGCGCCAAGCCCCTTGATCTCGGCCAGCTTCTGTCGCAGCGCAAAGCACCCGCCATCCGGGTAAAGCTCCCCCTGCGTCAGCGCCTGCCGCGCCGCCGCCAGGGCGCGGGGCGACGGCCCGAACGGGTTTTCATTCGAAGCCAGCTTGATGATGCCCGCCGGGTCGAGCCCGAGCTCACGCGCGACATACTCGATCGGCTTGCCGGGCTCATAGACCGGCTGCGTCAGCACCACGGGATTAACCAGGGACTCGAACTTCATCGTCACAGCGAAGCACAGTTCAGCGAGGCGAAGGAAACATTAAATGCAGAAGCGGCTGCGCCGCGACTGACGAACATCGAACCCTCAACTTCGCACGCCCAACATCGAACAAACGCAATCGTCGGCTTACTGCCCGCATAAGCTATCACCGGGGAGATTGCGCTTCACAGGAATGACTCTAAGCAAAAGGTGCCGGATCGAACGTTGGAAGTTGGACGTTGAAGGTTCGATGTTCGCTCGGATTTCTCAGATCCGGCTCGGCACGCGCACGACCTGCATCCCCGCCGCCAGCGCCCCTTTGATGCCGGGCTCCGCATCCTCGAACACCAGACAGCGCTCCGGCGCCACGCCCAGCTGCTCCGCCGCCAGCAGAAACATGTCCGGCGACGGCTTGCCGTGCACCACGTCGTCCGCCGTCACCACTGCGCGGAACAGCGGGGCGAGCCCGGTGATCTGGAGCGAGCGGCTCACGATCACGCGCGGACCGCCCGAGGCGATGGCCAGCGGGTGCGTCGCATGCATCCGGCGGGCGATGGCCACAACCGGCTCGATCAGGCGCGCCTCCGCCTGCAGTTCGGTGAAGAAGGCCTCCTTGGCATGAAATACATGATCGGGGTCGAGTTTCAGCCCGTAGTGTTCGCCAAACAGCTCGGCCACGCGGCGGGTCGGTACACCGCCAAGCGCATAGAAATAATCCTCATCCAGCGCATGCGGCAGCCCCGCGGCCCGCATCGCCCGGTCCCACGCCCGGTAGTGCAGCGGCATCGTGTCGATCAGCGTACCGTCGAGGTCGAAGATGTAGCCGGCAAAATCACCGGCGGGAATGTCGAGTTGCATGAAGAAGTCGCGGTTGGGAGATCGCTGTGCGCAGTTTGGAAATCGGAAGACGCAGTTCGGGCGGAATTCGCGGCGCTGGCCACCAGAAAATCCGGCTTAAGTCCGGGGTGGAACGCCTTGTCCCCAATGCGTTGCTCGTCCGCCATAGGCTTGGCGAAGGCGGGATCGCTTCCGCCGGCATTCCAGGTGGTCGGAGTCCATATCAGCGCGTTAGGGACAACGCGCTCCACCCAAATTCCCTCCGATCTCCGAGATCTGAGACGGCGGGCCGGCGCCCGCACGGCTACTGCCCCGCCACGGCGCTCCGCCGCTCGAGCAGCAGCGTGTCGCGCCACTCTCCGGCCCGCGGGCCGTGCATCATCTTCCCGACGCGCTCTCGCCGGCCCACGGTCCGGAAGCCATGGCGCGCATGCAGCGCCAGGCTCGCCACGTTCTCCGGGAAAATCCCCGCCTGCAGCGTCCAGATCCCGGCCGCTTCCGTACGGGCAATCAGCTCGCGCAACAGCGCCGAGCCGACCCTGCGCCCCCGCGCGGCTGCGGCCACATACAGGCTGACCTCCGCCACGCCGGCATAGACACAGCGGTCCGAGACCGATGCCACTGTCGCCCAGCCCAGCACACCTCCTGGGTGCGGTTGCCCTGAGCCGGCCGAAGGGCCGGCTTCATCGCGGGCCACCAGCGCGCAGGCCATCACTTTCCCTTCGGCAAAATCCGCAAAGCTCACCGGCGGGGCGCCCGCAAACGTCGCATGTCCCGTCGCGATGCCCTCGCCGTAGATCGCCGCCACCGCCGGCCAGTCCGTCGCAGTCATGGTCTTGATCCGAACTTCAGGTACGCCCATGGGACGTTACGCTGCACATCCCAGCCGCCGTTTCCAAGCCAGTGCTACGCTGACCAGGCCGATCAGCGCCGGCACCTCCACCAGCGGACCCACCACGGCCGCGAAGGCCGCCCCCGACGCGAGCCCGAACACCCCCACGGCCACCGCGATCGCCAGCTCGAAATTGTTGCCCGCAGCGGTGAAGGCCAGCGTGGCCGCCCGCTCGTAATCCGTGCCCGCCCGCAGGCTCATCCAAAACGTGACAAAAAACATGATGGCGAAATACCCCACCAGCGGCACCGCGATCCGCAGCACGTCCAGCGGGATGCGCAGCACCGTGTCGCCCTTCAGGCTGAACATCACAAAGATCGTGAACAGCAGCGCCGCCAGGGTGAACGGGCTGATCGCCGGGAGAAACTTGCCGTCGTACCACCCCACCCGCGCCCCGCGCCGGAGGGTCAGCCGCGTCAGCCACCCGGCGAGGAAGGGAATCCCCAGATAAATGAACACGCTGCGCGCCACGCTCAGGATCGTGATGCTCGACAGGTCGAGCGCCCCGGTCTGTACCCCAACCAGCGGCGGCAGCACCCGCAAAAACAGCCACGCCAACGGCGCGTAAAAGAACACCTGGAAAAGCGCGTTGAACGCCACGAGGCCTGCGCAGTACTCCCGGCTCCCGCCCGCCAGGTCGTTCCACACGATCACCATCGCGATGCAGCGAGCCAGGCCGATCATGACCAGTCCTGCAAAATACTCCGGCCGGTCGCGCAGGAAAAGGACCGCCAGCCCGAACATCAGCACCGGCCCGACCAGCCAGTTCTGCACCAGCGAGAGCCCCAGCACCTTCCGGTCCCGGAACACGTCACGCAGCTCTTCGTAACGCACCTTCGCCAGCGGCGGATACATCATGACGATGAGGCCGATCGCGATCGGCACCGAGGTCGTCCCGATGCTCCAGGCGGTAAGGACCCGCGGAATCGCGGGCAGATACCGCCCGGCCAGCACGCCGGAGGCCATCGCAAGAAAGATCCAGGCCGTGAGATAGCGGTCGAGAAACGAGAGGCGGGAGGAGACGGAGTTCATCACGGTTCAGCAACAGCCTTTGGCGCCGGCCTCTTTCCCGCAGCAGCCCGGGTCTGCAACGCTGTTGTTCTTCCCGTCGCCGACCCCGCAGAGCTCCTTCGCGAGGCAGTCCGTATGCTTGAAACCGAGACGAACTCTCAGCTCGAGCGGTCCTCCCGCGATCTCCTCAACCGGAAACTGCGAGACCACGCCGTCCTCAAACTCGATCTCCACCGGCAGGTCGTCTGCGGGCAGGATCGAATGGGCGAGCCCCAGGATGGACCCGAGCTTACCGGCCGTCAGCCGATGACCGTCGTCCCGGTCCGAGCCGGTCCAGGTCTGCAGCACACAGCTCTCGCTCGCCCGAAAGGTGCCGCCACAGTCAATAAATTTCTTGGCCACGTGCCCGACCTCGGTCACGTGGAAGTGCCGCGGCACCGCTCCGCCGCCCGGCAGGGCAATGATGAGCTGGGCCTCGGGCTGAGCGCCCAGGCGGGCCTTGAATTCGCTGAGCTTCATGAGGGATGTGGGTGAAAAATTAAACCATGACCGCGGGCCGGATGATTCTGGGCGCAGCGCAGAGGTAGGGCGGATATCCCTAAACCGCCGCGGCAGCCGCCCTCAGGGCTTCATCGTCGCCTCGCCCTCCAGCTTGGCCTGATCGCCGACGGCGCGCACGGCCACGCCGTCGAACAGGCTGGCCTCGGGCAGCGCGCAGAAGAGTTCGGCGCGCCGGGCGATCTGCGAGGCCACCTGCACAAACGCCCAATATTTCTGCTCCTCAGTGCCCTCGACCGCCGCCGGGTCGGGCGAACCCCAGTGCGCGAGCACCGGCACGCCCGGCCAGACCGGGCAGGCCTCGCGGGCGTTGTCACACACGGTGATGACGAAGTCGAATTTCACCCCGCGAAATTCGTCCCAGGACTTCGAGCGGGCGGGTGTGGCGTCGAGGTTGTAGCGCTCGCGCAGCACGCGCACCGCCAGCGGGTTGACCCGTCCGGTGGGCTTGGAACCGGCACTGAACACCTCGAAGCGGCCGCGGCCTTTCTCCCGCAGCAGATATTCACCGAGGATGGATCGGGCGGAGTTGCCCGTGCAGAGGATCAGAACCTTGAAGGGCGGTTGGGTCATCATGAAGGAATTCAACGGGTAGCAGGCTTCACCCTGGCGCAGCCGCACGGGCCGGTCGCAGCCAGCTTGGGGGCGAGTTTTTGCAGACGGGCAAGATCGCGTTGGAAGGCCGGGTGCTCGCGGGCGCAGTCCTGCAGGCAGGCAAGGTTTGTGCTCAATTCGCGCGACGGCTTCGTCGGCAGCCCGTAGATCATCCAGTTGCCGTGGCGCTCGCACTCCACCAGCCCACGCGAGCGCAGGTAGGCGAGATGCTTCGAGATCTTCACCTGCGGCTCGCGCAGGATTTCCTGGAAATGGCACACGCAGAGCGGTCCCTGCGCGAGGATGTTGAGCACCCGCAGCCGCGTCTCGTCGCACAGGCACTCGTAGATTTTGACCAGCTCCATGGTTGGATCTATATTCCCATTAAAGAATATAGATCAAGTTCAATCATCCCGAGCCTTGCCCGCAAAACACGCGAATGGACGCGAAGCCGGACACCGGGACGCCCTCAAGGCGGTCGGGCCGGCTCAAGCAGGCGCCGTCCGGGTCAACGCCTCCCGGCATTCGTGCCGATTCGCGAAATTCGCGGGCGATCAGGCTCAGTGTCCCGCGCGCGGATTCTGCTTCTCGGCGCGCTTGAGCTCGGCCAGCGAGCGCGTCTTGAGGCGCGCGGCGCCGCGGGTGACCTTGGTTTTGATCAGCCCGCCCTTGGCCAGCCGCTTCTTGGCCGCCATGACCGCGCGCTTGTACTGCGGCAGCCAGGGCGAGAGCGCGACGAGCATCTCGTCCACCATCTGCCAGATTTCGGGCGGATTGCAGACCGCGCCGACCAGCGGGTCCATCATGAAGGCCTGGCGCAGCAGCGTGTCGTCGCCGGCGACCGCCGCCTCGACCCCGAGGCGCTGGACCGAGATCGAGGCGTTGCAGACCGCGGCGCAGCCGAGCGGCAGGTCGCCGTACTGGATCAGGTTGATGCCATGGCGGTCCACAAAGCCGGGCGCCTCAATGATCGCGTCGGGCGGAAGATTCGTGATCGTGCCGCGGTTCGGCAGGTTGAAGTGCCCGCGGTAAACCCGGCCCGTCTCCAGCGCCTCGAGGATGCGGCTGCCGTGCTCCTCGCTGCGGTTTTCCTGCGTGTACCGGAGCGCCTCGTGCTTCTTCTTCCCCCCGAACTCCGCCTCGAACCAATTCCGGCCCTCGGTGCAGACGCGCAGGTAGCCGCCCGTCTCGCCGCCGATCCAGACATTCATGTTGCTCCAGCGCCTGATCTCGTCGGGACGCTTCCGGTACCACGGCACGTATTCGCTGAGGTGACCGTTCGACTCGGTCGAGTAGTAGCCGAAGCGCCGCAGCATATCGATGCGGACCTTTTCCTCGTTCTTGTAAACCGGGTGCCGCTCAAAGGCCGCCAGCAGCTCCGGCGTGCGCTCCTTGCCGTCGGTCTTGACCGAGACGAACCACGTCTGGTGGTTGATGCCGGCGCAGATGATGTCGACGTCCTTCTTCTCGCGGCCCAGCACCTGGGCGATCTGGTAGTGCCCGTGCTGCACCCCGTGGCAGAGACCCACGCAGCGCACGCCGCCGTACTTGTTCGCGGCCCAGGTCATCATCGCCATCGGGTTCGCGTAATTGAGCAGCAGGCAGTCCGGCGCCGCCACCTCGCGGATGTCCCGGCAGAACTCCAGCAGCGCCGCGATGCCGCGCTGGGCATACATGATGCCGCCCGCGCACAGCGTGTCGCCCACGCACTGGTCCACGCCGTACCTCAGCGGGATGTCCACGTCGTGCGCAAACGCCTCGAGCCCGCCGATGCGCACCACCGTAAACACATACTTCGCCCCGCGGAGCGCATCGCGGCGGTTCAGGGTCGGCGTGATCTTGGTCGTCAGGCCGTTGGCGGCGATGTCGCTCCGGCAGATCTCCGTCACCATTTTCAGGTTGCGGGGGTTGATGTCGGTAAAGGCGAACTCCACCTGCGCGAATTCCGGCACGGCCAAGAGGTCGGCGAGCAGGCGGCGGGTGAAGCCGATCGAGCCGGCGCCAATGAAAGTGATTTTGAAGGACATAGGGTAAAGCAGCGGTGCTGGGATGACCGCGGGCGGAGGGCCCGCAACCGATGAACTGACTACGGAGACACTTGGCAGAGATCTAACTAATTTTCCGGAATTTATCCCCGTCGGCGACGGAAACCTGGGCAACCGAAACGTAAGAAACTGAAAATTAACGGCCAAAAACTCAGGACGCGACCGGACCGACGGGCAGCTCAGGCCGGCGCACCCTGCCCGGCCATCAGGCCAAGCAGCGCCCCCGCGGCGCGACTGAGCCCGCGCGCCTTCGGCCAGAGGGCCGTGATCACGCGCTCGGGCCGGGCTGGTACGACTGAACGGTAGGCCGGCGGGCTGCCGCCGGTCCGTCGCACGGCCATCGCCGGCACGAGGGACATGCCAAGTCCCGCCGTGACCAGGGCCTGGATGGTTTCCAATTGGGCGCTCCGGAAACTGATCTTGGCCCTCACTTCCCGCCGTTCGCAGAACCGCAACACCTGGTCGCCGAGACAGTGGCCCTCCTTCATCACGATGAACGGCTCGGCGGCGACGTCGGCGGCCGAAACGCTCTTGCGCCGGGCCAGCGGATGGGCCGGCGGCACCGCGAGCAGCAATTCCTCGCGGAAAAGATCCCGCAGTTCCAGCCGGTCGTCCTCCAGCGGGCGGCTGGCCACAGCAAAGTCGATCTCAAGCGCCAGAACCTGCTGGACGAGGTGGGCTGTCGTGTCCTCCTGCACCACGACCTCGATCCCGGGATACTGCCGCGCAAAGGCCATGATCACCTTGGGCAGAAAATAGGGCGCGATCGTCGGGAGGACACCGACCCTCACCGTGCCGCCGGTAAGATTCTTTGCCTCGCTCGCATCGCGCCTCGCCCCGTCCACCTCGGCCAGGACCCGCAGCGCGCGCTGCAGAAAGCTCTCCCCATGCGCCGTCAGTCTGACCTTGCGCTTCGTCCGCTCGAAAAGGCGCTCGCCGAGCTCGTCCTCGAGCTTGGCGATCTGCTGGCTCAGGGCCGGCTGCGACACATGGCACTGCTGGGCCGCGCGGGAAAAACTTCCCGTCCGCGATACCCCCACCACGTATCTCAGCTGATGCATTTCCATCGCGGCGCTCGCCTCAGGGGCTCGGGTAACTCATAACTGGAAGTTATCTCACTTGTAGGAAACAAGTATTTCAAGAATAAGTCGGCATCTGCTTTAATCAGCCGCCTCATCCTGAATTCCCCCTCGGGCGGATGTGCGCCGTCCGGCCCATCGCCTCGTTCCCCATCCCTTAAGTAAGCCCTCGCCCCGCCCACGATCCCAAGGAGAAACCACCCATGTCCACCGAAGGCAAATGCCCGTTCAACCACGGGGCCGCCAGTGCCAGCCCCGGCGCCGTTCCGCCCTCCCACAATGTCGCCACCTCCGGCGGCACCTCCAACCGCGACTGGTGGCCCCACCAGCTCAAGCTCGAGCTTCTCGCCCAGCATTCCGCGAAGACCAACCCGATGGGCGCGGACTTCAACTACGCGAAGGAGTTCAAGAGTCTCGATTATGCAGCCCTCAAACGGGACCTCGCCGCCCTGATGACTGACTCGCAGGACTGGTGGCCGGCCGACTTCGGCCACTACGGCCCCTTCTTCATCCGCATGGCGTGGCACAGCGCCGGCACGTACCGCACCGGCGACGGCCGCGGCGGCGGCGGCCGGGGCCAGCAACGCTTCTCCCCGCTCAACAGCTGGCCGGACAACGTCAACCTGGACAAGGCCCGCCGCCTGCTCTGGCCGATCAAGCAGAAGTACGGCCGGAAGATTTCGTGGGCCGACCTGTTGATCCTCACGGGCAACGTCGCCCTCGAGACCATGGGTTTCAAAACGTTCGGATTCGCCGGCGGCCGCGAGGACGTCTGGGAGCCGGATCAGGACGTCTACTGGGGCTCCGAGCAAAAGTGGCTCGACGACAAACGCTACTCCGGCGACCGCAATCTCGAGAATCCGCTGGCGGCCGTGCAGATGGGGCTGATCTACGTCAATCCGGAGGGACCGAACGGCAACCCCGATCCGCTCGCGGCCGCCCGCGATATCCGCGAGACCTTCGCCCGGATGGCGATGAACGACGAGGAGACGGTGGCGCTGATCGCCGGCGGCCACACCTTCGGCAAGACCCACGGCGCCGCCCCGGCGTCCCATGTGGGATCAGAGCCGGAAGCGGCCGGCCTTGAGGCGCAGGGCCTCGGCTGGAAGAACAGCCATGGCACGGGCAAGGGTGGCGATGCGATCACCAGCGGACTGGAAGTCACCTGGACCTCCACGCCGACAAAATGGAGCAACAGTTTCTTCGAGAACCTGTTTGGCCACGAGTGGGAGCTGACCAAGAGCCCGGCGGGGGCTCATCAGTGGCAGCCGAAGCATGGCGCCGCGGCCGGCACCGTGCCGGATGCCCACGACCCGTCGAAGCGGCACACCCCGAACATGCTGACCACCGACCTCGCGCTGCGCGTCGACCCGGCCTACGAAAAGATCTCGCGGCGCTTCCTCGCGCATCCCGACCAGTTCGCCGACGCCTTCGCCCGGGCGTGGTTCAAGCTGATGCACCGCGACATGGGTCCGCGGGCGCGCTACCTCGGGCCCGAAGTCCCCGCGGAGGTGCTCCTCTGGCAGGATCCCCTGCCCGCGGTCGACCACCCGCTGATCAATGCCGCCGACATCGCCGCCCTCAAAGGCCGGATCCTCGCCACCAAGTTGTCCGTCTCGGAACTCGTGTCCACCGCCTGGGCGTCGGCCTCCACGTTCCGCGGCTCCGACAAGCGCGGCGGAGCGAACGGCGCCCGCATCCGCCTGAGCCCGGCAAAATACTGGGAAGCCAACCAGCCGGCCCAGCTGGCCAAGGTGCTCGACGCCCTGGAGGGCGTCCGGCAGGCGTTCAACGGCGCCGCGTCCGGCGGCAGGAAAGTTTCGCTGGCCGACCTGATCGTCCTGGCCGGCGGCGTCGGCCTCGAGCAGGCGGCAAAGGCCGCCGGTCACGAGATCTCCGTTCCGTTCACCCCGGGCCGGACCGACGCCTCGGCCGAGCAGACCGATGTCGAGTCCTTCGGCGTGCTTGAGCCCGTCGCGGACGGCTTCCGCAACTACCAGAAAGGCTCGTACCGTATCCCCGCGGAGACGCTGCTGGTGGACAAGGCGCAGCTGCTCACCCTGACCCCGCCCGAAATGACGGTACTCGTCGGCGGCCTGCGCGTCCTCAAGGCCGGCAACTCGCCGCACGGAGTCCTGACCTCGCGCCCGGAAACGCTGACCAACGACTTCTTCGTGAACCTGCTCGACATGGGCACGGAGTGGAAGGCGGTCTCGAAGGACGCCGATTTGTTCGAAGCCCGTGATCGCAAGACAGGAAAGGTCAAATGGACCGGCACGCGGGTTGACCTGGTCTTCGGTTCCGATTCCCGGCTCCGCGCCCTGGCCGAGGTCTACGGCAGTGCGGACGGGCAAAAGAAGTTCGTCCACGACTTCGTCGCCGCCTGGACCAAGGTGATGAACCTGGACCGCTTCGACCTGGCCTGATCGCCGTCTTCCCTGGGCAGCAAGACGCCGCGCATTTTCGCGCGGCGTTTTTGCTTTTCGGCGGCCCGCCCAGGCTCAGCGCCGGGCGCCGCGGTGCAGCCGGCTGACGGGCTTCACCGTGGCCGCCGCTGTCTCCGCCAGCGCCTTCTCGTCGAAGAGCGCGGAGTAAATATAGGGGAAGCCCTCGATCTTTTTCCGCTCCACCGCCATGCCCATGTAGCGCTCGATCGAGCGCGCATCGCGCACGTCGTCCTCGGTCACCAGGGTGAAGGCGTCGCCCGTGTTGTGCGCGCGGCCCGTGCGGCCGATGCGGTGCACATAGTCCTCGGCGTTCTCGGGCACGTCGTAGTTCACCACGTGCGAGACGCCCGCGATGTCGAGGCCGCGCGCCGCGATGTCCGTCGCGACCAGCACCTCGAACTTGCCGGTCTTGAAGCCGTCGAGCGCCTCGATGCGCTCGCGCTGGCTGCGGTCCGAGTGCATCACGCCCACGGTATGGCCCTTGGCCTGCAGCCGGTGCGCGATGCGGTCCGCGCCCATGCGGGTGCGGGAGAAAATGATCACGCTCTTGAACTCGGTCTGCTCCAGCAGCAGCTGCAGGAGATCGAACTTCTGCGAGGCCACCACGGGGTAAAACGCGTGCGACACCGTTTCCGCCGGCGAGCGCTGGCGGCCGATCTCGACCTTCACGGGATTCTTCAGCGCCCAAGCGGCCAGCGAGGCGATCTCGGGCGGCAGCGTCGCAGTGAAGAACAGCGTCTGCCGGGTCGCCGGCGTCTTCTGCACGATCCGCTTCACGTCGGGCAGGAAACCCATGTCGAGCATGCGGTCCACCTCGTCGAGCACGAGGATGTCGACGTCCTTCAGCGAGACGTTCCCCTGCTCCATGTGGTCGAGCAGCCGGCCCGGCGTCGCGGCGAGGATGTCCATGCCCCGCTTCAAGTCCTCGAGCTGTTTCCCGTAACCCACGCCGCCGTACACGATGGTGACGTTGAGGTCGGTGAACTTGGCAAACTTCTGGAAGGCCTCCTCGACCTGCAGCGCAAGCTCGCGCGTGGGCTCGAGGATGAGGCAGCGCAGTTTGCCATGCGTGCCCAGCCGCTGGATGATCGGCAGCGCGAACGCCGCGGTCTTGCCCGTGCCCGTCTGGGCCGAGCCGATGACATCGCCGCCCTGCAGCACGACCGGGATGGCCTGCGCCTGGATCGGCGTCGGGGAAACGTAACCCATCTCCTGCACGGCAAAGGCGAGCGCGTCGCACAGGCCGAGCTTGGAAAATTCCGTGTCCATCTTCGGCACGTCCACGTGCACCGTGGGCTTCACCGGCGCGGAGCGCGGATGGTCAAAGGTCTTGTCGATCATCGGCCGCTCGCGCTCGCCACGCGGACCGCCGCGACCCGGCCCGCCAGACCGGCCCTGGAAGCCCCCGCGACCGCCTCCGCCGTGGGACGCTGCCCCATCCCGGCCACCGCCTTGGGGACCGCTCCGGCCGCCGCCGCTGCTGCGGCCGCCCTGGTCATGACGCGGGCCGCGGTCTTCGCGGCGCGGACGCGATTCCTGGGCGCCGGCGGAGTGGGAGGAATGACCGCCGTGGTGGGGCTTGGGGCCCGACCCGCGCTCCGGGCGCGGCGTGGAGTGCGGCTTGGCAGGCGAAGCGGACGGGGCGCCGGTGGCGGGCGCAGGAGAGGAGGAGCGGGAAGGCGCGATCGTTTGGCGCAGCTTCGACAGAAATTTCTTCAGCATTGTCGGGAGTTAAAAGGACCAGAGTCGGCGAAACAGCTGCGTTTGCAACCCCGTAAAGCCCCTCAATGCCGGATGGCGAAAACCGGATCCCGGATCGTTTTCCGATCCGCTCCTCCCGGCACAATCCGCTCGTGGATCGATCGGGTCATGGGCCGCCAGGTAAGGGCGGCCGCTCACCCAAACGTCGGCCCACCGGCGGGCTGAATCCTCTCCGGTTTCCGCCACCCCGAAATCCGCAATTGCAGCGCGTCGGGACCCGGCGCAGATTCAGCCGCCTTCCGGCTATTTTGCATGAACAATGACGTCCTCTGGCTGGTCCGCCTCGGCCTTGATCAGGGCCTCTTGAAGCTCGAACACTGCGTCGCCGTCCGCACCGCGCTCGGTGACGGGGCCGAAATCGGTGATTTTGCCCAAAAGCTCATTGACGACGCCCACGTCGACGACATCGCCGCCCTCGAAAAGATCGCCGGCCTCGCCATGGTCAAGGGCCAGAAGGGTCCGCCCGCCGGCGACCCGTTTGAGGATACCGGCAGCAACGTGCCGTTTGTCCGCGAACCGGCACCCGCCCCTTCCTTCGCCCAGAAAAAGGCCGCCGCCGCGGCCGCCGCCGGACCGGTGCCCGAGTTCGAGTTCGACACCATCGGCATGCTGGATGACGCGGCCCTCGCCGCCGGCCTCCGCGGCCTCCTCCGCGCCACCGGCCGCCACCTCGCCAGCGACCTCCACCTCTCGACCGGCACCCGCCCCTTCATCCGCAAGAACCGCCAGCTCGTGTTCATCTCGGACTACAAGCTGACCGCGGACGACGCCCTGCGCCTCAACACGGCGCTGCTCACCGAGGCGCAGAAGAAGACCTTCCTCAAGACCAAGGACTACGACTACGCCCTCGCCCTCAGCGCCACCGACCGGTACCGCGTGAACCTCATGTTCCACAAGAACGGCGCGGCCGGCGCCTACCGCATGGTGCCGGAAAAGGTGCGCACCCTCGAGGACCTCGGCTACTCGGCGCACATCGACACGCTCAAGAAACTCCTCTCCTACCACAACGGCCTCATCCTCATCACCGGTCCCGTGGGCTCCGGCAAGACCACCACCCTCGCCTCGATGGTCTCCTACCTCAACGAGACGCGCACCGACCACATTATCACGGTCGAGGACCCCATCGAGGTCGTCCAGCCCGCCAAGGGCTGCAACGTCACCCAGCGCGAGGTCGGCCCCCACACCAAGTCGTTCTTCACCGCGCTCAAGGGCGCCCTCCGCGAGGACCCCGACGTCATCGTCATCGGCGAGCTCCGCGACCTCGAGACCATCGAGATGGCCATCACCGCCTCCGAGACAGGGCACTTGGTCATCGGCACGATGCACACCAGCGACGCCGCCACCACCCTCAACCGCTTGCTCGACGTCTTCCCGCCCGCGCAGCAGACGCAGATCCGCGCCAGCGTGGCCGAGAGCCTCCGCGGTGTCGTCTGTCAGCGTCTTCTCCCTTCCACCGACGGCGGCCTGACGCTCGCCTGCGAGATCCTCATCAGCAACACCGCCATCCAGAACCTCATCCGCGAGGGCAAGTCCCAGGGCCTCCGCAACACGATGGAGACCGGCGTCCGCGAGGGCATGTGCCTCATGGACAATGTCGTTTACGCCCTCTGGCAGGAAAAGAAGGTCACCGCCGAGACCGCCCTCGCCAACATCACCAACCGCGTCCTCCGGGCGAAAATTTCCTGACCATGGCCGCCATCGACCAGCTCCTCCGCACCATGCTCGAGAAGGGCGGCTCCGACCTGCACCTCACCGTCGGGCTCCCGCCGAAGGCCCGCATCTCCGGCACGCTCCAGGCCATCGGCCCGGATCCCGTGGACGCCGGCACCATGGAACGGCTGCTCAAGGAGATCGTCCCGGAGCGCCGGTGGACGGATTTTCTCGACCGCAAGGACCTCGACCTCGCGCATGAGATTCCCGGCCTCGCGCGTTTCCGCGGCAACTTCCTCTACAACCACTGGGGCCAGGCCGCGGTCTTCCGCCAGATTCCCGCCAAGATCGTCGCCTTCGACGAGCTCAAGCTCCCCGAGGCGCTGAAGAAACTCTGCCATCTCACCGAGGGCCTCGTCGTCGTCACCGGCCCCACCGGCTCCGGCAAGTCGACGACGCTCGCGGCGATGATCGACTACATCAACACGAACTTCGCCCGGCACATCATCACCATCGAGGACCCGATCGAGTTCGTCCACCAGGCCAAGAAATCCACCATCGTCCACCGCGAGGTCGGCGAGCACACCGACTCGTTCGCCGCTGCGCTCAAGGGCGCCATGCGCCACGATCCCGACATCGTGCTCCTCGGGGAAATGCGCGAGATGGAGACCATCAAGCTCGCGCTGAGCTGCGCCTCGATGGGCATGCTCGTCTTCGGCACGCTGCACACCAACAACGCCCCGAAGACGATCGATCGCATCATCAACACTTTTCCCGCCGAGGAGCAGAACCAGGTGCGCGTCATGCTCTCGAGCTGTCTCGCGGGTGTCGTCGCCCAGCTCCTCTGCAAGCGCATCCCCAAGGGGCGCTGCGCTGTGCACGAGATCTTGCTCACGCACGAGGCGCTGCCCAACACCATCCGCAGCGGCCAGATCGCGAACATCCGCTCCCTCATCGAGGGCGGCGGCTCCGATGGCATGGTCACGATGGACAACAGCCTCATGGCCCGCGTGAAGGACAATACCATCGAGGCCAAGGAGGCCTACATGAAGGCCTCCAACAAGGCGCTCTTCCTGCCACTCCTGAAACCGGGCGACCTCGACGGCGGGCACTGAGGATTTCTCCAATCTTTTCTTAAACGCAAAGATGCGAAGGCGCTGAGTTCGGAACGAAGTCCCGACTCAGCGAGGGATTGGTTTTCTTCCGATCGAACTTTGCGCCTTCGCGACTTTGCGTTTAACCGTCTTGGATGCCCTCCGGCCCTACCTTTGTGCTCCGCCACGTCGCCCTCGTCTCGCGCAACCTGGCGCACCTGCTGCCGTTTTACCGCGACACGCTCGGGCTCGTCGCCCGCCAGCCCGACGCCCGCACGCTTACCCTGCGTTTCTCCCCGGAGTCCCCGGCCGTCATTACCTTCACGGAGGATCCCGCCGCCCTCGATCCCGCCGAACGCGTGGCCGGCCTCTTCCACATTGCCCTGCTTGTGCCCGGCCGGCCGGCGCTCGCCGCCGTCCTGGCCCGCCTGATCGAGCGCCGCCAGCCCATCGAGGGCCTGTCCGACCACGGCGTCAGTGAGGCCATCTACCTCGCCGACCCGGACGGCAACGGCCTTGAAATCTTCCGCGACCGGCCGCGCGCCGACTGGCCGATGGACGGCGAGCACGTGGCCATGGTCACCCGTGCACTCGATCACCAGGTCCTGCTCCGCGAGCGGCCGGTCCCGCCGCCCGCCGCCCCCCTCGTGCACGCCGCGCTCGGCCATGTGCACCTGCAGGTCAGCTCGCTCGCCGCGGCTCAGAAATTCTACACCGGCGACCTCGGCCTCGACGTCCGTCAGCTCAGCTACCCGGGCGCCGTGTTCCTCGCGGCCGACGGATACCATCACCACATCGCGCTGAATACCTGGGGAAATCCGTCGCGCCGCCCCGCGGGCCCGCTCACCGGCCTGACCGGCTTCACCGCCGCCACGACCCGCGTCAAGACCGCCCGCACCCTCGCCGATCCCGACGGGCTCGCCGTCACCCTCGAGCCGCTCGCCTGATCGGCAAAAGCGCCTGGCTGGTAGCAGCCAGCACCAGGAGGCTGGGACGCGTTATCCCTAACGCGCCGGTTGGGGCCAACCCCAGCGGATTAAGGATAGTCCGCCCCACCCTTCCATCGCCCATCACTCATCCGGTTTCCGCAAACCGGTTTCCGCAATAGGCACCGTCACGCCCCGCCCGCCGTGGACTGCGGCACGACCCCCGTGACCTTCCAGTCCTTTCCTTCCTTCACCAGCAGCCAGTTGTAGGCCTCGCTCGTGCCCGCGCCAAATACGCGGACCGGCACCACCGCCACCTGGCCATTATCGCTCGGCAATGCGAATTCGGCCCGGGTGTTTTTCCACACTACCGGATATTTTCGGGTAATGAGTGAAACAAACCGGGCCGGCGACACCACGGTCTGAAAGGGCGCCGCGGCGGCCGCGTAGGCTTTTTCCCAATTCTCCGCCCGGAAGGCTGCGAGCTGCGCCGTCACCGCGGCCACGAGCTGCTCGCGCACGGACGGCTTGCTCAGGCGCAGCCGGTCGCCGCCGGTTTCCTGGGCGCGGACGGGCGCCACACCGGTCAGCAGCATCAGCGCCACGAGCCATGATTTCATGGCGCCCAACGTGCACAGGGGTCGGGCCGGCGCAAGGGTGGGCGGGCACGGGGACGGGCCTGCCCACCTGCCGGCGAATGCAGGCGTTTCATCGCGCCGTTGACTTCAACCGCCCGCTCGGCGTGTTTGGCCGCCAGTCCGCCTTTACCCATGAGCAAGAAAATTCCCGTCGCCCTGCAGCTCTGGTCCGTCCGCGAGGACACCGCCCGTGATTTCGCCGCCACCGTCGGCGCCGTGGCCCGCATGGGCTACACCGGCGTGGAGATCGCCGGTTTCGGCAACACCGACGCCAAGGGCGCCAAGGCGGCGCTCGACGCGGCCGGCCTGAAGGTCGCCGGCATCCACGCCGGCATCGGCCAG
>Ga0316222_1000660_pt1 | contig 49814 bp, 32 predicted proteins | sample TBH18011metaG_FD_206008 | JGI IMG/M metagenome (GOLD analysis project Ga0316222, IMG submission 206008) | Freshwater microbial communities from Trout Bog Lake, Wisconsin, USA - TBH18011 | ecosystem: Environmental > Aquatic > Freshwater > Lake > Hypolimnion/Profundal zone | place: USA: Wisconsin... | reverse complement strand
CTTTTCTGGACCGGATGGAATATGACATGGGTGATTAAGAACAAATCTGTAGCAGAACCGTTCCAACATTGTAATCCTAGTTCATCAAATACATATTCTCCATTGAAATTGGTGCTATTATCAAACGCTTGTTGCCCAGCAGGTTGACCATAATCTAACAAACAAGATACTAAAATGTCTGTATATGGGTTTCCTGAGGTATGCAACACCGTCATATTGTTATTAGCGGGGTCTAAGTTTGCGGCTGAATTTTGATCTACTACTTGAGCATAAGTTTCATTGTATAAACTAGCATTTTGCCCAGTTACATTAGGTGGCAAATATGTGATAACTCCAGTAGGATCAACTGCTGATCCGCCATTTCCAAATGCCATAGTATAAATCCAGCCTGTTGGGGCATTTGAAAGGGTACTAGCCATAGCAATTGAAATATTTTCGTAATTGATGGCGTTCTTTTTATCTACTAAAACTTCACCGGTGATTGGATCTGTTATTTTGATAAATCCTTCTATCTTTGCTAAACCTGGTTGAATAATCATGCTTTCTGCTCCACAAATACTTTGCGAGTTTTTGGGTCAAAAATCTTCACAAAACCATCTACAGTTACTGACCCAGTATCATTAGGCCGTTTTTCAGGTTTAACTTGCTCTTGTTGCTGTGTTGGTGTTTTATTTTCCATCGTTCTTTATTTATTATGATTCGTACCCAGTGTAAACCTTATAGATATTTACCTTAATTTATACCCCTTAAAAAGAGCGCCGCAGGAGTATTAGTTTCCTGTAAAGGAACCCCATTAGACGGTGTGCCTGCTCCCTGAGCATACCAAGTTACCCCACGCCGTACTAATATAGTAACCCCTTCGCCGTCTGCTGGCGGAGTTTCAAATGCTACTGTTACAGTATCTGTGTTAGTTATGCCGTATCCACTAGTTTGTAATTCGCCGCCTAAATAAACTTCTACTGCTTCTATGTTGCTACCCATGCCTGGATCGTACTCGCCATCTGGGCCAGTAGTCGAATAAAGGGTACTATCGTAAGGGATAGAGCCAGTCCAATCATTAGCATTGTTAAGATTGATATCTGTAACAAACACATTAGTTGTACTATCGCCTAAGAAATAATTACTTTGAACATAATTTTGGAATTCTTCTGGCATTAAGTTACCACGGCCCATATCATATACTAATGCGCCAACTGCGTGAGGAGCAGCAGCCGTTCCAGCTGTGCCACGAAGTAAACTAGAAATAGTATTAGTTGATAAATCAATATCTCGATACATAATGCGCTCGCCATCGATTGTTACTACACCCCAAACATTAGCAGCAAAGTTTGGAATAGTTAACGCACCGGCGTCGGCAACATGAATAATATCATCAGTTGATGTTACCGGTTGAGTTACTGATGTAGTTGTAGCAGGAGTCATACGATATGTTGCTTGAACTCCGCGCATATCTTGGAATATACGGAATTCCATAGTTTCTGGAACTACTGAACTTGTTACATTGGTTACTACTAACACATCAGTAGTTTGTAAAACACGATTGTTTAAATTCAATACATTGCCATCAATAGTATAATCTAAATAAGCAGTTAATGTTTTACCATTCAGTGATACCCAAGGGCGAGCAATGTCTTTATAAGATTGATATAATACTAAATCATTAACATAAACAACTTCACCTACGGTAGCATCGTATTCGCCAGGATCTGATGATGGAGCGCCAGGCGGATTATCAAAATCTGTTGAATCAAATGCTTCATAAACAGCTACACCTTCGGTAACAGGACCATAGAAAATTTGAGTTGATAATCTTTGTTCACGAGTATCATTGAATGTTGTTACTGAAATTAATTGTCCAGCTCGCGGAATGATGCCTGCGCCTGATACAAAAGTTAAAGTTTGAGCAATTGGATCAATAATATACTGAGCAGAAATATTTGTTGCTATGTATATTTCTGCGCCAGCAGTTGGAGCTGTATTAAATTGTACATACGCATTACCGCCACTAGTGGTTATTGAATAGTTAAACGGCAGAATATAAGTTCCAGCAAGATAAACTAACACATTACCGCTTGGAATAGTTGTAGGATCAACATTAAGTCGTTGTGGGAACTCAAATGTAGTTGTTGTACCATCGCCTACATAAGGAACGCCTGCGGCACCAATAGCAGTAATACCGCCAACTGTAACTATAGCATTAACAGCATTTGTGTAAGATAAACTAAATGCTGGATTCAATGAATATACAAGTTGCCCTGTTGCTGTTACTGTAATTTCTTGAGATACTGGTAAACTCCAACTATAATCAGTAGTTACATCATTGATAGTTGTAGGCTCAATTACTACTAAACTTATAAAGTCAGTTGATGTATATGTTGTTGTAAATTTTAAACGAGTTGTGCTAAATGAATTATACGCATAAGTGTAATTGGTATTATTTAAATAATTTCCATTAACAAATATAACAAATTCTTGGATTGCTGGTGTGGTCCCGTCTGCTTGATAGTATGCTACAGGAACAATAATAGTATTTCCTACATCAGCACCGTTATAAACATTCTTATAAACTTGGTTTCCGCCGCCTAATTCATACACATATATACCTAATTGGTCGCCGTTAGCTATTAATCTTGAAGATGTATTAATAGTAAAGGTTTGGTTTGGCCAATCAACAGTATAATCTACGCCTTCGGATAAATCGTAACCTTGTGTAGCATCAGTAATTTCTATATCAAATGGATATGGGAATAATCCAGCAAAACTTGTAGTTGGACTACTACTGTTGTATATAATTTGTTTTACTGCTTGTGGAAAGCCATGTCCAAGGCCCTGCCAGTCAGCACCCGGTGTTGTATAAACACGCATATCTAAGGTGTCAAATTCAATGCCTGGCACTAATTCTTCTGGTGCGTGACTTTCAAATGCGTCAACATACTTGCCGCCATCTACATTGATTGAAGTTGGACGAGTTCCTAAGTACGGATCTAAATAGCTACTTTCAAATATTGTATCTAATAAGCCTAAATCGTAAGTTGGTTGACCATTAGGATCGTAAGAAATATTATCAAATGGGTTAATGTCAAAACTTCCGCGGTCATATCCAGTATCTTGCTCAAATGTTAATGCTGCTACTTGAACGCCTGGATAATCTATGCCATCAATTAATAACGGTAACGATAAACCAGGATTGTTTACAGTACTAACATAATAACCCATTGTGCGATTTACGCCGCTCAACAAGTTAGCATCAACTTTTGTCCATTGTGTTGGATCAAATACAGAATTTGTTACTGATCCACCGGTGCCGTTAGCACTCCATACTATATTGTCATATCGAACCTGAGTGCCATTTTCATAAGTTGTGTTAGCTTCCCAATCAATAATAGTTGACTGATATTCATAACGGTCATATTTTAATGTAACATTAAAGGAACGAACTAATGGATTACCCATTATTGATACTGCTTGTGCTATTTGCCCAACAAACTCTAATGTAGCACTTCCGTTGACTACTGTTCCTGTTCCAATAGGTTCAATATTTCCTAAATTGCCGCCAGTAACAACTTGATAGATATTATTCCAAGATGTAATAATAGATGCGTTTGAATTTACTGCTAAATTTGCCACCCATGTAGTTGGATCGCCCGGTAAGCCACCACCACTGATTGTAATAGTAGCATCGGTTGTGTAACCTGATCCAGGATTTACTACGGTAATTCCAATTACTTGTCCAGTTGAATTAATAATTGCTGTCATCACAGCCGGTGTTACACAAGTACCAGTTACAGTAACAACAGGCGCAGAAGTGTATCCTGCTCCACTCTTAACAATTACAGCTTTTTCAACAGTTAGGAAATAATTTTCAAACCATTGACTATATAAACTTGGTGATTGCCAAATTTGTGCGTTAGGCGGAGTATCACTTACAGTTGAGTAATTAGTTGTAACTGCTTCTGTATAAGGAGTTAATATTGGACTAACAAACTGAGGAACCTCTAAAGTAGAATTCCAATAAGCTGGCAAATCATAATCAGTAATATCGCCTAAGAAATCATCTTCGCCGGTGTATATTAAATTAAATTGTCGAACTTGGACATGGTAAGGTTTAACTTCTTGGAAATAATTTAATACAAAGTCTTGATTATCAGACAAGTATGTTTGGTACGGCAATAAAGAACGAATATTGTGATTTACATCGACATAACTCGTTTTAATTAACCACGATGGATCTGTAAATTCACTGTAAACATAATTAAAGACTAAGATTAAACTACTATTACGCTCTATTTGTAATTCGTCGATATAAATTTCTTCATTTAACGCACGAATAATATAACGAGTTTCAGTTTGTGGTGTTTCGTCAAAGTATTGAGAATCAAATACTTGAGAATCAAATCCAAAGTTACCAACTGAGTAATTCCATAAATCTTCAGCAAATGCTATTGTGCCGTCTTCTAATCCTACTCGTTGCCAATCAGTAACAGGATTTAATCCTGTACGCAAATAAATTTCCCATTTACCAGAACCGTTAGTAATAACACGAACTGATGAGCCAACAGGTGCTTGAGCATAAGTCAATGTTGATAACTGTCCATAATTTTGTACTGCTGCGACTGGCGCAACTGTAGAATTATATCCAGGCAAGTACCAATTGATATAATACCAGTAAGATGGAGTATTATAACTTTGTACTTGTATCAACGCTAATGTTTTATCGGCTTGTACTTCATAAATTGTCCATAAGCCTGCTTGACTACTATCGGACAACACAAGATACTTGTAGCCAACCGGCACAATGTTAAGATTTTGATAACCTAAAATTTCCAAATTAGCTACTTCAAAATTCCAAGCACCACTATTTGCGGCTGGAGTTGGTTCCGAAGCATTTAATAAGTTGAAACTACGAGTTTCAGTAATAGGGAATTGTGCTAATACATTATTGGCACGGCCTAAATAGTTTTCTAAAGCCGTAAATCTGTCAGCAAACATACTTTGACGAGGACGGAATTGTACTCCAAATTGCATTCCTAGGCTTAATGTTGGATCTGGTACTGCGTGGCCGGCTGTGTCTACTCCACAGAAGCTATCTAACAATTTACGATATAGCTGTGGGTTTAAGAAAGATTTAGCAATACCATCTTTAATAATCTGATACTCTTGGTGTATTACCGCATCATTAAGTTGACGGTCAAAACCAACACTTAAAATAGTATTAGTTGCGTTTAATAAACTTTGGGCATTATAAATTGCTATAGTCGAAGCATTAAGCCCAGCAATATAAGGTAATCCGCTACTACGAGGATCTAAAATATAATTAGATACGCCGCTAGAACTTAATGTTTTGCCAGCACCAGATGCTATAGTAGTAATACCTTTAACCCAGAAATAATATAATGTAGTAAAGATATTATTTGTGCCTAATTGTGATGCTACGCAATAACTTGTTGAGCTTAACGGGGTTCCTTGACCAGAATAACTAGCTGGAGGGTTGGTACTTTCTACCCATTGATAAATGTCTACACTACTTCCTGGGAAGGTTGTGCCCCAACGACGACTAGCATATACTATGTCATCTTGGTTAGGATCAATAAATCTTACAGTATCAGTATCCCACCACATTTGGCCAATATGTTCACTACCCCATTGCTGGCCGTTGTTATGAACTGTGCCTTGATTATACTGAGCAGGATCAACTGCGCCAATATAATCAATGTTTCTACGAGCAACCCCAAGGATTTTACCTTGTAATGGATCAAAGAAATCAAAATATGTTTGTGTTTCGCCAGTAGCTGTAACATTTACACCTATTGCTTGTCCGCCGTTATAACTGAATACGCCATCAATAGCATATACATCAACTACTGGTTGTTGTGTGCGTATCGGTGCCCATGCTGGTGTGTCTGCTAAATTATCAAATACTGTAACATAACCAGCAGAACTTGTGTTTTCGATTGTGCCACCAGTAGCACCAACCATTAATTTGCCAGTAGTATAGTTAACAGAAGTTCCAAAATGGTCTCCTGTTTGAGTAATACTGTTATAAATTTGTTGGCCGAACGCAAATTGTCCAGGATTATTGATATTATTAGTACTACTTGGGAAGAAATCATAGGTATATGCTACGCCGCCATTGTTAACTGGGTTGTAGAATGTAGTACTATGTTCATCGAAGTATGTTTGGCCAGCATCAAATGTTGTTGGTTCGTAAATGTTACCGTTAGGAGAGCCAACAATTAAATTAACCGCACTACTATCAATACTTAAACTTGCTCCAAATTGTCCATTAGTTACTGGTAATGGGCTTAAAATTTGTTGTGTGAATACAAAAGTATCAAATCCTAACTGTGTAAACACTGAATTAACTGGCCCTGGCAATACAGTAATTAAATTATTAGCATTTCCAGCGGTAGCATTTTGTACAGAAATAGTTAAACGACCAGATACTACTGTTACAACTCTTCCAGGCGTTGGCGCATAAACAAAATAAATGTTTTGTGTTGTTGGATCATAAGAATAATCTCCACCAACAGTTTGTAATATGTTATCAAGATAAACTACAGTAGTATAAGAACTCGCATCAGCATACAAAGTGCCAATATTAAATACTTTAGTAGTGCCATCTGTAATAAATTCTAAATCAGATGTTACTTGTGCTACTACATTAGGAATACGAGCAGCATTGATAGCGGCCGCAAATCCAACAACTGTGTTATTTGGCGCTACCGGCACTGTTACTACCGTATCATTAATACGCAAAGTTCCTGTGCCAAATAAAGTTGGATTAGCAATCGTTGATGTTGTAACTCCGTAGACTCTAGATTGATTTACTTGATGATCTACCGAGCCAGCATCTAATAAATGTGTGCTATCAAACGGTGCGCCAATATATAAACTACAATTTAACGGACAAGCATCGAGTGCTAATCCGTAATTAGCTTCGGCATCTACTGTATCGCTAACTAATTCTTGAATTTGAACTATTTGATTAGTTTCAATTTCAATTATATCGCCGTAATTAAATTCTATATTAGAGAATACAATATTATTGCCGTTAACTGTAAATTGTCCTAATACGGCTTGTGCTGTTGTCAACAAGAAAGTTTCATTAACACTTACTGCCACAGGACCAGTAACATTACCAGGAACAGTATATGTCATTTGTGCTGGGTTTGATACAATATAACGAATAACACTACGGTCAAATACATATACTACGCCAGCGTCTGTTGCTCCATTTATATCAGCATTTGGGGCGCCAACTATTATTTGACGGCCATCAGTAGTAGTTGTTACGCTAGCACCAAACATATCACCAGATATTGAAGATGATGAAGTAATATTTGTAACATACTGCCAGTATGTTGATGTTATTACATTAATTTTAGCGCCTAAGCCAGGAATTGTTACAAAGGTTAATACGGTTGTATTATTGTCAAATGTATAATCTATATATGGACGCTGAATTACTCCATTTACCTTAACAACAAAACTACTAATAGAAGTAGCATTGTACAAATATTGATTTAAAGCAAAATTGTTAGTATTACTTGGGCCATTGCCAATATAAGAGAAGCCAGTTATTTGACCTAGTGTATTTTTAGCGGTTACTGTAATTACTAAATTATTAGCAGGGGCGGTGCCGCCAATTTGAGTGCCATCGATTGTAAGTGTATCGTTAACGCGATAACTAGATCCGCCATCTGCTAAAGTAACATAGTATTCGCCGCGAGTATTTTCAACTGTGAATACCGCTCCTACTCCAGTGCCGGAGGTAGAATTTTGTTGTACACCATAGTAATAGTAATCATCTAGCTGAGTTTCTAGATTGCGAGTCATTACTAATTTTTGTCCGTTTGTTGGCGGAGCTGTGAATATTAAATTATTTTGATTTAATGTATAATCTACACCAGGTGTTAATTTAAATCCGCTCAATGTAACAATCATTTGACCTGGATATTGCGAATTAACTTGTATCTCGTTTGAATATTGATAAACTAACGCATTATTTTCAACTGTATACGCAACAGTTTGAATTTCTACTTCAATTTTTTCATATGCGTAAACTGTATTGGCACCTGGTGCACCAACATACAACCACTTTTCGTCAAGACTGATAGCACCCGAGGTTCCAAAACCAATAGCTCCAAAATTTAAATCTGGTGGCACAAGAATCTGTGCTATTGCCATAGAATTTAAAGCTGAATCTCTATATATTACTGCCGCATAGCCTGTGCCTGACATACTAGTGTTAGCACCAGCGATAGCCCAGTTAGAATTTCCAAAAGCTAGCATATTGCCAAAATTACTAGTTTCTGGAACGCCAAGACTTAGTGTAGTTCCAAATTGATAATCATTTATTACACTCTTGAAGTAAGTTAATACTGAGCCCGCTCCAGCTTCTCCTGTTGGAGCGCCAACTAAAGCCGCAAAGTTATTTTGTGTCTGTGCTATACTAGCACCGTACTGATTAGAAGCAACTAATCCTGGAGCAATAGTCGAGCTTGTTGTAAAAGGTGTTTGTTTTTGTACCGTTTCCCAGTGGCCGTCGCCATTATTATCAATCCAAGCAATAGCGCCAGGTACTAAGCTATTAACATAAGGTAATGAAGCTATATCACTAGCTTGACTTACACGAGCACTTTGTAAATGGAATACTAATCCGTTACCGCTAATTGTTGTTACATTAGTATTTGTAAACGAAAATGCGATTGTTAATGTTGTTGGTGTTGGCACACTTAATACTCGATATACACCATTTGCTCCAACATTAAAATATTTGATAATAATTAAATCAGCAACTGACAAGTTATGCGCCGCATTAAATTGAACAATACTAGTGCCATCAAGGTTATCTGTTAATTGAATCATTTGACCAGGGACGCTTGCTACTCGGTATACACCCCAGTCATAACTATTAATCTTGGCAATCCAAATATAAGTTCCAATACCAATATTATTAATATCCGCACTAATAGCAGAAGGATCTTCAAGACTGAATACTGTAACATCAACATCATCTAAGCATACATAACCGGCACTAGGAAGTGCTGACGATAAGCTACTATTTTCGTATGTTGTTGGCAAAATATCAGGAGATGTAATATTGTAACTTTCTCTCCATAAATTATTCAAATATACTGCTTGATTTGCTTGACTTGTTTGTCCAGGATTAATAATTTGTATAGTCGATGGATTATAAGGCAATAATGCTTGATTTAATTGAATCTCAAAATAACTCTTGTTAGCTTGAGCTCCATAAGTGCCAGATAAGACGCCCCAATTTTCGTAAACATTGTAAGCGCCACTTTCTTTGCCATTAAGCTGAGCTGTATTAAAAATTTCTGCCGCTTTCAATGTTCCTTTTGATCCAAGGAATTGTTGATAAATTTGAACCTGTGTTACACCATTAAGATTCATATCGCTCATATATGTTCGAGGACGGAATCCAATTAATCCAAACGCAAATAAATCATTGTCGCTAGTTAAATTAGCGGTGTATACATTATAAGTATCAACTAATTGATCAGCTTTATTAGCTAAGTTAGGTAATAATCCATTATCAATAGCTTGGTAATCACTCTTAACCCAATCAGCATAGTTAAATGTTTCCTGAGGTTCACTAATATCAATAGCTTGCCAATATGTATTTTTATACAATACAATTTCGCCTTTAGTATACTTGTGATATTGTTGCCATTCCTGAACATTGTTTAAGTTAAGTATGAAACCTTGAGCATTAAGTTGGCCATCCCACTCTGTAGTTGTAGAGGCTATTAAACTCAAGCGTACTTGACGAGCCGCGGTGATTGGATCGTAAATTAAATCGTTGTATTGACTAGTATTATTCAATACAATCATATCTTCGTAATTTGTAAACTTTAATGTAAGATAGTTAATTGTTTGGCCGTTAGTTGTAGTAACAGAAAATTCGTTGCCATTACGGTTAACAACCATTGTTCTAACATCAAGTACAAATCGATTTTGATCTAACAACATATTTTCTGGTGTAACACTAGCAATAGTGTCCACAATACTAATAGGTTGACTAGCTTTGATAGTAGTAGCACAAGGATTTAAATTAATCATTGTGCCTGCTTGCCATCCTTGAGCGCCAAAGTATAAAAACTCTTGCGCCATTTGTTTCCAATCTAATGTATAACCGTTGTAGATATCATCAAATACTAATCCTTGACTTGTAAGCCATGCTCCGTAACCTAATAAAAAGTCGCAAACACTAGCAGGACTTGTGAATACATAGCCATAAGGAATTTGTTTTACATTAGCTGTATATTGTGAAGGTACTTGAACTGTTATGTCGCCTGCTGAAATAGTTTGATATAAGCCAACCGGACTACTTACTAATATTTCAAAATATGGTTGAACATTGCTGTATCCAAATACAGAATAGCCGATGCCGCCACCTTCTAGTTCTTCTACTTGTACAATTACAGAACTATATGTAATCTGATTAAAAGGTTGATTTTTATAAAATAATAAATCATAACTTGTTGGCGGAATCAACAAACTATTATTTGTAGAGTTTGGGCCAGCTCTTTCAGTGAATAGTTGTACATACACTGGATCAGAGAATGAAGCCATACGATAACATAGTCGTACATCTAAGTTTGCTAAATCTTCAGTTAGTGCTGTAGTACTATTAATGCCTGTTTGTTGATTATAATCAACAATCCAGTTGATATAACTTGCTTTACTTACTCCGTTACCATACACTTGAACGCCAGAAGCATCTAAACGATAACGATTGTTCATCAAATACTGACCTAATGTAGTATTGTAACGATATAAATCTCTGTCGGCGAATAATGAGAAAAACTGTGCTGGCTTAGTTAATGCCAACAAACGCATAATAGCAAATGGATAAGAACTACTCTTCCACCAAGATGCTTGTACTGGTCCGCCATCGCCAGCTACCCAAGATTGTTGGAATCCATATGGATCATTTTTGCCCATAACAGATTCAAACGGAGGTAATAGTTCGCCTTCTGATCCGGCAGGAATAATTTCACTTAATCCAGGACGAGCATATTCAGGTAATACATAAGGACCTGTTGGATCGGCAACTAAGCCAAGTTCCATATCATCCCACAATACTGTATTGCCATCAGTATAAGGAGCAGGACCATATCGTGTAATCCACCAAGCTGGTTCTTCCGAAAATCCAACCATTTCCCAAGGTGTAGTATTAGGAGTTTCTGTATCGTAGAAGTAACGATAAATTCCACGCCAGTTACCTTGTAGGAATTCTGTGCCATCAATGCGATTAGCAGCTTGAATATAATTGTATGTGAAAGGATTATCAGCAACATAATTTTGTTGTGTATAATCTACTTTATTTTGTCCAACCCAAGTTAAAAAGTCTTCACTCATTATTTGGTTAACTTCTTCGTAACTATATGGAGTTTTACGGAAGAAGCCAGGCAACAATGCTGTAGTTTGTGCTGGGTAAAAATCAGGATCAACTTCATCAGTAGTTAATGGAATTGGATTGTCATCAACTTTGATGTTATCGTATATACGCTTTTCAAATTCAAGTAATACTTGATCACGAATGTCACCAAAAGCAATAGTGATGCTGCCATCGTGTCCTTGAATTACTACTGTTGGCTCTGAATAAGTTTCATCAACAAAAATACTTGGAGTATACTTAGGATATAAGCCCATTTTACTTGGTGTGTTAGGACACCAGCTGGCTACAGTAGTTGGATATTCATTAATCGTTACAACATCGCCAACATTTAATGGTATTAAAATTGTTAATTTAGGAGCGTCAGGTGATACAACATATTGACTGTTACGAACTAATAATACATTATTAACATATACTAATAAACCAAGATAATTTGACGAAGTAAAGTCGTATGTTTGAATTGTGTTAAATGTTGCGGTAGTAATAGGATTTACAACTGTTGTACTAGAAGTATAATTTGTCCCAACAGGCAACATATCTGACCAATAAAATGGATCAGAACTTGTTAAACTTTGTGTAATATTTCTTACACCTAAATCAAGAATTTGCGAAACAGTTTCTGTGCCGTTAAGATTTAATTGTGTAACTGCCGTTAACAATTTATTTTTATATTTGATATATTCTCTACTGTTATATTCTAAAGCAGCAAAAATATCATAGTTTGGTGAGCGTAAGAAATATCCAGCTAATGTTAAAGGCGAAGATTGTTGTAAAATTAATTGGCCAAAAGGAACAATGTCGCCTAAGTCGCGAGTATTATTTCTTCCATTTATAGGACCTTGTAAATCAACTAAATTTTCGCAAATTGTACCGTAGTGATTACGAATTGTACCTAAACTAAATTGTTTTGAATTTCCGTTGAACGGATTGTTTTCAAGATTGATAGGAACTTCATAAAAACCTTGTGCGCTTACTTGACTACTATAAGCAAGTATTTCAATTATATCACCAGTAACATAAGTGCCATTTAATGTAATAGTAGAAACATTAGTAGTAGTATTGACTGAAAGTGTATATATTGATGGAACTTGATAAACATTATTAACAAATACTTGTACTGCTGGAACATCGAGACTTGTTTCAACAGCAATGTCAAGTTGTAATGGAACACCAGCATAACTAAATTGAAATTGTTGGCGAGGTAATGATGGAATCGCCGCTGTTTGCCAGCCAATCTCTGGAGTAAATGCTATTCTGTCTGAATATTGATAAACAAACCCGCTACTTACATTTACTGTAGTACCTGTGCCAGATGGAGTATAGATAAATGTGTCATTATATAAATTATTGTCGAATAAAATATCACCAATATTATCAATACTAAAGAAAGCTAACGGAATGCCTAATACAGCATCAGCTGGATTATCAGGATTTTCAGCGTAGCTTAATAATTTACAACCAGTGAAGTTTGTACTTGGGTACTTTTCTATATCGCCAAAACTATATCCATTGATGTCATAAACATCAAACAAAGGTGGTTGATTAACCGTAGATTTTTGTTGTGTAGCGTTTAATCCCTCGGCAAGTACTTGTGTTGCGTATGATTGAACCACCGGTGTTGTATTAGCTGGCTGAGTAGAGCTTGAAATAATCCAAGGATTTTGCGGAGGACTCCACGAAACGCCATTATAATAAAAACTTTGTCCAGTTAAAGTATTTCCATTAAGGCAAACTGTCGTTTGATTTGCTAATGCTGGACTATAACTTGTAGGCGTTAAATCAATAATAGGTACGGTTGATACTTCCGGATCCACTACTACAAAATTAACTTGATAAATTTGATTAGCAACTTCTGGATTAGAGTCGGCAGCAAATATAACTAAACTGCCATCGACTAAATTATAACCATCTACTCCGTAGCTTGGTTGCCCATTAACATTAAGTAATGCGTTAGTTTGTGTAAAATCAATAATATTAATTGCAGGAAGACCTTGTGTGCCAAAATTAAATAATTTTGTTCCGGCACGGAATTCTAAAATAGGACGATTAGCTCGCTGTACATTGGTAAAATCTGGTACTATATCATTATACGCGGCCGCGGCATCAATAACATCAATGTGGAACCAGCGATTACTACGACTCCAAGGATTAAGATCCTGACTAGCCATATTGATGGTCATATAATCAGGAACGACAGGTTCACCATCGATTTCTACAGCGTAAGTTTCAGGAACTACTAAACTAGTTTCTGGTACTAATACAATACTTGATCCTACACCTTGTACATAATATGTATTGCCTACATAACTTGATGGGTAAACTGTACCTTCAAAAACAATTTTAAGTCCGTTTGTAAATGTTACCCCATTTGGACTTACATAATTAGTTTTACCTAAAATATCTGTGTCAACATTAATAAAAGCATTGATGCTAATAGCATTAATTGTGCCGCTGTTTACATAACTTTCGGTAACTGTACTAGAATAAGTTACTGTCGATGTTGTACATCCAGTAACAACATAATCGCCATTGTATTGTGCTGGATTAACTTCAGATACAATAATTGTACTACCAATAGAATATGGTGCTGTTTGTTGTGCGGCAAATGTTAATGTTACTGATGTGCCAGTTGAAGTTATATTTGTAATCGATAAAGGCGGTACATTATTATTAGTGTTACCTTCGATTAAATTAATTACGCCAAAAATGCTTGGATCTATACTATCTTGATAGTATAACTGTGGCAATGCGGCAGTAAGCAATGGCATCTGTGTAAAAAAGCCTTCAGCATTTTTATACCACTGAGTATTAATATATTGTGCGCCATAAGCAACAGAAAATTGTGTTAAATCTGAAATTGACAAAATACTGTTAAGTTTTATAAATGGCACACCGTTAACATCATTAACATATTGAATTTGCCACAAACTGAATTGAATGGACGGATCAGTAATTGGAGTTGCTTCAGCAAATGCTGTAGTATCAAATGCCCCGGTTTGATTATTATCAGAAGGCTGTAATGGATCAAAAGGTGTAACATTATACCAACCGCCCGAGTCTGGATCAGATGACTGTGTAGTAAAAATTAATGTACGAGAATTAAGGTTAGTAATTCCGTCAATACCTTGTGGATTGTTTGTTAAAAATTGTTGTACTGAAACTCCGTTAAGTTGATCGTAAGTAAAAGACGAACAAATTAAATCAACCTTTCCTGTTGTTGATGTTGGATATCCAATATAAGGCATAGAATAATAAAAATTCTGTGCGTTAACATCAGGAACATTAAAAGTTACGGTTCCGAGATCAATACCGTTATTAACAACTCCTAAAACATCTCTATCAGAGATATTAGGAGACCAAGGCAAGCGTCCATCAACACCAGGTTCTGTTTGTATCCAAAATTCTGGGCCTGTGCCGGCAGAAGCATCAATGATGTTAAGTTGACCGCGTAAATTAAATTCTAAATCGTTACAATAGTATAATGTATCCGGAGCATCTTGTGGAACAGTAAAAGTAACTTGCCCTTGAGCTGCGCCGCCGTTAGTAACTCCTTCAGTCCATAAGTTAGTAGTACCATAACTTTCTTGAGTTTTAATATAAAAAGCATAGTTTGCTGTTTGTATTAAATTAAAGATATAAGTGTTGCCACGAACTAATGTTAATGTAGGATTTGGTTGATAATTAATTGCCCAGCTACTAGATCCGTTATTTGTAACACGATATTGAACTGTTACTGGATCTGTTTGAGCAATAACAAAGTTATAGCTTCCGTTACGAACTAATGTCAATTCAGGATTATTACCAGTGTAGCCGCTAAAAGTATATGCTCCATTAGTGCGAGTAACTGTAAATGTTTGTTCTGTTGGAATAGCTGTTGGCGCTACTGTAACTAAATCTGGTCCGTTTGGAACCCAATAATATTGAGCATAGTTATTAAGTTTGTCAAAATCAACAAATGGATCCCAAGAGTAATATTCACTTTCAAACAAACGATCTGCTTGATTTGTTATGCCGCCTTGAGTTGATAAAGCATCAATAATACCTGGATAGGTAATGACATCATCGATTTTTGAAGTTGTTGGACTAAGCGATACAATACCAGGTTCTAATTGATAATCATTACGAACTTTAGTAGGTTCTACCACATAGTTGTCGGCAGGATTTACACCTGGGCCAACCTTTTGTCCTATATATCCTTGAGTCTGTTTATATTTTGGCTCTTGAATTAATTGGTCGAGTGTGGCATCCAGAAACTGTTTGTTTACTGGGGTTTGAAATATTTCCGGCAGGAAATCAACTGAACGGATTTTTGCGGCCATTAAATTGCTCCGCTGCCAGGAGCAGTTTGTAAGTTAGTACTAGTCAACGATGTAATCACTTCAATGTCATTAATAGTTGCGCCGTTAACAAATATTTGATACGGAGCGCATTGTATTTCATACAAATCACCAAAACTCTTTTGTGGATTTAATGGTACCAACACTACCGAGGCAACATAAGTTCCGATTTGTGCATGTATATATGCCGCCAATTCTGAGAAGTAAAATGTGTCGCCAAAATTCCAATTAGCAATATCAAAGTATGCGTTCATTGTTGCTAACACTAAATTACGAATTTGATTATTGCTTGCGTTTGTATTAGCAGCAGGAATTACTTTAATAGTCGCTCTCAATGCTTCTGGTGCTTTACTACCAAACAATGGCAAAAATTCTACACTATTAAGAATCATATTGTCACTAATCATCTTATAATCTTGTAAGCCAGCATACGCTGTTGTCAATTCATCAATAGTTGGAGGCAATGGTTGTGTAACTGTGCCTGTTGTATCTTGTATCCACTGAACATAAGCTGTATAGTATTCGGCAGTTACAACATATAAATCAATAATATTTGTGCTGCCTGGATCAATAAGACTTGTCAACGCACTATTATGTCTATATTGGAAATATAAACTTTGGCGGCCTACTTGTGCTACCCACCCTGGAGTCGCAACTACTGATAATGAACCGTTTAAGTTTAATATTAATGTATAAAACGCATTTTCTGCATAAGCATAAAATACTTGCCCTGTAGGATATTGTGTTTTTATTATTTCAATTTCAGCCAATGTTGGATAATCAGCAACTACAATGCCTTCTGGCTGTAACAAATATCTTTCTAGATTATCAAAATCTACCGTTAGTTGGAAGAACACATATGGTTGTGGCAACGCTGTACTTGATGGTGAAACTCCAACAATCTCTTGAAAGAAATCTGGATCCGTAGGAATACCTGTGTTGTTGTCTTCATATCCAACTAACACTTGATAATCATCAACTAAGCCATCGCTCAATACTGGCTGTCCAATAATTTTAAGTGGGATATCAGCTAACAATGGAGAATTATTATACGGTTGACTGTTTGTTTTTAAAACTTTCGCAAAATCTGAAATAACTGTACCAGTACGACTATCGTAAATTGCTTGATCTGTATCAAAGAAGAATCTAACTTCGAGAACACTACCAAAGTAGTAATCAAGACTGCGTGATATTACAGTATATTGACTGCCATCAAAGGTTGCTTGAATTAACCAACTAGCATCAAGATTTGCTCCAGAAGTATTGCCAGCATAAGTTTGGCTCCAGGATGCCCCCACATCAAGATTTGCTGCTGTTATTAAATACCAAGTATAAGGTGTACCAGTAATTGTTCCTGTACTGTCATATCCTAATCCAAAGTTAGCTTTTAAATAAATTTGATTAGCTATACTTTGTTTTAATTGTGTAGAGAAAGTTGAAGTTAATAATGGAATAACTTGAACTGCGATTGCGCCAGTAGGAACATAGGTATTCAATACAACAGGACCAGTTCCGTCAGCTAAATTACCGACGCCACCGTTAGTGCCGTTGCCATATATTGCTGTCGGCGAAGCCCATATGACTAAGTGGTCATCATCAGATACTGGCAATCCTGGTTGTAATTCGTTTTTGCTATCAAAGTGATACCCAGAAGGCGGAACAAATTTAATTAATGATGTTTCAACAATAAATTTAGCATTATTACTAGCTGTTGGCCCAACTACTACAGGAGTTCCGCTACTGTTTACAAAATATCCAGTAGTTTCATTTACAATAGTTGTACTTTCATTCCAACTATAATTTAATGATTGTAAATTTGGGCGTGGAAAATAAGCATAATAAAATTGTTTCATTGTTGCTTGAATTAGCAACGGTGTTATGTCATTAAGAATAACATTATTAATATCATTAGTTGTTTGGTATGTAAATGTAAATGCTGGGGTGTTATTAATATACCACAATGCTCCGTCACTACCAAACACATTAGTAGAAGAATATTTGCCTGTTGGATCAACTAAATCCAAATAACGACTTGATCCAATTGAACTACGATTGAGCGCAGCACTTTTAATGATTGAATTATATGTTGTAAATGGAAAGTTTGTATAATCTTCGCCATTAACCATACGATTTTGTGTATAGTAACGAGCTGGCGCTCTTTGTTTAATTTGATCAATAGTTTCGCGTGGAGCGGCATTAGTTACAGGTGTTGTTATGCCACAAGTAAATGTAATTGTTTCAATACTACCTGTACGACTAACATACGAGATAGGAATTGAAATAGATTGCATATCTTCTGGATTAATAATGTATTGTAATCCGTTAGACGCACGAACATAGTTGCGGAATTGCCCTACTGGAATAGCTGAGAAAACATTATCACCAAATACTAAAGTAATTTGATCATTAGTACGACTAGTAACGGAAAATACTGTACGCAAGGTAGGAGTCATCTGTTCAACTGCAGCCGCATATACAGAATCAACTTTATTCCATAACTGACGCAAATTTCCTAAATTATCAAGTTGATATAACCAAACATCAGTATTATTAACGCCTTCGATATTGATATCAACAGTACGATTAGCAATGCTTTCTACTAAATTGAAATCTTGGTTTTGTAAAACACCTTGTTTGAAATAAAAGAAATATCCTGTGTTAGCTGACTGATATCCTAATTGATCATTGCGGAACAATATATTAAATTGTCCGTTTGGCAATGGAGGTGGTTCGTAAATATATGTTTCACCTAATGATGTTGCGTTAACTGCTTCGAATGGCATATTAACTCCATCGACTGTAGCAGTATAAGGGATTACTGGCAAGTAACCAGGCACTAAGTTAATAGTATATTCTTGTGTATCTACTCCAAGAATGTTTTGATCGTTTCCAGGACTGCCTACATATTGTGTATCAACTAAAGCGGCATTAAGAATAGCTGTGAACTGTTCTTGCCAATCAAAGTTACTAGGATCGGCCCAGTTAACTGTAATATTAGCAAGGTCGACACCGTTGTAGTCTGTTACATTTTCTGTAGTTTGTACAGAAAATACTTTAAGATATCCGCTAGCTTCTGTATTACGCTGTGGAGCATAACTTACTAAATTTGCTAATTTAATAACACTATCACGGCGTTCTGCTGTGTCAATATAGTTTTCACGAGTGTTTAAGTCAGTACGAAATGCTAATGCTTGGCCCATAAAAGCCATAACATCAAGCAATGCTATAAATTCTGATGATTCAATATAATCATTGAATGTTTCTGGATAATACTGGCGCAGGTAATCTATGAAGGATTTGCGTAGGGTTTCAAAATCGTAACTTTGAAAGTCACCTTCACTATAAGTTTGATAGATTCTTTTCCAATCTTCAACCCCAAATAGTACGGTTTGTCTTGTTGTCTGTGCCATAGTCGTTCCAGTGATACAGTATTTATGGTTTTAATAAACTGGGTAGTTTAAGTTAGACATAACTTGCGGAACGCTGTTGTTCGTTAAAGAATATCGATAAAATTTGTGCTGATGTTGTTGCTACTGTTTGTAGTTCTAATTCTAATAATATGCCGTTTTCCTGGGGAAACATATTAATACTACTTAGATAAATTCGTGGATCTCCACCAACTACACGCTGAACTTCATTATAAATTGCTGTTTCTAACTCAGGGGTTTGATTTTCAAACAAATAGGCCCATAAAATGGTGCCATAGCCCGGACGGCCTACTAATTCGCCCTGTCTAATATTAAAAGCGTTTAATAAGTCTTGTTTAATTAATTCATAGTCAACAAGTGTAAATGTCTTGTTTTGATTAATTGTATTGAATCCGATAAAAGTTGCCATATATTATATTTATTCTATACAATATTAACTATTTTGCTGCCAACACCCTGCGCCGCCGACTGAGCTTGTGCTAAAATACTCTTTGCGGCACTAATATCAGCTAATGTTCCTAGGCTAGATACTGAAGGAAGTTCAAAAGTAGGTGGTGTAATTAATGATGATCCTATTACTCGATTTACTGCGGCATCCACTGTAGCTCTATCAACTGTATTAGTAAAGCCGGCTGCTGGTTGAACCCCCGCTACTAAACTGCTTAATGAAAAATCGCTAAAATTGATACTAAATTGTGATGCTTTTGCCAAGGAATCTATGCCTGTAGACAATGAAGTTTGTGCTGTATTGAAAGCATTAGTAGCGGCTGTAGATACTCCTGACGCTAATGATCCTAAATTATTTCCGATACTAGTTAATGTAGAGCCAGCACTATCAGCCCAAGCTGTAACTAAACTAGTGCCATACTTGCTACTAGTTGCTAACAATGCGCCAACATCACTATTAAGTGTAGAAGTTATTGCGGCGGTAGTATTTGCCACAGATCCACCAGTAAGTCCTGATGCCAGCCCAGATAATTGAGTTACAGACGACCCAGTTGCTGTTGAAATATTGCTTAATGTGCTATTAGAAAATCCTACGGCTCCAGAAGATAAACTTGATAATCCTGAATTATATGCTGCTACAGCATCTGTTCCTAAATTTTGAATATCTACTGGCACATCGCCAACTGGTGAGCTAGTTAAACTTGAAAAGAAACCACTAATAGAATTTCCTACACTACCCAAAGTACTAACCGCTTCGCTGTACAAGGATGAAGAAGAATTGGAAGAAAATAAATTATTAAAATCACTAAACAGAGCGTTAGCTCCATTATAGCCTAATCCAGAAGCAATTAATGTTAATGCTGATGTTGCCACAAGTGTTCCGCTAGAACTATATACTTGCCCTGTACTAATACTTGGTGTAGTGACTGTAGGTGTCGGAGGTACGATTGTTCCGTTAGCTACTAACTGATTATAACTTTGTTGTAATAGCTGTTCCTGAATTTGATTTTGTGTAGCTTGATCCCCTACAATATCATTGGTGCTTGTTATGCCGTTAAGACCAGTCCAAGGTGTCGGCGAATTCATAAACTCTACAAAATTTGATGGATTAGCACCTGTTTGTGGATCTGTAGGACAATATAAAGCACACATACCTGGTTTAATTAATCCTACTTGTTCAAGTTGAGTACAATTAAATCCATAAGTTCCAATTCCAATTGTTTGTGTAATTGTATCAACATTTCCTTGAGTAGTAGCAGCAATTTGTGCCATCAAGGCTTGTGTTTGTGTTGAAGATAATTGACCTACTCCGTTAGGGCCAAGGTCAGTAAGTCCTGTTGGGCTACTTGTAACTTGTATAAAATTTGTTTGATCAATTGGATTTTGAATTGGTGTGTTTTTTAAGGACGGTAATGGTGCTACTATAGGCAAGCCTGAAATAATTGCCAACAATGTTTTGTCATCTACACCCGCTGTTCCTCTTTGTAGTCGAGTAATTCCAAAATTAGTAAGGGCTTCCGCTGGGTGGGTTAATTTATCGCCCTTTTTGTATCCAACAAATGTTCCTGCGGCCACTTGTTCGTAAAATATTTTGTCAGCTTGTGCTTGGGTTGTACCAGCTTCAGCATTTAATTGGAATTCTGCTCCAGAAGGAAGTGTATATTTAAAAATTGCCATATTAATTTGTTTTGGTTATAGTTGTTCCAGCCGGTATGGTTGGAGCTCCAGGTGGCGCAGAATTAGTTCCTGTACCTAAATTAACATTAACTTGTACACCTTGATTATGATATGGCCAAGGTTCGTGACTTGGTGCTCTAGTAACAATACTCTTAACCCCGTCGCCAGATACTGCCCAACCTGAACTAGTGTCAAATTGACTATCTGGCATAGTATATTCCGTTAATCCTTTTGGTACTGCTACTGATGGGGCAAATCCTGGGTTTAAATCTATAGCTGCCGCTTGTAATACAAAATCTCCGCTAGCTTTCCATGATCCAAATTTTCCATCTAATGCTAATTCGCCATTACTTTTGACACCAATTGAAGTTTCACTAAACAATGTTAGTACATCTTTATTAGCACAAGTAAATGCGCCATCACTTTGAAGTGTTGTAGCTACTTTACTTTTCATATTAATATTTCCGCCAGCATAGACATTAAAATCTTTATCAGCGTGTAAGTTTATTGTGCCTTCTGTGCGTAAGTTAATAGAATTAGTTGAGTAAACATCTAGTGTTCCTTCTTGTCCAAACTCTAACCATACTTGGCCACTAGCGTGAGAAATATAAAAACAATTGCCATCATCACTCATTGTGAGTTGATGACCCTTAGCTGTACGAATACGCACAATAGAATTTTTGCCAGCAACATCACCGTCATCCATTACAAATGAATGTCCGCCTCTACGACCTACAACATTAACTGCGTCAGGCGAAACTGATCCAGAAGACACTTGTTGTTGTATTGTTGAATCTTGTAATCCACCTTGATATATTGGACGGCCAGGTGTACTAAAACCAAAAGCGTTACTAGGACTTTCGCGCTGACTAGATGAACTTATTGACCCGCGAATCGGATCATTAACTGTACCTTGTTGAAACAGCACACTAGCTACATAACTATGTACTGGTTTTGTTTGATCAAAAAATTGCGGATTTTCAGTAATTGCTGTATTTTGTTCAGCATTATTAATTTCTGTGACAGGTAATTGAGGACTGTTAGCAAAATATGTGTCTTGGTTTACATTTTGTTTGGCTGCCGCAGGTGTAGCACCAATAGCTGGCACCATATGATTAGCACCTTGTGGTGGAATTACTCCTACATAAAATCCTTGGTTAGGATCGCCAGCAACAAAGAAACATAATACTTGTACACCAATGTCTGGAGGACTAAATGACATACCATAACTTTGTTGATTATTAGTTGAGCCATAAGTTCCTACCCCAGCCGATGTACTTGTTTTTGGTGTAGCTCCGCCAAACGGTGGACAGTAACTAACTGTGCGCCATAAAGTTTGATCTGTTTTATCGCCGCCTCCGAATTGTTCAATAAAAACTTGAACACGACCGCTTCTTGTTGGATCTATATTGTTTACAATTTCACCAATAAATGGCCCAAAGTCCGTAGGCGTATTACCGCGGTCAAATTTATAGGGTGCTGATCTGCCCGTTGTTCGTTGTACATTTACTGCCATTATGCGTCCTTAGCTGCCATTGGTTGAGTGCTCGAGCCTGTAGTAAACTCAGGTGTATTTACATAGACTGTAGGAGTGCTTGTACGAATTGTCGATCCGCCGCCAGTTACCGTTGTAGTGGATGTAGTATTACTAGTTACTACTGTGCCAGCATTAAGAACTGCCGAAGTTGCGCTTGCGGCGCCTACTACTACACCAGCTGAAGTAACATCTGTCGGGGCAGATGCCGGTTGTACAGGTGGTGCTACTGCTGGAGTAGCTGACGCTGGTGCCGACACTGGTGTATTAGTAATAGGAGAAGTCCAGGATGACGGTGTTAATGCGTTAGTTACAGCACCAAGAATTTGACTACCGGCAGCTTCTATTTGTTGTAATAAACTAGTACGAGTACCAGCTTGTGGCTGGTTCGCTGATAATGTTGAAGTAGGTGTTGGCGCACGAGTTACTCCTGGGACCGAAGCTAATTGTGTAGGATTTAAATTTTTAAGCGCATTGCCTTTTAATTCTTGTGTAAATTTACCTTTACTAAAAGTACTTTTTACTTCAGTAGCCGTATATGCCGCACTTGCTTGCGTTGGCGATGACGACAAATTATTATTGTTATTTTGTGTAGCAGAAGCGTTTACATCCATTAATCCTGTGCCGCTATAAGGTCCGCTTGTGCCGTTATTATAATCCGCAGGAGCGTTCCAATTAACCGCAAATACGACCTGTTGTGTATCTGGATTTACTGTGCCATCTGAATAAAAGCCTGTAAATTGAAACGCACTAGCAGTAAGTCCTTTAACTTCGCCTTGAACTAACCATGCTGGGTCGCCAATAATTTGTAAAGTTATTTCACTTTGATCAGCAAAACTATAAAGATAGTCTGCTAATGTACTAGCAGGATTATTTGCGCCATTTTGTGCTTGTTGATCGCTTTGTCCAGAACGAGGAGATGGTACATTTTTATTTGGACCAATACCATATCCTACGGAATTTGCTAACGCATTGTTTAATCCCTGTGACCCTTGTGTTTTTGTTTTGCTACTTAATACATTAATATATTGATTGTTATAATTTTGTTCGTAGCTTAATACTTGTGTGTTTTCTCCAGTAAACCAATAGTTATAAACTTTTTGTACTCCACGAAATTGTGCTTCTGGAAAATATTGGCTTTGTGCTTCATTCAACGCATAAGTTGATATAGTATATGTAATTTTATACGCATAGTCGTTACGCAATTCATCTATTTTATCGCCAATAGGTACTGCGTTAACTGTAATTTTAAACCATGTTGTTGTTTTATTAGTAGTAGTAGATGTACTAGGCAACGCATTGCCAGAAAGTTGATCCTGCGCTACAATTAATTGATCAGTAACATATCGACTATTACGCATAGTCATTTCAATAAATTGTATAATTTGTGTACCTTGACTTACAGCAATATTTTTAGCCTTAGTATTGTATGTGTTTGTTTCTGGAAGCACTTTATCTTTAGCAGTATTAGTTTGTTGCATTGGTCCTAATTTTTTATCACTAGTTCCAGGCAAGGTAACTCCTGAACTGCGAAGACTTGCTGGCGCAAATTCAATTACATACTGATTAGCATAAGTTACTGTACCGTCTTTAACTAATCCTTGCTCGTAAGCATTTAACGCATCACATAATCCAGTAAAAGTATACTTGTTGTTCCCTGTTGGTGCTGCGGTTGCTAATGGAGGCGCTCCGCGACCTCTGGCGCCAGTAGCGGCTGCTATAGCATTTGATGTTTGTCGTGCGTTAGTTGGCAAGGCATTGGCAGCCGCCAAAGAAGCTGCTGACTGAGTTCCTCTTCCAAAGCCTGCTGGTCCTGGTAATCCGCTACTACCTGGCATAATAATTTCCTATCATAGTATTAACCCTCGCCCCATCCGCCGTTCGTTTGCGAATTTGATGCGCCAAATGGATTAAAAATAAAATTCTTAACTGTAGCCAGTTGAGACGCTGCTACTTCTTGAGCCGTTAATTTTGTTGGCCCAGTTTGTACTGTTGGTGACGATGTTGTTGTTGCGTCACGCCCAGACCCTGTTGTATTTCCTGTATTAGCAGAAATGCCTGCTCCCGATAATACATCTCCAACAGTTGCTCCAGTAAGTTCTATATTATAAGGAATACTTGCTGTGCCTGATGATGACCCATATTTAAAATGTTGCGGTACACCTTTAATTTGATATTCAATAGCTTTGCTAGCCATTTTAAAATTAAATTCTGTAATTTGAAAAGGATAATATCTAGTCAATACAGCATTAGTAATACCAGGAGTAGCGCCTGGTGTTCCCGAAGAGCTAGACGGATCTGTTATTAAATGTCCATTAATGTCCCACCCATAAAACTTAACAACTATACAAAAAAATGCTAAGTTATTTGCTGCGTTAGTTTGTTGATACAAATCACGAACAGCATTAGTAAGATTTGGTAACAGAGTTAACCCGTTAGGTTCTGTTACTTTAAAAGAAAGCTCAGTTAGCGTAGCAGGGCCGCCGCCACCTAAAGTTGAACTTATTTCTAAATCGTCAATGTAGTAATCAAGTGTAAAATATTTGTTTCGCCCAGTAGTAGCTGTTGTTGTTAATTGCCCAGTAATAGTATTAGACTGCCCAGCAAGAGCGCCTTGTTGTGTTGCCGCTGTTTGTTGTGAACTTGCTCCGCCGCTTTGTACAAGCAACGACCATTGATTAACATCTATTTTTACAGCATTTGTAACAGATTTAAATTGTGTAGGGGTTAACAAATACCATCCAATATTATATGTGTAACTAGCAAATTGATCTAATATATTGGGCTGTGGCGTAATTAAGGTAGTAGGACTTGTTGCGGCATTAAGTAGCACCGAAGTTCCTGATACAGTATTTGCTCCATTAGAATTGTCGTCGGTTGGAGCAGCCGCGGCAGGTTGAGCATTTAGCGGAGCCGTAGCAGACGCTTGAGAGTCTGGTAATTTTATTGTTACGTCGCCTACCGCAGAAGTGGTTAATGCAGTATATGGTATTGGTCCGGCAGGTGTTTGTTGCGACGTACTTTGGCTTTGTTGAGTTGTTACTGTCGCAGGAGCAGGATTGTTAGCAGGGGGGCGCAGTTGATATGCGCCTGTTGTAGGGTCGAACCATTGTTCGTATCCTGTTGATGGATCGATAGTATTGAATCGAAAAGCCATTTTAGAATCCTAACACTGATTGTAAGGTAGTAATTTTTGGCAAATAAATTTGTGTTCCTGATGTAAAATCAAGAGGCGGTTTAGATAATGTATTAGGATTGCGTTGATAAAATACCCACCACAAATTACTATTATCATACAAATCGTGCGCTAACAAATCTGGTCTATATTGGTAAGTCGCATTTATTGTAAAGTATTGATCATCCACCAATTTTGGAATTGGTCGATTTATCATCACATCTAAAAAATACTGACTATATTGTGTTAAGTAGTACGGGCTAGTTTGATTATATTGTGCTGTCATTACCAGAACCCTCCTTTAAGTTGATTGCCATTAGCAAATTCTTTAACACTAAATTGTTGACTAACTTGTTGACGAGTATTAACAGGTAATAATCTAATAGTAATGTCCATTTTTGTTGGTACATAAGTTGGCGTGCCTTGCGCTAAATTTGGAATATTAGGCGAGCCAAATGGAGTTGTAGGCAAAGCACCTTTGGTTGTAAAGGCGTTTGCTAGTCGTTGAATACTAGCAAAAATATTATTAGTAGCTACACTTTGTTGTACCGCATTTTGTGATGTTAAATTTAAATTTACTTTATTAGCAACCTGAGCTCGTATATAATCAACGTCTTCAGGAAGATTATATGTAAATTCTGTAATTAAACAAGGGTGATTGTTAAACTGATATTGACCTAAACCAGATAAAAATACTAACGGCGGAGGACTACCTCGTTGTGCGTCTTGACCATAAAACATTTTTGTAGCACTACGGAAAAAATGAATTACTGCCAACAAATAGTTTGCTTGATTTGTGTCTTGCGCCGTAAAATGTCCTGTAATACTAATGTCGCCAACTTGACTATTTTGATAAAAATAGCCACGAAAATTTGAATGTGTTAAATCATAAGTTGAATAGTTTGCTTTATAACTCATGTCAATTTTTGGCGTGTACGGAAATATAACTCCGTTAGTAACTTGTAACGGCTGAAGTATTCCTGGGTTAGGCGCATTGTACAAATAAGTTGCGCCCTGTGCTAAACTTAATTTAACTCGCCAGTCACCGTTTTTAGATTGTTGCCCTAACTGTGTCGCTCTTTCTTGTTGAAACTGAGCATTATTAGTGCCAGATTGAATAGCGGCTGCCAAAGGGCTACTTGAGCTAGTTTCTGGAGTTGATGAAATTTTTCCGTTAGAATCTGTTACTAATGTAGATCCGTCGTCAAATGTTTGTATGGAGGAACCATCATCAAATGTTTGCAATCCTGGAGTAACAGCGTTAATCGGAGTGGCTGATTTATTAACTTGGCTCGCCGGAACTATTATGGTTTCGCCCTGACTAAGTGTAGAAGCAGGATCAATCGTTGGACTTATTGGAGCTGGTCCTGTATCTACATTCGCTCTTACTCCGTCGCCTGATAATTCAGCCTGTAATTTTGCCGCTTCTTCTGCTAACGGATCAGTGGGTGTTACTGGGGTCGGTGATATTGCCATTTTGGTTATCCTATACAATATTTATGGTTTAAATAATATGCTCATATTATGTTAAAAAGGTTGACAAGCGGTTGACTTGTGCTATAATAAATAATCAAATAGGAGATTTACATTGGCTACAGGACCAGTCGTATCACAAAGAAAAGTCATTTATCTCAATAATCGAGATATTTTAAAGCAAATACATTTAAGCAAAAACACATATTGCACTTACTTAGATCCAGTAAATGATCACCAATATGACATTATTTTGCCCACTGTTGAAAAAATTAATCAGCGTACTGTAGCAGAAGCTAGACGCAATCGCGCAGATCGCATTAAAAAAGAAACTGGGGTAGTAATTGATCCAAAGAAAATTCCTAACACAGATTTAGTATTTAGAATCACTTGTTGGGAGCATATTCCAATGGCTCCTAAAAAGATCCCAAAATCTGCTACAACAAAAAAGAAAAAATTAGATGATATTTTTGAACTTGATTTAATCGAAGAAGATATTTTAGGTTTACCCCCAATCGACGAGCCAGAAGTTGGCGCTACAGCAAAATTTGTCAGACTTCCATTTCCGCCATTTTATCATTATCGTTTAGATGATAAAAAGAAACCGTTTTTAGTGGGTAAAAGCCACTGGGTTGGTGATTTGGAAAAGGGCGAGTTTAGCAAGGATCATGGCACAATGACTCGTACCTTAGCCAATATGTTTATTAAATTATGTGATCGTTATGCTACCCGTAGTAACTGGCGTGGCTATACATACAATGAAGAAATGCGTGGCGCAGCACTGGTACAATTAAGTCAAATTGGCTTACGATTTGATGAATCAAAATCACAAAATCCGTTTGCTTACTATACTGCCGCTATTACTAACTCGTTTACTCATGTTCTTAATTCTGAAAAGAAAAATCAAAACATTCGTGATGATATGCTTGAAATGAATGGGCTGAACCCTTCGTGGACTAGACAAGCGGCTGGTAAAAAAGATCCTAATCTTAATTCTGTTGTTACCAATATTGATATTTCTGAATACAATACTGAAGAATAGCCAGTTTAGTTGTAATCTACAATCTAGGAGTGTATAATATTAAAATCCCCAGTGAATAACTAAATACATACACTTGGGATTTAACTATTATGTTCATATACAAAATTACCGTAAACAATCAAGTCTATTATGGACTAGATACAAAGCCAGAATATAAGCAATATCGCTGGAAGGATCATTGTCGCGAAGCGTTTAAGCATAATTCCGAACGAAAAATTCACAAAGCTATGCGAACCGCCGGTATTAAAAATTGCGTATATGAAGTTATAGAGCGCGGATTTACAGAAGTATCAAAATTAGCATTAGCCGAAATCAAATACATTAAAGATAACGATACTTACAAAAATGGATTAAATGCTAGTCTTGGTGGCGACGGATTGAGTGCCGGTAGTTGGGCTAATATGAGCAATGATGATCTTATCATTATCCGAGAAGCCCTCGGCGAACATTGGCGTGATTATAATAAAAAAAGATGGGCAAACACTACCGCAGAAGAACGCAAAGAATTAGTAAAGCATTTACATACCGAAGAAGTTTATCAAGAAAAATCAAAAACACTTAAACGATATTACGAAGCTAACCCAGATGAAAAAATTAAGCGTGGCGAAAAAATTAAAGCGTGGCAAAGTCAAAATATCGAGCAAGTGAAAGAAATAAATCGACAAAACGGACTCAAAGGGGCTGCCAAGGTTAGTATTGCCATATTAGTTGAACATCCTGACGGAAGTGTGCTACAATACAAAAGTAAAAGTGAATTCAATCGAGTAACAAAGCAAACCGCAAGACTCGTAATCGAAAAAACTATTAAAAGCGAATCGCATAATGGATACAAGGCATGGGAAATAAAAGATGAGTAACTTATTTAAAAAAGCTGCCGTGATGACAGATATTCATTTTGGTTTAAAGTCTAACAGCCTTGTACACTTAAACGACTGTGAAAAATTTATCGATTGGTTTATTGAAAAGGCTAAAGAAGAAGGGTGCGAAACTGGTTTCTTCTTAGGTGATTGGCACCACCATCGAGCATCAATCAATATGCAAACATTACATACTTCATTACGGTGTTTGGAGAAATTAAGTGCTGCTTTTGATACTTTTTATTTTATTCCTGGTAATCATGATTTGTACTATCGTGATAAACGGGACATCCATGGGGCTGAATGGGCCAAGCATATACCTAATATTGTTATTGTCAATGATTGGTTTCAGCGTGGCGATGTTATTATTGCTCCTTGGTTAGTTGGAGACGACCACAAAAAGTTGTCTAAAATGTCAGCAAAATATATGTTTGGACATTTTGAACTTCCGCATTTTAAAATGAACGCTATGGTAGAGATGCCGGATCATGGAGAAATTAGCGTAGATAATTTTAAAGGTGTCGAAAATGTATTTTCAGGACATTTTCATTTGCGTCAAACTAAAGGGAATATTAATTACATTGGTAATTGCTTTCCACATAACTTTGCTGATGCTGGAGATAATAAGCGTGGCATGATGGTATTAGAATGGGGCAAACCACAGCAATATCATGCTTGGCCTGGACAACCATTATATCGTGTTATGAAACTTAGCGAAGCTATTGACAACGGTGCTAATATACTTGTACCAAATATGCACGTTCGTGTTGAGTTAGATATCGACATTAGTTACGAAGAAGCTAATTTTATTAAAGAAACATTTATTAAAGATTACAATTTGCGTGAAATGGCATTAATTCCTAGTAAGCGTACTGATATTGATATTGATTTAGCACCTGGCGATGTTAAATTTGAATCAGTAGATCAAATTGTAACTGATCAAATTACCAACATAGAATCAGAATTTTATGATCCTAAGTTATTATTAAAAATTTACCAAAACCTATGATAAAAATAAAAAATCTAACTGTTCGAAACTTTATGAGTGTAGGAAATGCTACACAAGGTATTGATTTTGATCGGCAAGACTTAACATTGGTTCTCGGCGAAAATCTGGACTTAGGTGGTGATGGATCTCGCAACGGAACTGGTAAAACAACAATCATCAACGCTCTTAGCTACGCTATGTATGGAACAGCGTTAAGCAACATAAGACGCGACAATCTCGTAAACAAAACTAATGGCAAAAATATGCTCGTTAGTCTTGATTTTGAAATCAACAACACTTCTTATAAGATTGAACGAGGTCGTAAGCCTAATCTGTTAAAGTTTTATGTAAACGATAAAGAAACAGAAGCAGAAGATAGCGCACAAGGCGATAGTCGCGAAACGCAAGATGCTATTGAAGGTATTTTAGGTATGAGTCACGATATGTTTAAGCATATTATGGTATTAAACACTTATACTGAACCGTTTTTGTCGCTAAAATCTAACGACCAGCGTACTATTATCGAGCAGTTACTTGGTATTACTATGCTTAGTGAACGAGCTGAAAAGATTAAAGAGCTAAATCGTACTACCAAAGAAGATATTACTAAAGAAGAATTTAGAATTCGTGCTGTTCAAGATGCCAATAAGCGTATCGAAGAGCAAATAGAATCTTTAAAGCGCAGACAAGGACTATGGGTAGCTAAACATGAAGAAGATATCAAAGAACTTGAGAGGGCATTATCATCGCTCCAGGAAATTGACATTGAAAAAGAGATCCAGGCGCACAAAGATCATAAAACATGGGATCAAAAAAGGAAGGATATCAACGATTTATCTACTCAAATCAGTCGTACGAAGATGGACATTTCCCGGGAAGATAAAGCGATTTCCAAAGTATCTAAGGAGATTGAAACTCTTAAAAACCATGAATGCCATACGTGCGGCCAGCCCTTCCATGACGATAAGCACGAATCGGTATTGGCAAGCAAGCAGGGAGATTTGGATGGTGCGCGAACGAATTTCACAGAACATACACAGCTCTTATCAGAGTTGGAGATTGCCCTTGAAGCCCTGGGCGTCTTAGGTAAGCCTCCTAAGTTATTTTATGATACAGAAGAACAAGCAATTCAGCATCGCAGTACTATTGAAGGATTACAAACACAAATTACTAGCAAAAATGCTGAAGTTGATCCGTATGGCGAACAGATTGATGAAATGACACATACTGCTTTAGAAGAAGTATCGTATGAAACACTTAATGACTTAACAAAATTACAAGAACACCAAGATTTCTTACTTAAATTGCTTACTAGCAAGGATAGTTTTATTCGTAAAAAGATTATTGAACAAAACTTATCTTACTTAAACTCAAGGTTAACTCATTATTTGGATCGTATTGGACTGCCACATACCGTAGTATTCCAAAATGACTTAACTGTTAGCATCGAAGAACTAGGTCGTGAGCTAGATTTTGATAATCTGAGTAGAGGTGAAAGAAACCGTTTGATACTAAGTATGGCGTGGGCTTTCAGAGATGTGTTTGAATCACTATACACACCAATTAATGTATTGTTTATTGATGAAATGATTGACAACGGCTTAGATACGCAAGGTGTAGAGTCAGCATTAGCACTATTAAAACAAATGTCTAGAGAACGACATAAGAGTATTTGGCTTGTGTCACATAGAGACGAGCTAGCAGGGCGTGTAGAAAATATTCTTAAGGTAGTTAAAGAAGGTGGATTTACAAGCTATAACACAGATATTGAGATAGTCTAATGAAATTTACACATTCGAAGGTCAAGACGATAACTATTAGTCCATGTCTTGGCTTTTCGAAAATAAAATTATTGAAGCGTTACCGGAAGATTGTGTTGGATTTGTTTATCTAATTACAAATAATCTCACTGGTAGGAAGTATATTGGTAAAAAATTAGCAAAATTTAGTAAAACAACATATAAAACAGTAAAACAAAAGAACGGCAACAAAAAACGCAAGAAAATTAAATCGAAAATAGACAGCGACTGGCAACTATATTACGGCAGCAACATAGAATTAAACGAAGACATCGAAAAGTTAGGCATCAACAGTTTTACGAGAGAAATACTATACTATTGTAGGTCCAAGGCTGAATGTAGTTATGTAGAGGCTCGTGAACAATTTAGTCGCAAAGTATTAGAATCTGATGATTACTATAACGGGCACATACAAGTGCGTGTACATGGTAGTCATATAAAAGGAAAAATTTAATGTCACACAAATTTGAACCGGCAGACGAAAAGTATTGGGCAGAGCAACGGCTGAAACATCAGGCAGCGATAAAAAGACAGCAAGAAGAACGAGCATCTAAAACAAACTTCACAGATTTATTTGAAGAACAATCAGCTAACATCGCAAACACACAAAAATAGTAATACAGGCATCTTAGTAAGGCATCATAAAACACATTGTTTGGTCGGGGTAGCTCGACTCGCATTGCGGAACGGTGAGATACCCGGTCTAGAATCTTGCGTGTAAAGGAAAGTTGCTAACTTAAGGCATCAAATGGTTTGGGCTCCGTTGAAACAGATACGACCCATGCTTATAGGACTTGGATTTATTACGGGTTACTAGGGTTCCGTTGATAATGTGAAGCTAGGGTAAGGGGTACCGGTCAACCGCCTCTGTGTATGTAAATACAATCTCTTTTAATAAACGACAGGGACGTCTAACATGAAGTAGTCTTTGTTTTTCACCGTGCTTACGGTGAATTACGACTGAACTATTCTACATGAAGAGCTTCTAAAAGCAAATAAAAAAATAAGATGAGCTGCAAAGCGAATCTTGGATTAGCGTAGCTAATCTTTTAAATAAGACTTAATATAAATCAAAATAAAAATCGTTTAGAGTTTTTAGGAAACGAATGACTTAAAAGAAAGGAAGTCCTGACTTCTTAGTTGTTTCCATATTATCTTGTATTAATTGACCAATGATTTTGCGTTCAGCGACACTTAGTTGTAATGCTGTTTCGTAAGATAGCCCACCACGCATATACCAAACCATTCGTAACGCCTCAGATCTAATCCCGCTTATTTCTTCGTCCATGCCGTCAACATATTTGGCGACACCCTCAGAATCCAAGGTTAGGAGGCGCGCCCGAAAAAACTTGTCATGTCCAATGTAATATTTTGTTTATATACATTTTCGCATTTACTACATTTAATAGTGACTGGTTGCATTTCGGCTTGTGTTTTATGTTCAATTACATAATCTTGAATACGATTAAACAACGCACGGTCACAGTTTGCCATAAACTCAGCGATATATTCGGGTTCTGTTACCATAGCACTTGGAGTTTTAATTGTCATAATACTTTGTGATAATGCTACAACTGTCATTTCAGTCATCTTTTTAAGAGCTTGTGACATAGCTGTAATTTGTTGTGTATCTACGGTGCCATCTGTAGGAATACTTTGGAATATACGCTGTTCATCAAATTGAATTTTATTGTTATCTGACAAGTTTTTGTAAGTCATTGGCTTAAAGAAGATTTCAATATCGCCTTGATGTATCGATGCTGTATAATCTGGCGCTTTCATTTGATCCAATACCGTACGCAAATCAACACCATAATCGTCGGTATTATTACAAGCTGGACATTGTGTAGCAAACTCCATTTCATGCCCGTAACTAGCGATACGAATAGCTACTAAAATAGTATCGATATCAATCGATGGGATAGACCAAGCATCTTTGATATTGGGAACACAACTTTGTATAACATTAATAACGGCTTGGCCGCTGAATAACGCATCTGGTGTACGATAAGTGATTTCGTCAATGGCAGTCATGGGCAACACTGGTAAATCCCCTGTTTGCGGCATATCTAATGCGCCTGGGGGATAGTATTTGCCTTGGCTAGGCAATTTGATATAAATTGCTGGTTGTCTAAAATATTGACTTAATGGATTGTTTGAAATCATGGGATTTTCCTTGTATAAATATTAATTATGGCAGAAGAATACGACCCAAAAGAAATTCAAGATATTGTTGATACCTACAATAAGCATTTAGCTGACGGTATTCCAATTTCGGCTGAATTGAATCAAGCCATGAAAGATGCTTCTACGGGCATCAAAAACTATTCAAAAAACTTAAAAGCTAGTCAAGAAGCACTTGTTGGCAGTTTGAAATCTCTTGGCATGGCCATGGTCAACGGAGAATCAGGTGCTGCTGTTTATAGCGATACAATCAATAAAGGCGCAAAAACTTTTAGTAATTGGGCTAAGAAACTTCCTGTTGTCGGTAACGCATTAGGTAAAGTAGCAGAAGCGGCAGCAGCTTATGAAAATGCTGCAGCTAAACAATCAGATTCATTGTTTGAAAATTATCAAGTTATGAGCCGTTCTGGTGTTGCTCTTAGTATGGACAACGCATTTAAGAATTTACAAGCGGCTGGTTATACAATGAAAGAAATTGGCGAATACGGTTCGCTAATGAAAGAAAATTCCACAACATTAGCTACACTAGGCGGTACTACCGCCCAAGGAGCAGCTGATTTTGCTAAAGCATCAAAAATTATTAAAAACTCTGAGATAGAAACTCAGTTTATGCGTATGGGTATGACTGTTGGTGATATCAACAGTGGTATGGCCAATTATATAAAACAACAACAGTTAAGCGGATCAACGCAACAACAAAATGATAAACAAATAGCACAAAGTGCCACTGAGTTTATTATAGAGCAAGACAAATTAACTAAAGTAACTGGGTTAACTGCTGATCAACAAAATAAAATTTATGAAGGCGCATTAGCACAAGAACAATTTGCGGCTAAAACATATCAATTACAGCAAAGAGCAGCCGCAGGGGATGAACAAGCCAAAGCAGAACTAAAACGAAACAAAGCATTAATTGAATTTGCTATGGCCAAAGGCGGTCCGGAAGCTGCTAAACAAGCTCAACTTTATATTGCCGGAGCAGTTAACTCAAAAGGTTATCAAGCGTTCCAAAGAAGTTTTTCTACAACCGCTGATTACTTAGATAAAGGCGGGTTAGATGTAGGTAAAGCACAAAATTTATTAGTTAGTGATGCTAAAACATTGGCGGCAGATCAATCTAAACTAGGTATCTATGGAAAATTTAATGAAATTTTTACACCTATTCAAGAAGTAGGAAAATTAGCAGCGGCGTCAACAAAAGATTATGCGGTAGCTAATAAAGAAGCTACTGATCAACAAAAAGAACAAATAGCAGCAACTGATTCTGCTACTGGTTCTATGGTTGATACAGTAAGAGATCAAAGAGACATAACACAATCTACTGACAAAATTGTTAACGTTGGTGTGCCATTAGTTACAAGAGGGTTATCGGGATTAGCAGGTGTAACCCAACAATTAACCAGCGTACTTGGGCAATTAGCTGGCAAAGAAGGTCAAGTGGGTGGCGGTAGTACATTATTACAAAAAATTGGAATAGGCGGAGAAGCTGCGCCGGCCGCAGGAGCAGCTCCAGGAGCACCAGCACCGCCAAAAGTTACACCTATTACACCTCCTTCAACTAGCGGCGCAACACTGGATAGCCTTATAAATTTCTCAGGCGGTACTGGCGACAAAACACATTTCCAACAATTGAATCCAACGGTACTAAACAATTTTGTACAAATGGCCAGCGCATACTTTAGTTCAACTGGTAAAAAATTACAAGTTAATTCTGCTTTTAGATCCATGGATGAACAAGCTAATGTAAATTCAGGTGGCAACCCAAAAGCTGCGCCTGGCAAAAGTTTACACAATGTTGGCAAAGCATTGGATATTAATTCAAGTCAAGTAGCTGATTTACAATCTTCAGGCTTATTAGGACAATATGGATTTAGTCCATTACCGGGAGATCCTCCACATATACAAATGCCGTCTGCGGCAACTGGTGGAATTTTAAGCGGGCCAAAGAGTGGATATCAAGCAATGCTACACGGTAATGAAGCGGTGGTTCCACTACCAGACGGCAAAACAATACCAGTACAAAGTAAAGGTGGCGGCGGAGGAGCTGGATCAAAAGATCAAGTTGCGCTACTTTCTATGGAATTAGAAAAATTGGACTCAATGCTTAGAGTAATGAGCAAACAAAATGATATTACTAACAAAATATTAGCAAAACAAAGTTAAACATAAAAAATGGCAAAATTTGATCCGGCCGCAGCACAAGCAATTATTGACGAGTATAATCAAAAACTTGCCGACGGTATTCCTATTGACGCCGATTTAACTAAGGCTATGAAAGATGCCTCTACTGGCATTAAAAATTATACAGATAATTTAAAAAATAGTTTAGATCAACTAAAAGGATCAGCGTTAAAAATGGGTTCGGCTTTAATCAAAGGCGAATCTGGATTAAGTGTTTATAACGACACAGTAGAAGCAGGCGGACAAGCGTTAGGTAACTTTGCTCAGCAAGTACCTATTGTAGGAGATGCTCTTAAAAAAGCAGCTAATGCGGCCGCAAAAGCTATTACAATAATCAACAAACAAGCTGACGCATTATTTCAAAATTATCAAAGCATAAGTCGTTCTGGTTTAGTAACCGGAATGAGCGATACTTTTAAAAATCTTGAATCAGCAGGATATACCGTAGCTGAAATTAAAGAGTACGGTTCGTTAATGAAGGAAAATGCCACTACACTAGCAACATTTGGCGGTACAGCGGCACAAGGAGCAAAACAGTTTTCTGATGTAGCAGCATCAATAAAAAATTCAGATTTAGAAACTAATTTTATGAATATGGGCATGACTGTTAATGACATTAACAGCGGCATTGCTAATTATATAAAACTTCAGCAGTTAAGTGGGTCAACAAAAACTCAAACTAATGACGAATTAAAAGAAAGCGCCAGAGATTTTATAATGGAGCAAGATCGGTTAACAAAGTTAACAGGATTAAATGCTGAACAACAAAATAAAGTCTACGAACACGCATTAGCGCAACAACAGTTTAATGCTAAAACGCAAGAATTACAACAACGAGCAGATGCTGGAGATGAATCAGCTAAAGCCGAAATAAAACGCAACAAAGAAATTATTGAATTCGCTTTTGCTAAAGGTGGCCAACATATGGCCGACGATGCTTCGCAATTTTTAGCAGGAGCAGTAAACAGTCCAGGCTATCAAAGATTCCAACGCGGATTGCCAAAAGCCGCTGAATCGATAACCAAAGGTGTTAAAGACGCTGGTGTAATACAAAAACAAATGGTTGAAGGAGCCAAAGATACAGCTGGCGAACAATCGATGTTAGGTACTGTTGGTAATTTTAGTAAAACTTATGGCGACATGCATGAATATGCTAAAATGGCTTCTGGCACAATTAAAGATGCTACCAAGTCGCAAGAAACTATAACAGCACAACAACAAGATCAAATAGATGCTGTTGATAGCCAAACAGGAAGTCAAGTTAAGCTAAGACAAAATCAAAGAGATACCACACAGTCGTTAGACAAATTAACAAATCTAGGTGTAAAACCAGTTACTGCCGTATTCAAAGCTCTTACTTCTGTAGCACAACAAATCGTAGGTACTGCTGGTCAAGTAGCTGGCAAAGAAGGACAAGTAGGCGGAGGTAGTACATTATTACAAAAAGCTGTAGGTGGCGGCGCCCCGGCTAGTTCTGTTACGGTAGAAGCTGCTCCTTCGGGTCCTTCTTTGCCAGCAGCAGCTCCTTCGACAGCTCCTTCAGCTCCTGTATCAGCTCCCAGTCCGGCAGGTGCCGCAACACCCGGAGCGTCAACAGCTCCTTCGATAATTGAAAAAGCTAAAGATATAATATCTGGAGCCGCAGGTGCTGGAGCTTCGGCAGCAGGCGGTGTAGTTAGTGCCGCCGGCGGCACACTAGTAGCAGGTATGGATGCCGTTAAGCAAATGATTATTAAGCATGAAGGCTTAAAAACTAGACCATATCAAGATTCACTGGGACTATGGACTGTAGGGGTAGGCCACTTAATTGGCAATGGTAAATCTTTACCGTCTGATATGAATCGCGAATTTAGCCAAAAAGAAGTTATGGATATGTTTGAGCAAGACTTTGCTAAACATTATTCGATAGCACAAAGAACTCCAGGATGGGATAAAGCTAATGAAGCTGGTAAAGGTGCCATGATTGATTTGGCATTTAATATGGGCCAGTGGTGGAATAAATTTCCAAATACAGCTAAGGCTCTTGCCGCCGGCGACTTTGCCGGAGCGGCCGCAGGATTAAGAGATAGCAAATGGTTTCAACAAGTAGGTAATCGCGGCAAAGAAGTAGCATCGCTAATGGCTCAAGCTGGATCCGGCGGTGGCAAAATGCAATCAGCCGCAAATGGCGGTATTTTAAGCGGTCCTAAAGGCGGTTATGCTGCTATGTTACATGGTAACGAAGCGGTAGTTCCATTACCAGACGGCAGAACGATACCGATACAAAATATAGGAGCAGACGATAATTCTTTTGAAATTAATAAGCTCACAACTATGAAGATAGCCAAATTAGAACAGCTTATAAACGGCATGCAAAAGCATAGTGATACATCACGTAAGATATTACAGCGACAAAGCTAAACAACTAAATATAAAACTATGGCAATTAATGACGGCAAAAACGGGCGTAACTACTATGTCTACCAATATTTGACTAAGGATAACGTTCCTTATTATATTGGTAAAGGTAAAAACAACCGTATTAACAGCAAACATAAAATAGTGTTACCACCGTTAGACCGTAGAGTTATTATTAAAGATAATTTAACAAACGAAGAAGCTAAAGAATTTGAAAAAGAATTAATTACAAAGCACGGCCGCAAAATTGACGGCGGTATTTTAGATAATGTTAAAATTAATCAGTGGGCTTGTTTTGCTGGTTGGAAGCATAGCGAAGAAGCTAAACAAGCAATAAGCAATAAAAATAGAGGCAAGATTCGCACCGAAGAACAACGCAAAAATTATAAAGGCACTACAAGTAAAGAAGTAGCAGATAAAATTGCCAAAACTCTTACAGGGCACGTTGTGCTTCAAAAAACTCGAGATAAAATAGCAACATCCTTGACTGGTAGCAAGTTAAGCAAACAAACAATAGAAAAAAGAACAGCCTCATTCAATGCTACCATAGAAAAACGACGCAAAGCAGAAGAACAAGATCCAACGCTTGCTACTGATAGACGAGAGAAAAAGAAAAAAGCTGCAAGCGGAAAAAATAATGGTATGTATGGTAAAAAACTAAGTTCTGAAACTATTGCTAAAAGACAAGCATCGTATAGAAAAACAATAGAAGCTCGTAGAGCTTCTAAACTAAAGGTAACAAATAATGGCAACTAACGGTAATAGCCGCCAGGGCTGGCGTAAGTATTTCAAAATCGCAGACACAAACCAACTAGGGCAATTAAGTCCAATTTCTGGTAAAAACAATTTTGGGCTTCCTGGATACAATCGTCCTGGTTCTGATTTTGAAAGTGGCACAAGAAATGAATTTGCGTTTCGTAATTACGCAAGCCGTCTTCCTGAAGTTTATTCAGGACATCCTAATCGTTTAGAGCGTTACAATCAATATGAAAATATGGACTGTGATTCTGAAGTAAACGCTTGCTTAGATATTATTGCTGAATTTAGTACACAAGCAAACTTAGATAACAGTACACCTTTTGATATTGATTTTACAGATCAGCCAACTGATCATGAAATTGAAATTATTAAAAAACAATTAATACAATGGACTAAACTTAATAAATTAGATCAGCGTATTTTTAAATTATTCCGTAATACTATTAAGTATGGCGATCAAGTATTTGTTCGCGATCCAGAAACATTTGAAATGTACTGGATTGATATGATTAAAGTAGCTCGTATTATTGTTAACGAGTCAGAAGGCAAACGCCCTGAACAATATATTATTCGTGACATTAATCCTAATTTTCAAAATATGTCTATGGCGTCTAAAACAACGTCAGACTATTATGTGAGCCGTTCAACTGGATCTGTTACTACTGGTAATAACTATAACGCTCCAAACGGAGGTGGCGGTGGTGGCGGTGGCGGCACTGGGCGCTTTACTCAAGCTATGAATGAATCATGTATCGACGCCAAACACGTTGTACATTTAAGTTTAAATGAAGGTTTAGATTACTTTTGGCCATTCGGACAAAGTATTTTAGAAAACATTTATAAAGTTTACAAACAAAAAGAATTATTAGAAGACTCAGTTTTAATTTATCGTGTGCAACGTGCCCCAGAAAGACGTTTGTTTAAAATTGACGTAGGTAATATGCCTAGTCATATGGCTATGGCATTTGTGGAACGTGTCAAAAATGAAATGCATCAACGTCGTATACCTACATGGGGTGGTGGTGGACAGAACATGATGGATGCTAGTTACAATCCATTAAGTGTAAACGAAGATTATTTCTTTCCACAAACATCCGAAGGTCGAGGATCGTCAGTTGAAGTGTTGCCAGGTGGTCAAAATTTAGGTGAAATTGACGATTTAAAATACTTTAATAATAAAATGGCACGTGGATTACGTGTACCGAGTAGTTATTTGCCCACAGGTCCAGATGATAGTTCAGCGCCAATGAATGATGGACGGGTTGGCACAGCATTAATTCAAGAATTCCGTTTTAACAAATACTGTGAACGCTTACAAAAGCTGATTATGCAGAAGTTAGATGACGAATTTAAGATGTTTATGAAGTGGAGAGGGTTTAATATTGATAACGGGTTGTTTAATATTAAACTAACAGAGCCACAAAATTTTGCCAGTTATCGCCAGAGTGAGTTAGATACCGCACGTATCAGTAATTTTTCAACCATTGAACCTTTGCCATATCTAAGTAAAAGATTTTTATTAAAACGTTATTTAGGATTAAGCGAAGAAGAAATTCGTGAAAATGAAGATTTATGGCGCGAGGAACGTGATAATCCTGAAATTCAAGGTACTAAAGGTCTAGATTTACGTAATGTTGGTATCACTCCTGCTGGATTAGAATCAGATATTACAACTGGACAAGAAATTAACGACACTAGCCTGGGCGGAGCTGATGTTGATACCGGAGCTGGCCCTGCCCCAGCAATTACACCTACTCCAGGATTGCCGCCCACGGCTGGCGGGGCAAGTCTTTAAATTTTTATTTTGAATAAATAATATTATGATTCTCAACGAACTTTATCAACGTGACCCCGAAGCTTATCAAGATATTAATCAAGATAATTCACAACCTGAAATGGGTCAATTACGTAAAACTCGTTTAACATTAAGACAAATTAGCAAATTACGACAAATGAATGATTTAAGAAAACTTGAATTTAGTAATAAATTAAAACTCATTAAAACACAATACTCTCCGCCAGCTGAACCGGTGATGTAATAAAACTTACATAAATCTTATAATTATTGCCAGTTTTATACGGTAATATACGTCTTTTTCTCCAAAGCTCTTAAATACTTTCACGAGCCATTCTAAAGGAGAATTAAATGACATCGAAATTTGAACAGTTGATCGAATATGTTATCAACGATGACGAGGAAAAAGCCAAAGCTCTTTTCCATGATATCGTGGTTGAAAAATCGCGTGAAATCTATGAAAACCTCATGAATGAAGAGGACATGGAAGAATGTGAACACTGTCACGGTGACGGCTGCGAACATTGTGAAGAAGATATCGAAGAAGGTATGGAAGATACTTCCGGCGATGCTAGTCAAGATCTCATGCGCGAAGTAGAAACAGAAGAAGAAGGCATGTACGAAGAAGACGAATCAGATGTTGAATTTGATGACGAGGCCGAAGAAGAAGGCGAAGATGAAACTCATGATATGGAACATGAGCATGATATTGAAGATCGTGTAGTTGATCTTGAAGACAAACTTGACGAACTAATGGCTGAGTTTGAATCTTTAATGGGCGACGAAGGTGGAAGTGAAATGGAACCAAAAGACGACGAAGTCGGCGGTGACGCTTACATGAACGACGATACAAGCGAATTTCATGATGAATCTTACCCAATGAGTGAAAACATTGCGTTAGATGCTACTCCAAAACCAGTTACAACAGAACCTAGCTTTGTTAACAAAAAGTCCACAACAGCTTTTAATTCTGGCGCAGCCGGCATGGCAGCTAGACCAGTAAAGAATACAGCCGCTGAAGCTAATCCAGATGGGACTTCAGCTTATAAACAACCACATAATGAGTACAGTAAAGGTGAAGGCAATTTACCAAATGCTGGAAAATTTAAAAACGTTCCTGCCAAAGATGGTTGGGGCGCAAAAATGGAACCAACACCAAAACCTGTTACAGCACAGGCAGCTGGTGTAAATACCAAAACTCCTTTTCCAAAGGCGTAAGATATAGATATGGCTCGCAATACATATCTTAAAGAACATCTTAGCTTCACTCAGGCACGTGTAGTACTCGAGTCTGAGGAAGCTGCAGATGGCTCAGGCAAAACTCTTTATATGAAGGGTATTTGTATTGAGGGTGGCGTGCGTAACGCCAACGAGCGTATATATCCCGTACACGAAATTGCTAAAGCAGTAGACACTATCAACGAACAAATTAAAACAGGTCATTCTGTATTGGGTGAAGTAGACCATCCAGATGATTTGAAAATTAATTTAGATCGTGTATCTCACATGATTGAAAATATGTGGATGGATGGTCCTTGCGGTTATGGCAAGTTAAAGATATTACCTACACCAATGGGTCAACTAGTTAAAACTATGCTTGACAGCGGTGTAAAATTAGGGGTTAGTAGTCGTGGATCAGGAAACGTCAACGACCATAACGGACATGTCAGTGACTTTGAAATTGTCACTGTTGATGTAGTTGCCCAGCCAAGTGCTCCAAATGCTTATCCTACAGCCATTTATGAAGGTCTTCTGAACATGAAGCACGGTCATAAATTGTTTGAAATGGCAAAAGAAGCAGGGCAGGATAACAAAGTACAGAGATATTTGAAAACGGAAGTAATGAAGTTAATCAAAGATCTCAAGATTAAAGGGAACTAAAATGCTAGACGCACTAAAGCCGTTACTAGATAGCGAACTGATCAATGAGGAAACTCGTACAGAGATCAATGAAGCTTGGGAAGCCAAGTTAGTTGAAGCTCGTGAACAGGCGCGTGCAGAGCTCCGCGAAGAGTTTGCACAACGTTATCAGCATGACAAACAAGTGATGGTGGAAGCCCTAGATCGCATGGTTACAGAAGGTCTTGTCGCAGAGATCCAAGGTGTTAAAGCTGAAAAAAAAGCTTTAGCCGAAGATCGCGTTAAATTTCAACATACAATGAAAGAAAATGCCACAAAGTTTAACGGCTTTATGGTTTCTAAATTGTCTGAAGAAATTGGCGAACTGCGTAAAGATAGAAAGACACATAACGAAGGTCTCCAAAAATTGGAAGGCTTTATCGTTCATGCGTTGGCACGCGAAATTAAAGAATTTGCTCAAGACAAACGTGATGTGGTGGAAACCAAAGTACGTTTAGTTGCTGATGCTCGTTCTAAATTAGAATCATTGAAGTCAAGATTTGTAAAAGAATCTGCACAGAAAATGACTCGTGCTGTTAGCCAGCATCTTAAGGCTGAACTCAGTCAGTTAAAAGAAGATATCCAAGTTGCTCGTGAGAACAATTTTGGTCGTCGTATTTTTGAAGCATATAGCGCAGAATTTGGAGCTACTCACTTAAATGAGAAAGCTGAAGTTCGTAAATTACATGCTATTATTGCTCAAAAAGACTCTAAACTGGCAGAAGCCATCAAATTCACCCAAAAAGCAAAAGTTTTGGTTGAATCAAAAGACCGTGAATTACGTATTGTAAAAGAATCCAATGAGCGTACTCGCACAATGGACGAATTGCTTTCTCCTTTAAATGAAGAAAAAGCAGAAATCATGCGTAATTTATTGGAAAGCGTACAAACCCCAAGGTTGAAAAACGCTTTTGAAAAGTATCTACCAGCTGTTTTGGAAAATAAATCTGTGAAAGCCACAAAAGTAATTACAGAAACATTATCCACAGTAACTGGCGATAAATCTGCCCGTAGCCAAGAGCACAATAACGAAAGCGACCGCGAAAGCCAAAGCAATGTTATTGACTTAAAGCGTTTGGCAGGGCTATAAAAAAAGAAAAAAAGGAGACTTAAATGTCACAAGATTTATTAGAAAGCCGTTGGGGCGAAACTAAAGATGCGTTGTTAGAAGGTCTAGGTGGTTCTAAACGCAATTCTATGAGTGTTATCCTCGAAAACACACGTAAGTATTTAAAAGAGAACGCAACATCAGGTTCAACTAGCTCTGGTAACATTGCTACATTGAATCGTGTAATTCTCCCAGTAATTCGTCGTGTGATGCCAACTGTTATTGCTAACGAGTTGGTTGGTGTACAGCCAATGACTGGACCTGTATCACAGATCCATACATTGCGTGTACGTTATGCACAAAGTTTAACTGACAACAGTTTGGCTGCAACATCTGTAACAGCTGGACAAGAAGCGTTAAGCCCATTCACTATTGCTACAGCATACTCTACTGTTCCACAAGCTACTACTACTGCTACTGGTTATACTGGTAACAATACAGCTACTATGGAAGGTACAGGCGGTAAGCAAATCAGTATCCAAATCTTGAAACAAGCTGTTGAAGCTAAAACACGTAAGTTACAAGCACGTTGGACATTTGAAAGTGCTCAAGACGCACAAGCTATGCATGGTATTGATGTAGAAGCAGAAATTATGGCTGCTTTAGCTCAAGAGATTACAGCTGAGATCGATCAAGAGATTCTTTTATCATTGAGTTCATTGGCTGCTACTGAGTATACATATAACCAAGCTACTGTTTCTGGTACAGCTACATTCGTTGGTGACGAACATGCCGCATTGGCAGTTCTTATCAATCGTGTTGCTAACTTGATCGCTCAACGTACACGTCGTGGCGCAGGTAACTGGGCAGTTGTTAGCTCTGCCGCATTGACAGTATTACAATCAGCAACAACATCAGCTTTTGCTCGCACAACAGAAGGAACTTTCGAAGCTCCAACAAACACTAAGTTCGTTGGTACATTGAATGGTTCATTACGTGTGTTTGTAAATAGCTATGCTCCTGATACACAAAGTGTATTAGTTGGATATAAAGGTTCAAGCGAAGCAGATGCTGCCGCATTCTATTGCCCTTACATTCCATTGATGAGCAGTGGTGTTGTATTGGATCCATCAACATTCGAACCAGTCGTATCATTTATGACACGTTATGGATTCGTTGAGTTAACAAACACTGCATCATCATTTGGTAATGCAGCTGACTATGTTGGTGAAATCGCAGTTCAAAACTTGTCTTTCTCTTAATCAGAGAACACAGTTTATTTTCTCAGGGATGGGAAGAACATTAAAGCGCCGAAAGGCGCTTTTTTGTTGATTAAAATTCCGTTAATAGTTTAATATCACGATGTTTAACAATAATAATTTCGTGATTTTTTCCATTAATTCTAATAGGTAAATCTGTATGAATACTGATACGCGGTCCGGTATCATCTATTACAGAATCATTACCAACAGTTCCCACGAAAGGAACTTTATTCCAGTAGCCAAATACTCTATCTCCAATAAAATATTTAGGTTTATATGCAATGCGATTAAAATAATCTGTTTGATTTCCCATAGTGTTTGTATTATAATATAGATAAAGAACTAAATCAATTATTATTGATACACAAATACCTACCTGCTAAATATATCATGAAATTATTTAATAAAACTGTAGATGTTTACTGGACTCCAACAGGCGGATTAAGATCAAACGATCCGTTTACATGGCAACAAATGGCTTGGCCAGATCCAGAATCAGCACTAAAACGTATAAAAAATCAAAGAAATGCTTTATATTTAAAATGCCCAGCATTTCAAGATTATTATAAAAATACCTATGTTGTTAAATCTCCTGTTGATTTTTCTTTAAAAGTGGAAAAAAATATTCAAGGAAAAAAATTAATTGCGTCATATGCCCCTGATGTGAAATCTAGACAAGAAGATTTTTATAAAAATTATATAATGGACAGAAATATTGAAAATGATACATTTTCTACATTAAGTGTAAGTTTTGATTTTTTATTTTACTCTAAAGAATCAGTTATAATGGAATTAATACCGGCTAATCTTGAAACTGATACTAAAAATAATTTAGACAATCTAAGAATAATTACTGGTCAATACGATATATCAAAATGGTTTAGACCAATAAGTTTTACAGCAGAAATCAAAGATGATTTAATTCCTATTACGTTTAAAAGAAATGATGCAATGTATTATGTTAGATTTATAACAAAAAACAATCAAAAAATTAATTTAATACGTTCAGAATATACGCCAGAATTAAAAAATTTAGTATCTTCCTGCCTTGATATAAAATTTTTCATAACTAAGAATAGTCTAGAAGAAAATTATACTATGGCTGAATCATTTATTAAATTAATAAAAAATAAAATATTCCCAAAAAAATGCCCTTTTGGATTTAAAAAATAATAATCTGTCCAGTAAATCTTATATTTTTTATAAAATAGATATATACAGTTATTATGTTATCGATTGTTACAGACATTACTGATCCAATATTAGATTATATCAAAGATGATCCTGTGCGTCCTGAAATTAGTCGAGAATTTCGTGTATCTACTAATCGTCGTGTATATGCTCTAGTAGATAAAAAACCTACTGCTATTGTGTGTGTTAATTTTTTAGATCGAATTCCTACTCGAGTTGATGAATTAGGAGAAGCTGTTGATCCAAACACGGCAGTATTTTATACTATATGGAGTTACGCTCCGGGCGCAGGAGTAAAATTATTGCGTGAAGCGACTCGCTCTATTCGAGAGAATTTTCCATATATTACTAGATTTGTTACTTTGAGTCCAAAAACTGAATTGGCTCGACGTTTTCACATTAAAAACGGTGCGATAGTACTAGCTGATAACCCCGAAACAGTAAACTACGAATACATAATTTAAATTTTAAACAATTTTAAATTATTGTGTATTCGATCTAACGGTTCATCCCAGTTACCAATACTAGGTTGTCTAAATATCCTACAACTTGAGTACCAAGGACTATCGTTACGTTCAAGTAACCATCGCCAATCTTGACCAAAATGATTTAGCGGCAACCAAAATGGTCGACCCATTGCGCCGGATAAATGACCTACAGCAGTGTCAACCGCAATAACAACATCGCAATGTTGTATTAACCCGGCGGTATCATCCCAATTTGCAATTGTACCCGGGTAGGCTTTAACACCTTCTGCTACTAATTGAGCTTCTTCTTCTGAACTACAGTCTGTTTGTAAATTAATCCATTCATAATTGGGATTACGTTTAATTAACTCAAATATTTTTTCAAATGGCACTGCCTTGTGCTGATTAATCCAACTATCTCTTCTACCGCTCCAACAAAATCCTACTCGTAACTTATATTTTAATCCTAGTCTTTTATTCCAAGTAGCTATTGACTGCTTACTAGGATTAAGATACTGCATTTTATAGGGTAAATTTTTATAAGTTATATCTAAAAATCCTGGGATACTCATAATTGGGGTCCAGAAATCAAAAGCCGGTAGAATATCACTACCACTTAAAACTAGTGTTGGTGATAAAAAAGATGTCTGTAGCAACGGCTTTAATCCAGGATCAACACTGACGATAACTTGCCTAGCTCCAGCAAGTATTAATTGTTCGACAAAACGTACAAATTGTATGTTATCACCGTGCCCTTGCTCACCAGTTACTAAAATTATTTTGTCTTTTAAATCTTCACCTTGCCAGCGTGGTTGTGCTAGTTGTGGCAATTTTCCATCTAAATGTTCAAATTGCCAACGTTTTTCGTATTGTTTCCATCCATTTTCTAAATCTCCGGCTAGCAAGTAAGCAACCGCAAGATTAAATTGAGCGATTGAATCTTTGGGATTAAGTTCAATGGCAGTTTTTAAAAACCCAATTGCCTGTTTAGGATAACCCATTTCACGTAATACATTTCCGTAGTTATTATAAGCGGCACCAAATTTTGGATTTTTCACAAATGCTTGGGCATAGCAAGCTAATGATTTTTCTGGTTCAGAAATCGATCTATAATGATTTCCATGGGCAATAAGTTCGTCTATAGTCATGACAATATTTAATCATATAAATTACATAGACTAAATTTTCTAAATTTGGGTAAATACTTGTCAACGTAATGATGCGTTTTATGCTGAAAGGGCAACCCAACAGCGTAGTCGGCTAGAACCGACATCGGACTTCTTTAAGGAGAAAACAAATGGGTCGTCCACTTAAAATTAAAAAATCCACAACCAAGGATATTGGTTTCAACAGTTTTGCAAATTTAGATCCTACTACACAGGTCATTCCAGTTGGAATGACATCTAGTGAGTTTTTAGGTGTAGTTGGCGGAGCTAACACAAATATTGCTACTAGTTCATATCCTGTAGTTAAAATTACAGCTAATGTTAACGGTCAGCAAGGTAATGCTTATATTATTACACAAAAAGGTACAACAAAGTATTTGGTATCTGGCGAAGATTCGGTAAATGCTGGCAGTTTTACAGTTGGTTTTTCGTATCAAATTACTAGTTTAGGTTCAACTAACTGGACAGCTATTGGTGCTGGCATAAATCCACAAGTCGGACAAGTGTTTACAGCTACTGGTGTTGGATCTGGTTCAGGTACAGCTAGTGATGCCGGGCAATGTGTGCTAGTAGCTAGTGGTTCACTCAGTTCTGGCCAAATGAATATGGTATTCAATGCTAATGGTGGATCTGCCTATGCTAGTCGTTTGACAAATAAGTATATTTTTGACGGGTCAACTCCCCCTCAAAGATTTGCTGTTAACTTCTTTGTAGCCGGTACAGCTACTCCTGTTACATTGGCTAATGTTAATATTTCTGGAAATGCTGGTACATTTACTTGTAGCAATACAACAATTGGCGCCGGTGAATTAATCAATGTTTCAGGTACATTATCTGGTAATGCTACAGGAGCAATTACTGGTTATTCTAACCCAACAGTTTATTATATTACAACTACCAATGGTGTTAATACTTTTACTTTAAGTACTGCCGAAGGTGCTGCAAACATTGTAACTACAGCAGGAAACACAACAGGTTTAACGTTTGCTACATTAAGTTCAGTTACATCTAAATCAGGAGCAGATGTTGCGACGTTCACTTCTGGAACTGATAATTTAACTTTAGCACAAGTTCAAAATTATACATCTTAAAAGATTATTAATTAAAATAACAAAATTAAATCCCCGAGTAAGTCGGGGATTTTTTTATGAAAGAGCATTCAAATATTAGCATAAATAATCAAAAGGATTATTTCTAATGGCTTCAGTTAAAAGTGTAAACACAGATTATACATTAAATTGTGGTACCCCGCCAGGAGTTGGTATCTTCACAATTAACGC
>Ga0316222_1000655_pt1 | contig 50021 bp, 45 predicted proteins | sample TBH18011metaG_FD_206008 | JGI IMG/M metagenome (GOLD analysis project Ga0316222, IMG submission 206008) | Freshwater microbial communities from Trout Bog Lake, Wisconsin, USA - TBH18011 | ecosystem: Environmental > Aquatic > Freshwater > Lake > Hypolimnion/Profundal zone | place: USA: Wisconsin... | reverse complement strand
CGATTTTAATGCATCCCAACGGGAATTTCTCCGGGAATCTGAACGTGCAGAATAACAAAGTCGAATTGACTCAGCATCCTTATTTCAAGCAGGGACCACGAGGACCGGCTGGAGTCACCATCGAACAATATCAGGTCGGCAATCCCCCACTGGGTAATATCTTGGTTCAAAACAACACGTTTACCGCTCCGCTTCCCATGGCGACTTCTCCCCGTGCCGTCTCCGCTGACATTTCGGAAGGATCTGGAAAATATTTTCACATGGGGAGTCTTACGGTGATTAACAACACTTTTGTAAACTTCCCGCAGGACAGCAAAGAGTTAAAGGTCACTACGAACCCGGTTTATAATCCGAACTACACGCACACTGGAAATACCTTTGCTCCAATTCTAGAAAAATTCAAAGCCAGCAGAGAGGAAAGGCCGGATCAATAAAGAGGAATTTGATAGTCAAAATCCCCGTTGAGTTTAAAATAAAATCATTCCGGTTTCAAAACCCCACTCACTCCTCTTCAGCTACATAAGCCCCTATCCTCATCCACAGTTAATGCTGTGCATCTTGAGGTGCTTCGAGCCAAGTCTTAACTCCAGAACAAGGCGTGGAGGAGTTGAGCAAGCCCCACTGCCCCGAAGGCTAAACTGCCAAACCAGAGGCTCTTCTTCTTAGTGATGGCTGAGATGGCACCAATGGCGATGGAGATTTGGAACAGGGTAACTCCGTTGGCGAGTGTCTTCTTCTGTTTCAGCTTCTCGGTTGACTCTGTCTGTTTTTCCTCGGCGATCTTTCTGATCTCCTCCATTTCCCTGCTGTATTTGGTTAGCTTTTCCAGATCGGCAGGGCTGGGTGATTTTCCAGTCAAGACTTCCAACGTTTCCAGCTTTGCGGAGAGGATGGTATTCTTGATGCTCTTGGCTTGGTAGAAAGCCCACTGGTCAGAGGAACGGATTTGGTTGGCGAGGGCTTCATCAGCGCGTTCTCCTGCAAGGTAGGAGGTGATGGCTGCTAGGGCGGCAATGATCGCCGTTGTGAGCGCGATCCGTGTCAGAAAGTTGTCTCTGGCTTCCGATGCTTTCTCTTTTAACTCTTCCTGGATTAATTCTTCCTGGAGGCGTTTGATGCTTTCTTCTGATTGGTTTTCCATGGGTTGAATTCCGATATTATTGCTCTGATTTCCATCGCGCCTCTATTGCGGACCAATCTGTTCCATCTGATGAAGTCTTGGCCCAACCCTTTTCCCAGCGTAATCCAAGGATTTAAAGAGCATCACATAAAAGAGTGTAACAGCAACCACTGTGATTGCCCCTGTGATCCTGTGACCATGTGCACTCAACTCGCAAACGGATCAGATGGCGAAGTCGGCGTATTCCGGCTTCACGAGTTCCGTAGGCGGGAAGAGCATCCCGGCTCCCGCCGTGGCGTTGGTGCCTTGCTCGATGAGAATGAATGACCCGGTGAGGCGATTGGTGGCGTAGCCGTCGAAATGGAGCGGCTTGGAGGTTTTCAGACGGATTTCGCCGATGTCGTTAAGAGCGAGTTCGGCAGGCGTGGATTCCGCTTCGAGATCGGTGAAGTTGAGCCGGTGTTCGATGGATGTGACGATAGCCTGCACGGTTTGCGTGGTGTGCTTGAGGAGGTATTTGCGTCCAGCCTGGAGCGGGCGCGGGTGCATCCAGCAGATGTTCGCCTGGAGTTCGGTGCTGGAGCCGGGAGGGGTGTTGAGCCCGGCGATCAGGTCGCCCCGGCTGATGTCGATGTCGTCTTCTAAAACGAGCGTGACGGACTGCGGGCTGAAGGCTTCAGTGGCCGAGCCTTCGGCGGTATGGATTTCCTTCACGGTGGTGCAGAGGCGGCTCGGCAGCACGATGACCCGTTTGCCGACACGCGCGATGCCTCCGGCGATCTGCCCGCTGAAGCCCCGGAAATCGTGCAGGAGCGGGTCTGTGGGGTTGGCCGGACGGTTGACCCATTGCACGGGAAGGCGGAAGCCGTCGAGGGTGCGGTCGCTGCCAATGTGGACGGTTTCGAGATGTTCGAGAAGTGTCGGACCACCAAACCACGGCATGCGAGCCGAGGGTGTCACGACATTGTCTCCGTCGAGCGCGCTGATGGGGATGAATTTGACGTCCTTCATGTCCAGGCGCGGCAGGAATTCTTCAAACTGGTCGCGGATTTCCAGGAAACGCTCCTCGCTCCAATCCACCAAGTCCATTTTGTTGACCGCTACGATGAGGTGCGGGATGCGCAGGAGCGAGGCGATGCAGGTGTGGCGGCGGCTTTGTTCGATGACGCCCAGGCGCGCGTCCACGAGCACGATGGAAAGGTTGGCCGTGGAGGCTCCCGTGACCATGTTGCGCGTGTATTGGATATGGCCGGGCGTATCCGCAATGATGAATTTGCGGCGCGGCGTGGCGAAGTAGCGGTAGGCGACATCAATGGTGATGCCCTGCTCGCGCTCGGCGCGAAGGCCATCGGTAAGATTGGCCAGGTTAATCTGTCCGCCGCCGGTGATGTCGGCGGAGCGTTCCAAGGCTTCGATCTGGTCTTCCATGAGCGACTTGGAGTCGTAGAGAAGCCGTCCGATAAGCGTGGATTTGCCGTCATCGACACTGCCGCAAGTATTCAAGCGGAGCAAATCGATGGGATGAGGTGCGGAATTGGGCATGATGGAAATTGCTAATTGAAGGAAGGGATGCGCTGCACGGGCTCTTAGAAATATCCGGCTTTTTTACGGTCCTCCATGGCGGCTTCGGAGGATTTATCGTCGGCCCGCGAACCGCGTTCTGTGACGCGAGCGGCGGCGATTTCGACGAGGATGTCGTCCACCGTGGCGGCGGGCGATTCAACGCAGCCGGTGCTGATGATGTCGCCGATGGTGCGAACGCGGACGATCATGTCCGCAACTTGCTCGCCTTTCCTGGGAGGCACCAAATCGTTAACAGGAAGCCACTGGCCATGGCGGCGCACGCAACAGCGCGGGTGGCTGAAATAGATGCTGGGCACCTCCAGGCGCTCCTTGCGAATGTATTCCCACACGTCCATTTCCGTCCAGTTGCTGAGCGGAAAGGCTCGCATGCTTTCGCCGGGATTGACGCGCGTGTTGTAAAGGTTCCAAATTTCTGGGCGCTGGTTCTTGGGGTCCCACTGGCCGAAGCCGTCGCGGAAGCTGAAGAAACGCTCCTTGGCGCGGGCTTTCTCCTCATCGCGCCGCGCGCCGCCGATGCAGCAGTCGAACCGAAACTCGTCGATGGCAGCGAGCAGCGTGGGGATTTGAAGGCGGTTGCGACTCACCTCGCCGGGCGCGGGAACGGCGATCCCCTTGGCGATGGCCTCTTCCACGGTGCGGATAATCAACTTCGCACTGAGTTCCTTTGCGCGGCGATCACGGAATTCATTCAATTCGGGAAAGTGATGCCCCGTGTCGATGTTGAGAAACGGCATCGGGATGGCCGACGGGCGGAAGGCTTTCTCCGCCAGGCGCAGCAAGCAGATGGAGTCTTTGCCGCCGGAGAAGAGGAGTGCGGGACGCTCGAATTCCGCCACCACCTCGCGCAGGACGTGGATGGCTTCGGTTTCGAGGAATTGGAGGTGGTCGATATGGTAGCTGTGCATCAAAAGAAAAAATTAGCTGTTCACCGCTTTGCCGCCCCAGACCGCGTGGAGACCGCACTCGCGTTTTTCGTCGGCCTTGGCGGGATCGAAGTAGTCCCACTCGTTGGGCAGGTTGTATTGAGCGAGGTAAGCTTCGATTTCGGCATCGGTGTGATAAAATAGGGGGCTGACCTTGAGCGTATGGAAATTCTGGTCGAGCGAGACGATGTCGAGTCCGGCACGGTTTGGATTTTGCACCTTGCGCAGAGCGGTGATCCAAACGGCGGGCGCAAGTTCCCTCATCCCCCGCTGGAAGGGTTCAAGCTTCACCAGCGCGCTGAACTGTTTGAGTTTCTCTTCGTCGCACAGGCTGGGAAGCGTCCCGTTGATCGCTTCGTAATGGGCGGCGCTCATGTTTGGCAGGTAGGCCTTGAGATTCAGTCCCAACCGTTTGCGCAATAACTCGGCATGCCGGTAGGTGGCGGGTCGATTGAAGCCGTGATCCACCCAAAGCACGGGAATCTCCGGTTGAGCTTGGGTGGCGAGGTGCAGAATCGCGGCTTCGTAGGGTCGGAAGTTGGTGGAGACGATAGCCCGACCACCTGCTTGAGCGATGGCCCAGCGGGTGATTTCGAGCGGAGACTTGGAGCGCAACTCGGCGTTCCACTGGGCGATTTGGTCAGGGTTCATAGGATACGGAATGGCCGCAAAAAGGCGCAAGATACGCAAAAATAGAGGTGGTAAATTGTTGCGCCTTTTGCGCCTCTTTGCGGCTGTTTTTCATGGTTTGGGAATTATGCGGCTGGTTGTTCGTTCCACAGGACGCGCGCGGTCCAATCCCCGAAGCTTTCTCCGCTGAGTCGCTCCTGCGCATAGCGGGCGAAGAGCGGGCGCAATTCGCTGAGCAACTCCTCATATTTGACCACTTCTTTCCAGACGCGGCTCAGGCGCGTGCCGGGTTGGTCTCCGCCCAGATAAAGCTGGTATTTACCCGGCGCTTTCCCCACGAGGCCGATCTCCGCCATGTAAGGGCGCGAGCAGCCGTTGGGGCAACCGGCAATGCGGACGGAGATGGCGGTTCCCGCCAATCCCGTTTCGGCAAGCGCGCCTTCGATCTGGTTAAGAAATTCTGGGAAAATGCGTTCGCTTTCTGCCAGCCCCAAACTGCAGGTGGGCAGCGAGACGCACGCGGTGGAGGCGCGGCGAACAGCGGAAACTTGCTCGGGCAACGGAACACCGTGGGCATTGAGGATCGCGGTAATCGCATCGGTATCTCCGGGCTGGATGTTCGCCAGGATGAGGTTGTTGCCCGGCGTGAAGCGGACTTCCGGCTGAAATTGTTCCACGATGGTCCGCAGCGCGGTCTTGGTGCGGCGCGTTTCGGTGTCCTTGATCCGTCCGGTTTCGATGAACAGGCCAAGGAACTTGTTGCCATCAGCCTGCGTGAGCCAACCGAAGGGATCGCCCTGACGGGTGAACTCATAGGGCCGGGCTGGCGCGATCTTGATCCCCGCGCGGCGTTCCAACTCCGCACGGAACCAATCTGGGCCGCGTTCGGCAATGACATATTTGAGCCGGGCGTGCTTGCGATTGGAGCGGTCCCCGAAGTCCCGATGGATGGTGACCGTCGCGAGAATCGCCTGCTCCAATTGTTTCGGCGTGACGAAGCCGATGACATCAGCCAGCCGCGCAAATGTCGCCTCGTTCCCGTGACTGCGTCCCATGCCGCCACCCACGGCGAAATTATAACCGACCACCCTCCCCTGCTCCACGATGGCAATCAGCCCCACGTCGTTGGTGAAGACATCGGTGTCGTTGACCGGCGGGATGGCGAAGCCGATCTTGAATTTGCGCGGCAGGTAGGTCTTGCCGTAGAGCGGATCGACGAAATCGTCGGTCAATTTAAGCTCCGTGCCGTCGAGCCAGATGCCGTGGTAGGAAGGGGTGACCGGCGAGAAGAATTCGGAGAGCTTGTGCGCCTCGGTCAGCAACTCCGCGCCCACCGTCCCCTCCCCCGGCGAAGGGGGCACGGTGATGTTGCGCACAACGTCGCCACAGGTGGCCAGAGTCGTGAGAAGGCTGGCGTTGATTCCGCGAATGGTGACGGCCAGGTTGGATTTGAGGACGCCGTGAAATTGGATGGTCTGCCGGGAAGTAATGCGCAAGGTGTGGTTGGCATATTGATCCGAACGCCGGTCGAGTTCGAGGTATTGCGCGGGGGTAATCACCCCGCCCGGCACCCGGACGCGAATCATCATGATGTATTTCTTGCCCGTCTTGCGCAGGTCGCGGTCGTCTTCCTGGTAAATGCCGTGGAATTTGAGGAACTGGTTGTCGTCGTCGGAAAAACGCTCCAATTGCGCATCTGACAACGCTGGGGCGATGGTGCCGTCCAAGGTCGGGTGCGCGAGTTTCAACAATTCGTTGGCGGAAGGCGGATTGGAAGCTGGGCTGGTTGTCATGAGGTGCGCAGTATGACCCAAGTGGGCGACGAGGTCGAGATTATCAATAATCTACATCATGTCAATCGAGATTATGATATTTTTTGAGAAACTTGTTGCCATGCCGCTCGGGTTCCGTTAAAAAATAAACACCACAAACCCGATAGAGATTATGCAATCTCTTGGACGTAGCTTAAAAAACCAATCTAAAAACTCTTCTGATGAAAAAACAACACCTCCTCTCCGCCGTCCTCGCCCTCGCTTTCAGCGCGGGTGTGGCGCAGGCCCAAGACAGTGGCGCTCTCCTCGACGCGCTGGTCCGCAAAAAAGTTCTCACCGACCAAGAGGCGGAGGACGTGCGAGCAGACCTGATTCGTGAAAACGCTGCGACGAGCGCTGGCAAGTTGCAGCTCTCCAACTCGATCACGAGTCTCAAACTCTATGGCGACATTCGCCTGCGGTACCAATACGACAACAAAGACCCGCAGATTGAAACGCCTCTTGCTGGATCCAATTATCTGTTCAGCCCTAACGCTACTTCCTTTATCACCAACGCATTTTATTCAAAGAATGACAAAACGACCAAGTTTACCTCTTCTTCCTGGACTCCGGATGCCAAGGGGTATGCGATTGCCGGGTCCAATGTTTATGACGCCAATGGAAAACTGCTTTTTGCCAAGGGGGCGCGGCTGATCGGTCCTGATGGTCAGTTCATCCGGGGCATCGTCAATCCCGCCACGACAGCAGTGGGTAGTCCACAAAATGGCACACAGACCAGCCGCGAACGCATCCGCTTGCGCCTCAATGGTGACTTCACGCTGGCGGACGGCTTCTTCGGTGGTGTCCAACTCCAGACGGCGCAGGCTTCCGATAGTGCCAACCAGACCATGGGCGATTCCAGCAATAGCTCATCGGGCTTTGGTAACTATAACATCTACATCAGTCGGGCTTATTTCGGCTGGAGCAACGATTTGCTCACCCTCATCGGCGGCAAGCAGCCCAACCCGTTCTACACTACCGACCTTGTTTGGGATCCGGATATCAACCCCGATGGCTTTGTAGAAAAAGTCGACCTTATCAAGCTCTTTAACGACGGTATAGGAGAAGCGGTCGGATACACCAAAGACGGCAAGCAAGTTTCTTCCGTCTCAACGGTTCACGGCGAAAGCCGCTACGGTCTGAGTTTGGTAGCTGGTCAGTTGGTTGAATGCAATAACGCTGCTGACGCTTTTGGCAACGACTTCAAGACGGATGCCTGGCTCTTTAATACCCAGCTCGTCGGTAGCATGAAAGTGACGCCGGATGTCAAAGTCACGCTGGCTCCCGGCTTCATGACTTACACCAACGGTAATACTGCCAGCATCAATAATAGCGTGCCATTCTCCGGTGGGGTGAACCAATATCAATATTCGGTTGATTCAAAAAACACTCCGCTTGTTGCCCATTCCGCCAATCGCGATTTAGCGATCATCACCGCTCCAGGTGATGTTTCCTTCAAGATTTTTGGATTGAAAACTAAACTCCTTTGGGACTTCGCCTACAACACTCAGGGTGCCGCGCGCGTGGAAGACATCTATGGTCTCCAGAATATTCAGATTCCTGTCAAAAACACCCAAGGAGTCGTGACGGGATATAAGAATACGCATGGTCCGGTCACCAACAGCACACTGGTGAACGCCACGCTGGTTTCCGGTCACTCCAGCCAGGACGACGTTGCTTGGCTCGTTGGAGTTCAGGTGGGAGAGAACAAGAAGGCGGGCGACTGGTCCCTCATGACCAACTTCCGCCAGACCGGCATCGGTGCCGTCGATCCGAACATGAACGATTCGGATTTCGCCCTCAGTTACCTCAACATGCAGGGAGTCAAGTCGGGCGTGGCGTATAACTTCACCGACTTCTGCGTGGGTGCCATCACCTACTACGGCGCGTGGAATCTCCGCAAGGATCTTGTCGGCGGCGAAGCTACCACCGATCAAAAAATCGCCAATATGAATGCCGTCCAAGTTCTTCAAGTAGACCTCAACGTGAAGTTCTAACGCACCGAAAGTCGAACATCATGAAAACGACATTACTTATTCTCACAACGGCACTCCTCGCAATCACAGGAACCGCCAGCGCGGCGGAACTCCTCAATGTCTCCTATGACCCCACCCGTGAACTTTACACGGAATACAACGCGGCTTTCGCCAAGTATTGGAAAGCCAAGACGGGGCAGGAACTCACGGTGAACCAGTCCCACGGCGGATCGGGGAAGCAAGCACGGGCCGTCATCGACGGCTTGGAAGCGGATGTGGTGACCCTCGCTCTCGCCTATGACATCGATGTGATTGCGCAGAAGGGGCTGCTTTCGGCGGATTGGCAGACGAAGCTCGCCAATAACAGCGCCCCCTATACTTCGACCATTGTGTTCCTCGTGCGCAAGGGCAATCCCAAGGAAATCAAGGATTGGGATGATCTGGTGAAACCTGGCATTCAAGTGATCACCCCCAACCCGAAGACCTCGGGCGGGGCGCGCTGGAATTACCTCGCCGCCTGGGCTTATGCGGAACATGCGTTAGGCAAGGATGAGGCGAAGGTGAAAAAATTCATTGGCAAGCTCTACAAAAACGTGCCGGTGCTCGACTCCGGCGCGCGCGGCTCCACGACCACCTTTGTGCAGCGGGGTCAGGGAGACGTACTCATCGCTTGGGAGAACGAAGCCTATCTGGCGCTCAAGGAATTTGGAGCGGACAAGTTCGAGATTGTAACGCCCTCACTCAGCATCCTTGCCGAACCACCCGTTGCGGTGGTGGATTCCGTGGCAACCCGCCACGGGACTGCGGAACTGGCCAAGGCCTACCTCACCTACCTCTACTCCGAGGAAGGGCAAGACATTGCCGGAAAGAATTTTTATCGCCCGCGCGATCCCAAGGCTGCGGCAAAATACGCCGGGCAGTTTGGTAAAGTCACACTGGTGACTATTGACGAGGTCTTCGGTGGATGGTCGAAAGCCCAGCCGACGCATTTTGCCGATGGCGGGGTCTTCGATCAAATCTACGCCCCATCTGGCCAATAAGACATATCCCAAACCTTTCCACGTTGCTATAAAACTGCAACCATGAACGTTCTTATGCCTCGCTCAACGTATGTTCCCACACGCGTGAATCCTCCCAAGGCCCATGCGCGGAATTGCGAGGAACAGAAGGACATCGGAAAGCAATCCGTTTGGGACTTGGTGGAAGAACTTCGCCGCGAGGCTGAGGGGTCCGAGCATCTCTTCTATTCCGAGATCGGCAAGTTTCGGCACGGAAGCGAGGGTTATACCATCCCGCGCTTCTTCTTTCTTGGGCCAGGCCCGATCGATGAACCAGTGCGCATCGGCATCTTTGCCGCGATTCACGGGGACGAGCCGGAGACGGCGCTCGCCGCATTGGAATTTCTCCGACGGTTATTGAAGGAGCCAGAACGCGGGCGGGGTTACCAGATTTATGTCTATCCCGTCTGCAATCCCTCGGGAGTGGAAGATGGCACGCGGCATTCGCGCAGCGGGACGGATTTGAACCGTGCGTTCTGGAAGGGCTCGAAGGAGCCGGAAGTATACTATCTGGAACGCGAGTTGGGCGTCTTGCTGTTCCAAGGCGTCATTGCGCTGCACGCGGACAACACCACGCCCGGCGTCTATGCCTACGTGCGCGGGGCAACGCTCACCGAAGCGCTGGCCCGGCCTGCCATTGAAGCAGCGGAAGCGTTTCTGCCCAAGGCGGCGGGCTCCGTCATTGATGGATTCCCAGCCAAAGACGCGCTCATTCAAGACCATTGCTACGAAGGGGTGCTCAGCAATCCCGCCGAACTGCACCCTGCTCCCTTTGAGCTGATCTTCGAGACGCCACAGGAGCAACCGGTTCAACTTCAGGTGGAGGCAGCGGTAGCCGCGCTTGACCGCATCCTGATGGAATACCGTCCGTTCCTCGCCTTCGGGCAAGACCTCTAATGAGACGCATCCTCCCCGGTTTTCCGCTCACACTCGGGTTTTCAGTGATCTACCTGACACTGATCGTCCTGATCCCCTTTGCCGCGCTTGCGGCCAAGGCGTTCAGCGGTTCCTGGCTGCATCTCTGGCAGGTGATCACCTCGCCCCGCGTGGTCGCTTCCTATGAACTGAGCTTTGGCACATCGTTACTGGCGTCGCTCATCAATGGCTTCTTCGGATTCATCACCGCTTGGGTGCTGACACGCTACCAGTTCCCAGGGCGGAAAATACTGGATAGCCTGGTAGATTTGCCGTTCGCGCTGCCTACCGCCGTGGCAGGCATCGCGCTGACGGCGCTTTACGCCCCCAACGGCTGGGTGGGAAGTTTGCTGGCGAAGGTTGGTATAGCGGCGGCTTTCAACCGGCTGGGCATCGTCATCGCGTTGGTGTTCATCGGCTTCCCCTTCGTGGTGCGGACGCTGCAACCAGTGCTGGCGTCGCTTTCCGAAGAGGTGGAGGAAGCATCTGCATTACTGGGCGCCACCCGCTTTCAGACCTTCCGGCGGGTTATCTTTCCTGCGGCGCTTCCGGCCTTGCTCACCGGCATCACGCTCTCCTTCGGTCGCGCCATTGGGGAATACGGCTCGATTGTTTTCATCTCCGGTAATATCCCGTTCAAGACCGAGATCACGCCACTGCTTATCGTGGCCAAGCTCGAACAATACGACTATCAGGGCGCGGCAGGAATCGGGCTGGTGATGCTCCTGGCCTCCTTCAGCATCCTGGTGGTAGTCAACGGCGTGCAGTGGTGGAACGCGCGGCGGATCAATCCAACACACTGACCCATTATGGCTGGAGCAATTCAAGATTTAACCGCAGTGCGAAGCAAAACGCGGCTCCGGCGCGCCACCGAAGAAGGCCCGCTGGTCCGATGGATGCTCATCCTTCTCAGCGTCGGTTTCTTTGCCGCGTTTTTGCTGTTGCCGCTGGTGGCCGTGTTTGCGGAAGGGTTCCGACGCGGCGCGACGCTTTACTTCAAGACGTTCACCGACCCCGTGACGCTCGACGCGATCAAGCTCACCTTGGTCACGGCAGCCATCGCCGTTCCCTGCAATACACTCTTTGGAGTAGCGGCGGCGTGGGCCATCACGCGCTTTGAGTTTCGTGGAAAACAGTTCTTTTCGACATTGATCGACCTGCCGCTCTGGGTCTCCCCTGTCGTTGGCGGCTTGATCTATGTGCTACTTTTCGGCTCGCAGGGAGTGCTCGGGCCGTGGCTGCAAGCGCACCATTGGAGAATCATCTACGCAACGCCGGGGATTGTGATCGCCACGGTGTTTGTCACCTTCCCGTTCGTCGCGCGCGGGTTGATTCCTTTGATGCAGGCGCAAGGCGTCGCCGAAGAAGAAGCGGCGCTCACGCTGGGCGCGCGCGGCTGGCAGGTGTTTCTGCGCGTAACCCTGCCCAAGATCAAATGGGGACTGCTCTACGGCATCATCCTGGCCAACGCCCGCGCCATGGGCGAGTTCGGCGCAGTGTCCGTCGTCTCCGGGCACATCAGGGGACTCACCAACACCGTGCCTCTCCAGATCGAAATTCTTTACAACGAATATGCGTTTGCCGCCGCCTTCGCGCTGGCCTCACTGCTCTCGCTGCTGGCACTGGTCACGCTGGGCGTGAAGACTTACGTCGAATGGCGCGCCCGCCAGCAACTCGAACAAGCGCAATCCTAACTATTTCCGCCATCCCATTTATGAGCATCCGTATTGAAGGACTGAGCAAAAAATTTGCAGGCCATGTCGCCGTGCAGAACGCCTCGATTGAGGTCGGAACCGGCAAACTTGTCGCCCTGCTGGGGCCGAGCGGTTCAGGGAAGACGACGCTCCTGCGCCTGATTGCAGGCTTGGAGTTCCCTGACGCCGGGCAGGTATTTTTTCATGGTGAGGAGGTGACGCAGAAGAGCGCCTACGAGCGGCGGGCCGGATTTGTCTTCCAGCACTACGCGCTCTTCCAGCATTTGAGCGTGTTCGACAACATCGCGTTTGGACTGGAAGTGCGCTCCCGCGCCACACGTCCTGCCAAAGAAGAAATCCGCGAACGGGTCCACAACCTGCTGAAGCTGGTGCAACTCGAAGCGTTCGCAAAACGCTTTCCCTCACAACTTTCCGGCGGTCAGCGTCAACGCATTGCGCTTGCCCGCGCGCTGGCCATTGAGCCGCGCGTGCTGCTCCTCGATGAACCGTTCGGCGCGCTGGATGCCAAGGTCCGCAAGGAACTCCGCGCCTGGCTCCGGCGTTTCCACGACGAAACGCACATCACGAGCCTGTTTGTGACTCACGACCAGGAGGAAGCGTTCGAGGTGGCCGACGAAGTGGTGATCCTCAACCACGGTTCCATCCAGCAGATCGGCGCGCCGGGCCTCATTCAGAGGGAACCGGCCAACGCCTTCGTGCAGGATTTCCTGGGACTGGATTTCCAGATTTGAAATGAGGCGACCTACGGCATGTAGGCCACACCTTTTCGAACAATATTGGAGTAAATTCTTGCGCGAGGGGTGTTGCCTGATGAATATGGCCTGAATCATGCATCTCCAAAAAATGCAGCAGGCGCTTGGCGTATGTTTCACCGATTGCACAGTTGTCTGTTCATGAAAATTCAAACGCTGAATAAACTCGCAGTTCTGAGCTTTTTCGCACTGAACGCTTTTGATCTACAGGCAGATATTCCAACCCTGAATTCAAAAGCGCGGGACACCGTCAGCATGGTGAACAATATGGTAACCAAGAACGGGTTTTCCGCCCAGTTCTGGATGACTACCGATGAACATATCTTTTCAACGTGGGCGAAACCCGGTGCCATTCGCAGCCTGAAGCCGATCACCTCTGTAAAACGCAACACACCGGTCTATCTGGCGTTGTTTATAGCGAGCCCAGGCATCAACAAGGTGATTGTCCAAGGAGGCGCTTCCCGCAATTCCAGTAACGTCACCTTCGACATGTATATCATTGGACCTCAAGGCAACATAAATCTCACCTACCTCCAAAAAATCGCATGGAAGGGAACACCTCCATCACCCGGCCTGGTCTATCTTTCCCGTGACCGGGGAACCCTCTATTTCGAGACAATCGACGCCCTTGGCGAATACACCATCGTCGTCGTTCTCCACGACAATATCCGCAATACGGACCTGGAACTTACACGCAAGTTGGAGTTGGTAGAATAGAACGCTACAGTTTTAGGTCGCAGCCAAAAACAGTAAAATCTTGTGAGGTGGGGCTAACTGGAAGATTATCATCCATGGTGAAGACTATGATCCTTCTGTGTTGTGCGGTGCTTTTTGCATGTTCCAAACAATCGGACACAGGGCGTGATCTGTTGCAACTCAAGGCCGACCAAGGGGATGCCAATGCCCAGTTCATGCTTGGAGCCACAGACGCCAACGGCAAAGGTAATCCCAAGGGCACAGCAAAAACTGCTGAGTGGTTTCAAAGTGCCGCCCTTCAAGGAGATGCCGATGCTCAACTCGTGCTCGGGGCCATGTATGAAAAAGGCTCTGGAGTCCCTCAAGACAGCATAAAAGCCATTGCGTGGTATCAAAAATCTGCCGATCAAGGAGATGCAACTGCCCAGTATGAACTCGGAGTGGCCTATGCCTCTGGCAGAGGCGTTCCTAAAGACGCAGCAAAAGCCGTTGAATGGCTTCAAAAGGCCGCTATTCAAGGCGACGCACCCGCTCAGTATGAACTCGGCGTCATGTATACCAAAGGCTCTGGTGTTCCGCGGGACAATGTTCAAGCTTATGGCTGGGTTAATCTGGCCGCCATCAGCGGCAACAAAGACGCCTCTGAACTGCGGGACAAAATGGAGCAAACGCTGACTCCGGAGCAAAAAGCCGAAGGGCAAAAACTTTCGGTGAAATTCCTGGAGAAAACTCCGTAGAAATCCTGGCACGACAACTGATGTGCTCTTCAGCACAAATTTTCCAGTTGCCCTCCAAATGAGGTCGGATCAGCGGCTGTGGCCCGTTTCACCTGGGTCGTATTCAACCCGCAGAACCTGCATGAGATGGATGTTGGCTCCAGAAAAAACAATTCTTCCCAAGCCTTTGTAGTGTGCATCCATACGCACCTCATCATTGCCGCAGTAGAAGGGAATGAAACTTTTACTCGAGGGATAGGTTTGTTCATCGGTCGGAGCGCCGATGAGATTGTAAACCTGATTCATAGGCATATCCAACTTCACCTTTGCAAACAAGCTGTGCCGGGGAATTTTCCCAAAGATACCCTCGTCTGGGCAGGAGGTTGATACATCACGATTGGGTTGTTTGGAAGGGGTGGCACACCCCGCCACTAAAAGCATGGTCACCAGCGCAAAAAGAATGGGGAAGTTTTTCATTTGATAGGACATTTCCTGGAGGAATGTTTCAGCTTGAACTGGGGTAACATATGCAGCGACCAGATCAAGCGTTAATGCTGCCATCTCTCAGGTTTTTGCAGCTTGTGAAAAATCGAATACCCCTTCGCTTAATGGTTGTTCACATCCGTTGGCGTGCAGCACGGCGGTGACGCCGGGGGGCAGCGTAATCCATCCGCTCAACCGCCCGTTGTGGTTTTCAAACGCCACCACAATCTCGCCGCCGTTGGGATGAGGCAGGGTGCCAGAGGCTTGTTGCAGCGGGCCAAGTTGCGGGCGAATGACCAGATGCGTCGCACCGGGCTTTGCGGGCCGGATGCCGAGCACTGTGGCGTAGAAATGATAGAGCGGGTGGGCTCCCCAGGCGTGGCAGTCGCTCCGGCACGGTTCCGGTTCCTCCGGCAAAGCCTTAAAGCCCATGCCGGACAACGGGAACCAGATGGCTTCCATCCGCTCGAACAATGGCTGAATACGCTCAGTCTTGGCTGCGCAATCGAAGAGGTAGTGAGTGAAGTAGATGGTCGTGCGTTCCATTGTGGGGTCGCGGAATAGGTTTTCGGCCAGAGTGCTTGTGCGTTCCGGGGAAAGCGCACCGCTAAGCAGAGCCAGGCACTGGGCGTGTTCAGAGAAATGCTGGTGTGCAAGGTCATCGGCATAGAGTCCGCGTTTTGCGTCCCAGAAAGCGGTGTCGAGACGCTCGGCGAGGGCGGCAGCCCGGCGTTTCCACCGGAGTGCTTGTTCGGGCTCCTCCAGCCATTCTTCCAACTCGGCGACGAGGTTCAGGGTGTAAACCAGATGCCAATTCAACACGCCGCTGACTCCCGTCTCGCCGTCCGGCGGCACGCCCCAGTTGCGGGTGTCGTTGGTGGTCGCCGTCCAGGCGGGCACCCAATCGGTAAAGTTCCACCCCACGGGAGAGCGCATCAAGCCGTCGGCAGTGCAGAGCGCCAGGAAGGTATCCAGTAACACCCTTGCGCGGGGCATAAAGCTGCGCACGAAGGGGAGATCGCCCCGCCAGAGGGCGAAGTCGTGCAGCATGGACACCCACCAGAGCGAGAAGGGCGGGATCACTTGGGCGACGCGGCTCGGATAGCGGGATTGGATGAGGCCTTGATCGCCCAAGAGGGATGCGGCCCCGAGCAACAGTGCTTTGCGCGGCAGCCGGTCGTCACGCGTCAGGATGAAGGTGGTGAGCGCCTGCAAACGGGTGTCGCCGATGTATTGGAGTTGCTCGTAGTAGGGGCAATCCATGTAGGTTTCATGGGCGCACATTTGCACCGTGCGCACGGAGAGGTCGATCACCTCCTGCCAGCGGGGATCGCTCGCCACCAGTTGCCCCTCATGGAAGAGCGGGTAGCGGGTTTCACGGAAGCGCAACGCGGTGAGGGTCAGCGGGGCGTCCCTGGTTTCAATGGCCACCTCGACGTAGCGTCCGGCGGCCCACCACAGAGTCTCGAACCGGCGGTCAGCCCCGCCGTCCGGCAGAAACAGATCGCCTACGCCGAGGAAGCACTTGCCTTCGATCCCGCTGCGGTTGCCTTTGCCACGGGCGTCGGATGCACCGCCGAGACTCAGGCTGCCGGAGGTTCCTTCATACAGTCCCTCGGCCCAGTGAATGCGGATGCGAGCGCCCGATCCGCCTGAAACCACCAACTCAGGATAGGCGCATTGGTAGTCGCTAAAATCGAGGATGACGCGTTGGCAAACGCGAGGGGGCAACACCAACGGGATGTTTTGATCGAGGAGTTTTTGCCAGGCAGCAGCCTCTGCAGACGATTGGCGCGCCAGCACCTGGGTGGTTTCGGTGGCGGAAAGCGGCGCGTCATCAACATGGCGCACGAGGGGAGCACTTAACACTTCCTTGATCTGCGGCGGCAATGCAGCGGGCCGGAGGCGGTGACGGGCTGGCCATTCGTTCTTGGTTGCGCCGTTAACACCGGGATAGAGGACTGCGACCGGTTCCCAGCCATCGCCCCTCCCCTGCTCCACTCCCCAGGGATACGCAGCGCCGTCGATTTTTAGTTTAGCACCCGCAGCCCAGGTGAAGTCGTCCCGGAGGTATGTGCAGCCACCGACGGGTTTGCCCTCCCACGCGGCAACGCCTGTTGCCACAATCGGCAGAAAGAGACCTTCCGCGCCAAGGAGGAATCCATGGCGAACGCTCATTTGCGCATAGGGTGCCTGATCGCCCAGCGACCAGACTTTGGCGACGATGCGGTGTTCCCCGGCGGCAAGCTCCAGTTCGTAGGTCTCGTAGAACCAGTGGGCGGCGTCGCCTCGCTCGGGTCCGCGTCCAAAGCGTTCGCCGTCACAAAACAGATCGTAGCGCTCGTCGGCGCTGACATGGAGGCGCAGCGTGGCGTCCTCCTTTAACGTGAAGTTGAGCCGGTAAGCGGCAAGAAACGGGGTCGCAGGCGGATTGGCGAGGCTGATCCAGTGGCACGGCCAGGTGCCGCGTTCCGCCCAGTTTCGGCCCGCGTCCAAGTCGCCATAAGGATCCTGCGCGATCAGGACGCGCCGCGCTTGCAAACCCGTCTCGTTTTTCATTGCGTCGATTTGAGGGCTGCTCACTCGCCTTCCAAGAGGACTGCTTCCCGCTCGCGGAAATAGCGGGCGGTCTGTTGCACCATGTGGTCGAGTGTCGCCGGGTTCGGCTTACCGTTCATCGCGGGATAGGGATCGCCGCCGGGGCCGAGCGGTTCCGGGGTGACATAGCATCCCGAGCGATTGAATCCGATGAGGTAGAGCGCCATGATGACGGTGTCGATGTCCAGCGCGCCTTCGCCCAGCGCGCAGCGGTTACTGTCGGCCAGATGGAGGTTTGTAAGGTGCTGATCGGCATCGAGCAACGCCATACCGATGTGGCTTTCCTCGCTCTGCATGTGATACATGTCGCCGTTGATGTGTTGCACGCCCGCGTGGTCTACCGCGGCGAGGTAGGCCTTCGCATCGGCGATGGTGTGGCAGAAACTCACTTCGGCGGCACGGATCGGCTCGATGGCGGCCTTGATCCCTGCGGCGACAAACCGGTCGGCGACCAGCCGCAGCGTGGTGACGGAGCGGTCGAACTCGGAATCGTCATACGCGGTCGGACGGCCCACTGCGCCGGGCACGACCAGCACATATCCCGCCTTCACCGCAGCGGCGAAGTCGAGGGTCCGTTTGAGATAATCGACTGCCTGCTGGCGCGCAATGCCGCTATTGCTGGAGAGGTCGTTTTCCCGTGAAAACATGCCGCAGATGCCGCCCACGGCGATGTTGTGATCGGCAAGAATCCGCAGCGTTTCCGCAGGCTGATAGCCGAGATCGGCTCCGTAATGGTTGCCGTGCAGTTCGATGTGGGCGATGCCAGCATCTGCCAGGCGTTTGGCGGTGGCGGTGAGCGGCTCGATGCCGAATCCCCAGTTGCTCCAGGAGAGATTCAGGCGCTGCTTCAACTTCTCTGGGTGGCTCTTTCTGAGGGCTTCAAACTGCTCGCGAATCCGGGCGTTCTTGATCTCGAAATTTTGTTTTTTCATAAGGAGGGGATGGGGAAAGAGGGAGATTAGGGAATGGGATTGGGGATCGTCAACGCCAATGGATACGACCCGGTGCAACAGTTTCCTCTTCTATTAGCTATCGCCTATTAGCGCTTGGCTATTCATGAACATCTCCCTCATCTCCGGATTCTCCGGGACCGAGAAGCCGCACTCGCTGATCCCGGAAGGGGAGCCGCACAGTGAGGGTAAGCCCGACGCCTTCGGTGCTGACAAGGTTGATCTCCCCACCATGGGCGAGGATGATACGCCGCACAATGAGCAGCCCTAACCCGGAACCTTTTGCCTTGGTGGTGAAGTAAGGCTGAAAGATGCTGCTCATGTGGTCAGGGGAGATGCCTCCGCCAGTATCAGCAAAAGAAATGGAGACGAAGGAATCGTCCATGTCCGTGCGGATGCGGAGAATGCCTTCGCTCTTCATCGCTTGGAAGGCATTCTTGATGATGTTGTAGAATACTTGCTTGAGCTGATTGCGGTCCACCTCCAGCAGGGGGAGGTCGGGGCGCAATTCCTGCTCGACGAGGATGTTACGATCAGCAATTTCGGCTTCCAAGAACGCGACAGATTCCCCGACGATGGCGTTGATGTTTTCGGGTCGGGTTTCGAGCGGAGTGGGACGCAGAGCACGCAGGAATTGATTGATGATGGAGTCGAGCCGTGTGATCTCCTCCTTGGCGATGTCGATGGATTCGCGCAAGGGCTCGCGGGCTTCCTCGGGCAGCTTGCGCAGCCGCCGTTCCATGAGTTGCAGGTGGATGTGCAGGGAGTTGAGCGGGTTGCCAATTTCATGGGCGACGCCCGCCGCCAAGAGCGTGAGAGCAGAAAGCCGCTCGGATTCGATGGTCTGCTCGGTACTGCGGCGAGTCTCGGTAATATCCCTCAGAATGACGGCATATCCGGTGACTTCCAGCTCGGTAACGGACAGCGCTTTCCGCGGGCGCTGAACCTGTTCGTTTCTGAGAGGGACGACGTAGAAGTTGAGGATGCGGTTTTCGGGATAAAACACTTCCATGTCGCGGCTGATGACCTGCCCGCCGCTCCCAGCGACCTCGCTCCACTCCAAGCCCCGCAAACGCTCGGAGAGAAGCCTGTCGAGGCTGTCCTCGCGGGAAAACCCGAATAGGCTGCAAGCCGCTTGGTTGACATAGTTGATGCGGCCCGTGGAATCGGTAACGATGACGCCTTCCTGGATGGCGTTGAAGATCGTTTCCAGAAAACCTTTTTCGTGCGCGAGTCTCGAGAGATACGTCTGGACATCTTCGGGCCCGACACGCCCGATCCGTTCTATGAGTTTATCGACAAATCGCGATTTCATTGCCTGTGAAAAATAAATCAGGCGACTTTGCCCAATACCGTGGCTTCATTCACGACCAAAATGTCAGTGTAAAGCCAGCTCGCGATGCGCCAACAGAGTTTCGTGGGAGGCCTCTTCATGCAAGGATGCTTGCGTGGACGCCCAATCCACTGCAAGCCAAATCGCTTCCTCCAAAAACAACCCTATTTCGGCAACGAATCCCGGTAAGCCGTGGGCGAACGCCCCACAATGCGCAGGAAGACGCGGTTGAAATGGGTGAGCGATTGGAAGCCGACTTCGTAGGCGATCTCGCTCACGCGCAGGTTCGGGTTTAGAAGCAGATTCTTGGCTTTTTCGATTCTCACCCGGGAGAGATACTCGGTGAAATTGATACCGGTGGCCTTTTTGAAAAGTTTACAGAAGTAGAAGGTGCTCACATTGAGAGCGCGGGCGACTTCGCTTAGCGAGATGGCATCGGATTTATGTTGCTCGATGAATTCCTTGGCCCGGTGGATGATAGGCGGCTCAGCATTAGCTTCCTGCAGGGCGATCTGATTGGAGAGGGCACTCAGGTGTTGAGCGAAGATTTCCAGCAACTTCACCATGGCCTGATATTGAGGCGCAGTAAGGACTTTGGTCTGGAAGTAGGCTTCTTCCAATTGTTCCACATCCACAGTGGCACCCCATTCGAGCAATTGCCGGGCGATCTTCTGGAATTGGGCTTTATTGGGAGCGCGCAGGAGAACTTGGCCGGTTTGCAGGAAGCCAATGGTTTTAAGTCCCAGATGCACCGGCACGGCGGAATCGGTCATCCCGGCGAAACAGGTAACCATACTCGGCCTTTCGCCATCGCTCCCGGCAATTTGATGTTGCACGTCGAGACAGGCGGCACACGGACGGCTGGATTGGGAAATGAGAGCGCAAAATGGGTTCTCGAACTTCTTGCCGCGATGCGCCATGTTCCAAATATCAACGGGCCGCAGGCTCAGAGGCATCTGTGTGGCTTCGCTATAGGCTCGCTCGTAATCCTGATAGATTTTGGAGCGGGTCAGTTGCTGAATCAACCGGTCCTCCGGATTCTTGGTCATGGGCTCTTGAGCGCCCCCGCTAGTATGCATTGAGGCTTTCATCCAATAGCCATTTTGGGAGAGTTATTGGCAGTTTTGGGGCAGTGCATACCCCAATTTGTATGGTCTTCACAGAAAAACCAACTCTTTTTTGCTCTCCTAGGGAAACGCTTCTGAAAAAAACGCTTTTCCTAAATTGGCAGGGGTATCCCTTGCCACCCTATCGAGGCTTTCCCGGCATTCCATCGCCCTTTGGCGATACAGCGGAAGGTGTTGAGAGCACCTCGCGATAGCAGTTTTCCAGGACGATGATTTGCCGCTTTTGCTCGAATCGCTCGGCCACGGCTTGCGAGGCGGCGTGGCCCATCGCCGCATAGCGAGCGGGATCGGCGGCGAGGTCGAGCATAGCGCGGCCCAAGGCTTCGTGGTCACGTTCATCTACAAGGAATCCACTCACGCCTGCGTCCACGGCTTCCGGGATACCGCCGTGGTGCGTCGCCAGAACCGGGAGTCCCGTGGACATGGCCTCCAGCATGGAATTGGGAACGCCTTCCTGGTTGCCATCCGTGCCGAGTTCACTCGGATGGACGAAAGCATGGGCTGCGTAATATTCCCGGCGCAGAGCGTTCTGGGAGAGGAATCCGGGGAAGGTTACGTGATCCCCCACCCCTAATTCCATAGCAAACGTTTTCAGCTCTTCGAGCATCGGGCCTTCTCCAGCGATAACCAGTTCTGCTTTGAGATAACATTCCGCAAAACGGGCGAAAGCGCGCAGCGTGGTGTGCAGCCCTTTTTTAGGGATCAGGCGGCACGCCTGAAAGAACCGCCAAGCGCCATCGGCAGGAAACGCCCGGGGAACGAACTCAAACCGGTCCAAGGGAATCCCGGTGCGATGGAGTCGGATTTTCTCCGGCGGACAACCAACGTGCAAAAGTTGTTCCGCCAGGGATTTCGAGCGGACCAAGACAAGCCGCGCTCGCTGGAAAACTTCGAGGGTGGCCCGATGGTAAGCCGGTTTGTCCATGTCCACCATGGCATCCGCGCCGTGAAAAGAAACGATGATAGGCACGGGCGGTTGACGCAAAAGCGGCAGCAAATGCACGGCGATGTGGCCGAAATAGACATGCAGCACCTGACCATTGACCCGGCGAATCTCTCGTGTGATGCGCCGCACTTCGCTACGGTAGATCATGACCGGGCGATGCAGTATCTGTTTGACCAAAATACGCCGCAGGGGATGCGTGAGCGGTTTGGGAATCCGGACTATGTCAGCCTCGGTGAAGGGAAAGCGGGCTGCCTCCTCACGCTTCTGACAAAAAACGACGGCATGCCACTGGCGCAGACCGGTGATCTGCCGATAAACGTGGAGCATCTCCGGCCTCAAAAAGGAGGCGCAATACTGGACTGCAACGGGGCTGTTATCTTCTACCAAAGTGAGCAGAGGGTGAGGAACCGGATTCCATTAGCCTGGGCTTGGAGCGGTTGTTTGTTGGGGTTGACGGTTCGGTTGGAGTCCGTATAGATCACGCGGTTTCCGGCGCTACCATACTCAGGCAGAGCGAGAAGGTTCAATACCTGAATGAGGCAGGGCGCGGTGACACAGGCAATTGAGATGACGGATGACCCCTGCTCTGCACAAAACCTCATTCCAACGAAAAACGGGGATTGCCCTAAATCGGAAGCAAGCTAGGTTCCTGAGCGACATGTTGGAACGTCAGGTAAAAATCCTCAACCGCTTGGGTTTGCACGCCCGTCCCGCCGCCGAATTTGTGCGGGCGGTGCGGACGTTTCAATCTCGCGTGACCATCATTAAAAACGGCGAGGATTATTCCGGGGCGAGCATTCTGGATGTTCTGAGCGCCAACCTCGACCACGGCTCTGCGCTGATCATTCGCGTCGAAGGCCCCGACGCCGAAATTGCAATGGAACGGCTCTGCTGGCTGCTGGAGGAATTCAAGCGCCAGGAAGACGAGGAAGGGCTCTGACCCCAAGGGGGCAACGCAGGGGATGCGGCATTGACAAAATCCCGCTGTCATTCATAACTCGAGGCTCTCCGGCCCGGGATGTTCCGGGGCGGCATTTCCCCCCTTCAACAAAATGCGCATCACTTCTCGTTCCATAACGGGATGGCTCTCGGCCATCCTTTGCCTCGGTTTTGCAAAATCGCTCCAAGCGGATGTAAAAATGTCCACGCTCTTCGGAGACCACATGGTGCTCCAGCAGGATTCCAAGCTGCCCGTCTGGGGCTGGGCGGACCCCGGAGAAACGGTGACGGTAACGCTGGGAAAATCCACCGCGAAAGCCGTTGCCGGGGCGGATGGCAAATGGCGCGTCAATCTTCCGCAGGTTCCTGCCAGTTCAACCCCGTTGACGCTGACGGTGGCCGGAAAAAACACGCTGCAATTCGAGGATGTGCTGGTGGGCGATGTCTGGATTTGCTCAGGCCAGTCCAACATGGAATACGGCATTGGCGGCATCAGCAGGGAGGAAATTCTCGATCCCGAAATCCGCGTTTTCCATGTCACAAAATCCGCCGCGTTGACCCCCGTGGAAGAGACGAAATTTGTCCCGCCGGAGATCGGCCTGGATACGTTGTCAGGTCACTGGCAGAAGACACTCCGGGCCGGATCTTGGGGTGGATTTTCAGCCGTGGGCTACCTTTTCGCAAAGAACGTCCATGCATTCACCGGGAAGCCTGTGGGGATGATCGGAAGTTACTGGGGTGGCACGCCTGCCCAAGCTTGGACAAGCCTTTCGGGGTTGGAGAAGGAACCCGCGCTGGCGAATTATATTAAAGGGTTGCAGGACATGAAGCCTGAACAAAAGGCTAAATTCCCGGTGGTATGGGCCGACTATGTGGCTGCCATGAAAAAGTGGGACAAGGAGGCGCGCGAGCCCTTCGATGTCCAAATGAAGGCATGGAATGTTGCGGCAGAAAAGGCCAAGGCCGCCGGAGAACCCGAACCGCCCAAACCGCAGATGGCTTATCCGCGCCCAGCCAATCCCGGTAACGTGGGAACGACCACCAGCCTCTTCAACGGGATGATCAATCCGCTCATCCCCTACGCCATCAAAGGAGTCGTCTGGTATCAGGGTGAATCCAATGCCTGGAGCGGCGCCGAATACGGCATCCTCTTTCCTAATATGATCCGCGACTGGCGCGAGAAATGGGGACAGGGAGATTTTCCGTTCCTGTTTGTGCAAGTCGCCGGTTACGGCGTGCCGCCGACCGATCCCACGCGCGGAAAGTGGGCGTTGCTGCGCGAAGGGCAGAGCAAGGCGCTCGCCCTTCCCAACACGGGAATGGCCACCGCGATTGACATCGGCGACGAGAAGGATATTCACCCAAAAAATAAATTTCCCTTGGGTGAACGGCTCGGGCTCCTGGCAAAGCAGATAGCCTACGGGCAGCAAGCCATCGTCGCTAGCGGACCGACCTACGATTCTATGAAAGTGGAAGGCGGCAAAATCCGGGTGACTTTCAAAAACACGGGCACGGGACTGGTCATCGGCGTCCCGCCCGCCATGCCCGGCGCGCAACCCGCGTCCGTTCCGACAGCGTTGACGGGATTTGAAATTGCCGGAGCAGATCAGAAATGGGTGGGTGCCCAAGCAATAATCGAGGGGAACAGCGTTGTGGTATCCAGCACCGAAGTGCAAGCCCCCGTAGCCGTGCGTTATTGCTGGGCGGATTACCCCCCATGTAGCCTTTACAATAAAGAAGGCCTCCCCGCCTCCCCCTTCCGCACGGACGATTGGAAGTAGAGACGGCGGCTGATACACCACCCTTCAATTTTCAAGCCTCCATGTGCGCAAGACCGATGGAACAACTTGATTTTCGACACAAGGTGTGAAACATTCCCGCTGCCAATCGGAGCACATCTTGCTTGTTTCCAATCACTTCCGAAATCAATGAGTCTGCTCAGAATGGTGAATCAAACAATGCGAAAAATCCCAATTAGGGACTTTTCTTTTTTAATCACGCATAATAAGTTGACCTGATTGTGACCACGCCTCAAACCCATTCCCCTTCGGTTCAAACATCACCTGCAGCAGGACGGGCCGACCTGCGACCGCAAAATGTTCGCGATGCCGTAATCCGGCTTGCAGGCGACTCCCAGGATGGCATCCAGTCCATCGGCGGCTTCCTCGCCCGGCTCGCCGGACGCAGCGCGCAGGATGTAATGACCTACATGACCATCCCCGCCACAATCTCGGGCGGCGCTTCAATTTTCCAAGTACGCATCGGTTCGGGCGAAGTATTGTCAGCGGGCGACGAAGCGGATTTCCTGGTCGCCTTCTACCAGCATAGTTATGACAGCCACATTGGTTCACTGAAGGAAGGCGGCGTGCTGCTTTACGATTCCGACCACGTCCAGCCCAACCTGGATGACAAGCGCTTTATTTATGTGGGCATCGCGATTACCAGCCTGACGATTGAGGCCTTGGGCGGGACGGCCAAGACCAAAGGAAAAAATATTTTTGTGCTCGGCCTGCTCGCCGCGATATTCAATTTCGACGCGGAAAAGTTGAAGACGTTGATCCGAGAGCGGTTCGGCAAGAAAAACGCAGCCCTTGCAGACACCGCATTGATCGCATTCCAGGCAGGCTACGCCTATCCGGTCGAAGACTTGCTCGCCAACCGGTATCACTTCGAGCCCGCCGCACATGATCCAAACAAGCCGGCGCAGATCACGATGGATGGGAATCAGGCGATCGCTTACGGGCTAATCGCGGCTGGCGTGCGTTATGGCGCAGCATATCCGATCACTCCCTGGACATCCGTCATGGAGATTCTGCGCGCAGAACTGCCGAAATACGGCGGAATGTTTGTGCAGACCGAAGATGAACTCGCGGCGGTTTCGATGGCAATTGGTTTTTCATACTCTGGAAATCTTGCAGTTACCGGCAGTTCCGGTCCCGGCATTTCGCTTAAAACCGAAGCAATCGGCTGGGCTTCCATGGCCGAAATTCCGCTCATCATCGTCAACGTGCAACGTGGCGGACCGAGCACAGGGCTGCCCACGAACATCGAGCAGAGCGATCTCTGCCAAGCCATCTTCGGTGGGCATGGCGACAGTCCGCGCGTTGTTTTGGCAGCGGCCACCGTGGAGGATTGCTTCTACATAACGCTGGAAGCAGCGCGCATCGCGAAAAAATATAGCACGCCGGTTTTCATTTTGAGCGACTCTTCACTCTCTACCCGCATCGAAGCTTTTGATGAGCCGGACTTAAAAAACCTGATGCAAAATCTGAAGCCGGACTTGACCCCGCGCCCAGCGGGATTCAAGCCTTACCCACTCGATAAAATCACGCAGCATGCGCCTCCAGGGACCCCAATGCTTGACGGCAAATATCCAGTGTTGACCGGTTTGGAGCATGATGAAACCGGACATCCGACGGGAAGCGCCGGCCTCCATGCCAACATGACCGTGAAACGCCGCAAAAAGCTCCAGCAACTCGCCGCAGAACTGCCGCTGCCGGAGGTTTATGGAGACGCCGAAGGAGACACTCTGCTGGTGGGTTGGGGTTCGACTTACGGGCCGATCCGCGAAGCAGTCAACCGCGTGCGCCAAAGCGGGGAGAAACTCTCTTCGATCCACCTTCGCAATCTACATCCGCTGCCAAACGGTCTCGATACAATCTTTGCGCACTTCCGCCGTGTCGTTGTAGCGGAACTCAACGATGCGGGGCTTTATGGTTTCGGGCAGTTGGCCACGATTCTGCGATCCAGATACTGCGATCCAAAAATCCAAAGCCTGACCAAAACGAACGGGCTGAGTTTCCTCGTCAAAGAAATCATCAACGGAATTTCCAAATGAGCACCACCATGACACTCGCCAGCGAACCGGCGAAACTTACTAGAAACGCCCTCACTGCAGAACGGCCCACTTGGTGTCCGGGCTGCGGAGACTATTCCGTTCTCGCCTCATTTTATAAAATCCTGGAGAAGCGCCAACTTCCCCAGGAAAACATCGTCACACTTGCCGGGATCGGGTGCTCCTCACGCTTTCCGTATTTCGTCAACACCCACGGTGCGCACTATATCCATGGGCGCGCAGTGCCGCTCGCAACAGGCGTCAGCCTTGCCCGGCCCGACCTCCATGTTTATGTATTCGGCGGCGACGGCGACGGCTTTTCCATCGGCGGCAACCATCTCGAACATGGCGCGCGCAAGAACATCAATCTGACCTACGTCATCATGGACAACTCGGTCTATGGAATGACGAAGAAACAAACCTCGCCCACCTCGCCGGTTGGATTCAAAACCAAAACCGATCCCACTGGCGCAATGGATCGCCCGGTCAATCCGGTGAAGAAGCTGCTTTCCGCGGGAGCTACATTCATTGCGCGCACCCATGCTTCACAGGTCAGTCACATGATGCAGATGATGGAACGGGCAATGGATCACGAGGGTTTTGCTGTCGTCCATGTTCTTTCCGATTGCGCCGAGTTCTTCCCCGACGCCTTCGACTCTGCCAACCCCCGGAAGGGCGGTGAATTCAAGGTCATCGAAGAGAAAAAGTGGGATAAAACACCTGAAGATGCGCTGCGCCACGACATCACCGATGAAGCTGCGGCCTATAGACTCGCGGATCACCCATTCCCTGGACTCTTTGGAGTTTTCTTCCAAGTTAACCGCTCAACGAAAAACGATCTTGAGGATATGCTGATTGATTCGGTTCGCGGGAAAATGGGCAACCTCAGCGATCTTGAAATATTGCAGCAAACCTTCCATCGGATGAAGTAGGGTTTCCTCTGAAGGCTTTTGCGCTTTGCATTAGCCTTCGAGACCAGTTCGCACCAAACTTTCCAGTGCGTAGAGCCATTGTGGATGCCCGTTCAAACAGGGGATAAGGGTGAATTCCTCACCTCCTGCTTGAAGAAATGTATCGCGACCGCGCATTGCCACTTCTTCCAGCGTTTCCAGGCAATCTGAGACAAACGCAGGGCAGATAACCAGCAGCCTTTTCACTCCGCTCTCGGCGAGACGCTTGAACTCAAAATCCGCATAAGGCTTTAACCATGGGTCACGCCCGAGGCGTGATTGGAATGCGACGGAAAACTTATCCGCTGGCACACCGGCCTCCCGGACAAAAGCGCGAACGGTCGAAAAGCACTGGGCGCGGTAGCATGTGGAATGCGCGGGACTCGTCCGTTCACAGCAGTCGTCTGACATCAGGCAATGCGAATGGGTCGAATCGGCCTTGCGCAGGTGACGCTCGGGCAAACCATGAAAGCTGAAAAGCAGATGATCGTATCCTTGTTGCAAAAACTCCGATGCGCTGGTCGCGAGCGCTTGGATATAGGAGGGTTCGGCATAATAGGGCTTCGCAATTTTTAGTTGCATTCCAGGAGCCTGCTTCGCCGCCACTTCCTGGGCGTGGACCACCGCCGTCTCGTAGCTCGACATGGCGTAATGCGGAAACAAAGGGAACACCAGCACGTCCGTGATGCCTTGGGTGCGCAGACTGGCAATGGCCGATTCGATGCTGGGGCTTTGATAGCGCATCGCAAGTTCAACGGCGTAATCGCCTCCCAACCGCTGCTGCAATGCGCGTTGCACATTGCGGCTGGTCACCACGAGCGGTGATCCCTCGGGCGTCCAGATTTGGTGGTAAGCTTCCGCAGATTGCTTGGGCCGAAAAGGCAGGATGCAGCCGTAAACCACAAAAGCGCGCACCGGCCACGGGGCATCCAACACGCGGGGATCCATAAGAAACTCGCACAAATACTTGCGGACATCCGGCACGGACGGAGAATCCGGCGATCCCAGATTGATCAACAATACGCCTTGTTTGTTCAAGCCTTCACCTCCAGCGATTCGCGAACTTGAGCGCTCACTATGAAATAATTTGCAACCCGGCTTGCCGCCTCCTGTCCGGAGACGATGGAGTTTCCCAGCGAAATCCCGTTGCGAAAATTGCCTGCGAAAAATATTCCTGGGTGACAGGTCTCTGCTTCTTCCATCAAGGTCATGAACTTTCCGTAACCCACATTGTATTGCGGAATCGCCCAAGGGAACAAGACGTGGTGCTGGTAAGTCGGTCGTCCACGCACCCCCAACACCCGCTGCAAGTCGCGTAGCGCAAGGTCAAACAACTCGTCAGGTTCCCGCGTGGCGAGTTCGGGATTGCGGCAGCCACCGATGAAACTCGTGAGCGTCACGTGACCTTCGGGCGCGCGATTTGCGAAAATCGACGAAGAAAAAGTCGTTCCAAGAATACTCAGGCGCTCCACTTCGGGAACGAGAAATCCAAACCCATCGAGCGGGTCTGCTACGTCTTCGCGGCGAAACCCAAGAACAATGCGAGCCACCGCCGGATGATGTATCTCTCCAAGAGCAGCCAGGCTGACGGCTCCCTCGTCCGCAATGCGAAGGCCAGCCAGCTTGTGAGCCGGTGCAGTCAGCAACACAGCCGAATGCATGCGTTGCTCCTCACGTTGGTTGGCATGAACCGTCACCACCCAACCGTCAGCGTTCTTCTGGGCGGCAATCACGGAGGAATTCAGCTCCACCACAGGCCCTAGCTGCGCATGCAGCGTGTCCGTGAGCACTTGGAGTCCATCGTCAAACGAGACTTTCTTCGCCTGCTGTGCGCCAACTTCTGCGCGCTTTTTCCGCTCGCGCGCGCCAAGGAACTGCCCAACAATCAGGGAACCATATCGGGCTTCGACCGCGTGAAGTTTTGGGAATGCGTGGCGCACGGAAAGCTTCGCCGGGTCGCCCGCATAAATACCCGAAACAAAAGGATTGATGGCGTAATCGAGAAACTCGCGCCCGAGCCGACGCACCACAAAATCGGCAAGCGACTCGTCTTTGGATTCCGGAACCCGGCGGATAAAGGGCTCCGCAGCAAGGCGCAGTTTCGCCGCCATCGAAAAAAGTGGCGTGGCAGCAAAAGCGGCTGCCGAAGTCGGCAACGGGCGCATTTTGCCATCGCGAACAATGTAATTCTTGTTGGCACCGGGATCGGAATCCCTGCGGCGTGAATCAAGCCCCAAATCCGTAATCAACGCTGCAATCTTCGGCGATGTTTCGAGAATGGTATTGGGCCCATATTCCGCCATAAACCCATTCTCACAAATGGTTCTCACAGGCCCACCGACCCTGTCCCCCGCTTCATAAAGAGTCACCGGGATATTCTGCTCTCGCAGCCTGAATGCTGCGCTAAGCCCCGTGATCCCTCCTCCGACGATAGCAACCGAGTTCATATCGATTTGGAGAAGCGCTCGTCGGCGCTCTTGCCAAAATAAGCATCAAAACGCACCGCGATATTCCGAATCAGCAATCGTCCAAGGTCCGTGACAACCAATCCGCAAGCATTGGTTTCAATCAGCCCATCGGCCTGCAAATCCCCAAGAGAAGCCAGTTCGCGGGCAAAGTAATTGGGGAAATCAATGCCGAGCCGCTCGGACATTTTTCCGAAATCGAGGCTAAGATCACACATCAATCGCCCAATCACCTCCCTGCGAATCTGGTCATCCGCAGTCAGCACGTAGCCCTTGGATATGGGGGCAGTTCCGGCATTGATTGCTTCATAATAATCGGAAAGGTCTTTGTGGTTTTGCCAATACGCGCCGTTTGCCTGCGAGATGGAAGACATCCCGAATGCATAAATATCGGCGTGGCCACGTGTACTGTATCCTTGGAAGTTGCGTTGCAAGGTCTTGTTCCGCTGCGCGATGGCTAGTTCGTCATCAGCCCGCGCGAAGTGATCCATGCCGATGTAGCAATACCCATTGGAAGTAAGCCGTTCGACGGTCAACTTCAGCAATTCCAGCTTCATCTCGGGCGTGGGCAGCACCTTCAAAATCTTCTGTGCAGGCTTAATCCACGGCACGTGCGCATAGTTAAAAACAGCCAGCCGATCCGGTTGCATCTCAATGACTTCATCGAGCGTTTTTCCGAACGTCTCCGCCGTTTGATGCGGCAACCCGTAGATCAAATCAATATTGAGCGATGCAAACCCTGCTTCGCGCAGCCAGTTGATCGTTTGTTCTGTTTGGGCCTTTGGCTGAATCCGATGCACGGCCAGTTGCACCTTGGCATCGAAGTCCTGCACGCCTACGGAAGCCCTGTTAAAGCCCGCTTCGCGTAATGCTGTCACATGATCGCGCGTAAAATGTCGCGGGTCGATTTCGACACCCGCCTCGATCTGATCGTCAAACGGAAAGTGCGAACGGATCGTTTTGCCCAATGCGCGGATTTCATCCGGCAGCAAAAAGGTCGGCGAGCCACCGCCGAAATGGAGTTGCACCACCTTGCGCTCGCTCCCAATAAGCGCTGCCATCATCGCCATTTCCCGACTCACATAGTCAAGGTATTGCGCGCTTGCGCTCTGATCGGTCGTGATAACCGTGGTGCAGCCGCAATACCAGCAAAGCGAGCGGCAAAACGGGAGGTGGAAATACAGCGAAAGGTCATCTGTGGTTGCAGCGCCATTTCGAATTCGATCCAGGATTTCCTGGCCCGGCATTTCAACGAAATGCGTGGCAGGCGGATACGAGGTGTAGCGCGGAGCCGCTACGTTATACTTCCGGATGAGATCGAGATCGACTTGTAAAGCGCTCATACAAAATTGCGAACGGTCTCCACGAGCGCCTCAATGCACTCAAGTTTTGCCGATGGTGGAACACCATGGCCAAGGTTAAAGATATGCCCCTTCACTCCGGCCATGTCGCGGAGAATCCGCGTGGTTTCGGCAGCGACGATCTCCGGGGTGGTGGCAAGCAGCGTAGGATCGAGATTGCCCTGCACACCGACATTCTCTGGCAGCATGGCGCGCACTTTCGCGAGCGACTGCGTCCAATCCACGCTCAGGATGTTCGCTCTGGTGTCCACCAGAGAGTCCCACTTTCCGTGCGTGCCTTTGGAAAATAGAATGACCGGCACTTGGCCGCCAAGCATCGTGATGATTTGGCGAATCCACCGCCCCGAGGCCTCCTCGAAAGCGTTGTCCGCAAGATTCCCTCCCAGGCTGTCGAAAATTTGAATCGCATCTGCGCCTGCGTTGATTTGCATTTGCAGATATTCCGCCACCGCAAGGGACAGCTTTTCCATAAGCGCTCCAAATAAAACCGGCTCAGAATAATAAAGCGCCTTCGAGAGTGTGAAGTCGGAACCACTTGCCCCCTCGATCATGAAATTCGCAAGCGTCCACGGTGAGCCTGAAAAACCAAGCAAAGCGGCCCGGCCATTCAGGGCCGGTTTGATAAGTGCCAGCGCCTGAGCCACGTATTGCAGCCGCTCGGCAACCCTTCGGTGATCGAGACGCCGGATGTCATCCGCAGTTCGCACGGCAAAGTCCATTTTGATGCCACTCCCCTCACGAAAATGATAGGCCTGCCCCATTGCCTCGGGCACCACCAGGATGTCGCTAAACAAAACCGCCCCATCGAATCCGAACCGATCAATCGGCTGAAGCGTGACTTCCGCTGCCAACTCCGACGTTTGAACAATTTTGATAAAGGAATGCTTTTCCTTGATAGCACGGTATTCCGGCAGCGAGCGGCCAGCCTGGCGCATCAGCCACATCGGAGGCCTGTCCACAGATTCACACCGAGTTGCCGCAAGAAAACGCTCGCGATTGCCAGACAACGGATTCATGGGCTGCGCGGCGCGAAGAGTGTCTGTATTCATGAATGAGTGTAAACGACGGTCAAAAAGTCCGGCAGGCGCCACGTTGACCATAGCACACGCCTTTCCAATAAACACCGTATCGAGGAATTGTCAGGTAGAAACCGATGGGCGGGGCAAACGTCGCATCGGCAATGGAAAATTCTTGCGCTCGTTCCACCGAATACAAGCATCCATCCCCGTTATTTAGGCGTGGCGCCAGTATGGCACTCGGTGCAGGAGAAGTCGGAATACTCGGCATCTATGTGAACGAAATCCAAGCCTTTCGCATTGAGCTTCAGGATTTCCTCGTCATTGCCCTGCGCAAGGATCAGGTGGCACGATTTGCAGTCGTTGGCCTTGATCGAGGTTTTATCGTCCGCCGTCTTGTGTTTTCCATCATGGCAACGGAAACAACCATCCCATTCCTTGTGGCTGAGATGGTTCGGATAAGCGCGCCAATCCGCCTTCATTTCCGGGAAAAAATTGGCCTTGTAGATCGATTGGCTCTCCGCAACGAGCGCGTTCACTCTAGGCACGTTGGGGTAGGCTGCGCGCAAAGAAGCGTCAATCTTCTGCAAAGCTTCCGCCTGGGTGGCGTAAGGCTGGATGAGCGCGGTGACCACTTTCGATTTCACCCACGGAATTTTTACATCCATGCGCCCGCTGGCCAGCGAGATGTCAACCGCTTCGTTGGGCGAGAGGAAATTGTGGGAAGGCCGGTTGTGGCAATCAATGCAATCCATCTTGTGAATGGGCAACTTCGTCAGGTCGCCTTTAAACTCTGGATTTCGGTATTCAGTCACCACCCCCTTCGCGTCGGTGTGCCGGACCCACGGAATAATGCGCTGCTGATCGTCCGGGGAAACATATTCGATCTTATTGGCAAGATTCATGTGCCAATGAATGCCGCCCGCAGGGCCACGGAGAGGGTCCCCTCCCCCCACATTCACCAGCAGTCTGACGCTGAATGGCGTATTTTTTTCATCCGCCAGAAAGTGGCGGAAGGTGCGCTCGAATCCGCCGGTGAATTTCTGCGGCCAGTGGCACTGCTCACAGGTTTCGCGGGCGGGACGCAATTTGTCTGGATTCAGGCGAATGGGCCGGGCGAAGTCATTCAAGGCCAAATGATATAACTGCCTCATGCCGCTGATCTTTGTCTTGACGTAGGCGCTTGCTCCGCTGCCCACATGACAAGCCGCGCATTCCACGCGCGCGTGCGGAGAATGTTGAGAGGTCACAAACTCGGGATCCATCGGGAGGTGACATGCTTTGCCGCAGAACTCCACCGACTCAGTGTAGTGATAGGTCTGGTAGCTGCCGACCGAAGTCATGAACAAAAACGCCACGCCGCACGTCGCAAAAACACTGAGTATTTTGCGATCCCGCGCGCGCGACAAGTCAATGGTGAACGCAACGGGAGCCCCGCCCTGCTTGGCCTTGCGCTCCTGGCGGAGTTGCAGCAAAGCGCCGCAGATGACAAGCCCGATTCCAAAAATAAGAAACACCGGCGCCACCGCATAGGCAAGGATGCCCATGTAGGGATTCCCATGCTCGGCGGAAATATCCAGCGAGAAGAGCAGCAGGAATGCAAAAAAACTGCCGATGGCAATGATAGCTCCCGCCAGACTGATCCAGTTACGGATCAGTCTGCGCAAAGAGAGCCTGTTTTCAGGTGTGGTATTCATTTCAAAGGCATCGGCAATTTTTTAAGGCTCGTAATCGCGAGCAAGCCGAGAAAAGACGCCTGTTTATTTCTTGAAGGCGCGAATGTAGGTTAACAAATCTTTGATCTCGTCTGCCGTCAGCTTGTCCTTGAATGCCTTCATCTTGTCCTTGCCTTCCGTGATGGCTTTAATGGCGTCCGCATCTGTGAATTTTGCCTGAACCGCTGCGTCTGTGTAATTTCCGACCCCGCTCTTCTTGCCCATCATCGTGTTCCCGCTGCCATCCTTGCCGTGGCAAGCCGCGCAATTCTTGCTCCAATTTTCAGCAACATCCGCCGCCTGAGCGGCGCCTGCGACACAAACCATCGTTCCAACAATAAGGAGTGTTTTGATTTCTGTTTTCATGGATTTTTGATTTTTGTTTTACGTTTGAATGGACCCGACAAAATTACGCTCTGTTACGCTCCCGGCAACCATTTAATGGCAGTGACATTTAGCCTCCCCGGGTTCACCGACCTCATCAGCCATTTCGCACAGGGCATGGTAGTATTTGTCGTTGGAGAGCCCCAAAGCTGAAGCACCGAAGGTTTCAGCATCCTCCGATGAGACAAACTCCCCGTAGTTCACCTGCACAAGCTGATAGAGAACCAGATAAGCCGCGCGCTCGAGCTGCGTCGCAAAGTGCGGATGGACGCATAGGGTGAACCCGTCTTCGGGGCGTTCCCCCTTGGCCACCGGGAAAGCAAATTCACCGGGTTGCAGCGGCCCCGCATCAAAGACCACTTCACAGGGATAACGGCAAGCCGTGCGATCCTCCAAAATCCGCAGCAACTCATTCCAACCAATGCAGGGTCCGTATTTATCCTGGATTTCCGCACCTTTGACCGCCACATGGGCGGTCAGCGATTGCCGGGCGTCGTCTGCTGTGAGCTTTTTTTCCATCGGTTCAGGATAAAGGCTCGCGCACCTCCTGCTGCGCGGCAGTTCGCAGGAACTCTCCTTCATTCGCCTTGGAAATGTTACCTTGAAGAATGGGAACAGCCATGCGGAGAAAAATGGTATAGCACAGCAAACCAAAAGCCCAGATGCCGAAACAGACCAAAGCTTCGTTGAGCGAGGGGGAATACTCCGCCATCTCTCCCAGCGGGGTCGGAATAAACCCGGGAATGACCAATCCCATGCCTTTCTCAATCCAGATTCCCGTAATGCAAAGCATGCAGGTCAGGTTAAGCCACCGCAAACTGCGGCTGACGGGCAGCACGAGCAGCACCATGGCCGTGAGATTGAAAGTAATCGCAGTCCAAATCCAAGGCACCAAGGCGTGATAGCCATGGAAACCAAGATACAGGTATTTTGACGACACCACATGGAGACCTCCCGAATAAAACTCCGTGAAGATTTCGCACACCAACAGGAACACGTTGATGATCATGGAAACCTGCACAATGCTCCGCAACGTAAGCAGCGCCTTATCGGAAATGTTATATTTGGTAACCCGCCGGATGACCTGCAGCGCAAGGATAATCAGCGCCGGCCCCGCCGTGAAAGCCGATGCGAGGAAGCGCGGACCGATAATCGCCGAATTCCAAAACGGCCGTCCACCCAATCCGACATAGAGAAATGCGGTAACCGTGTGAATGGAAATGGCCCAGAAAATTGCGATGAATACAAAGGGGATGTAAAACCAACGCGCCGGTTTCCGGCCATGATACCGGCTGTACAGCAGATAGCCGCAGATATGCACGTTCAGCAGCAGGTAACCGTTTAAAACAATGACATCCCAACTCAGCATTGACGCCGGGAAGTTGAGTTGACCGAGGCCGGGTATCAGATGCCAGAAGCGGTCGGGACGCCCGAGATCGACCGTCACAAAAGCCAGGCACATAAGAATTGCTGCCACCGCGAGCAATTCGCCGAAAATCACCAGATCATGCAGTTCCTCATTGTCGTAAATATAAACCGGAATAACCATCATCACCGCAGCCGCAGCCACACCAACCAGGAAGGTAAAATTCGCGATGTACACACCCCAGGAAACCTGATCGCTCATCCCCGTAACCACTAGGCCATTCGCAAACTGCTTGGCATACGCGTTCAGCCCCAGTATGCAAAAAACGGTGAGGGTTCCCATCCAAGCGTAGTACCGCCAGTCTCCGACGAATGCGATACGCGCACAACGCAGGAGAAATATAAAATAGTTTCTAATCGCTGTTATCATACGTCGAAGTAGTAGAAAAACCGGGGCGAGGTTCCCAATTCCTCCTTGAGTTGAATAAACACCCGCTTGTTTTTCAGGATGTAGGAAACTTCACTGTTGGGGTCCAAAATGTTGCCGAACTTGCGCGTCCCGGCAGGACAAACTTCCACGCACGCCGGATAACGTCCTGCGCGGGTCCGCTGGATGCAAAAATGGCATTTCTCCATCACACCCTGTTTTCTGGGCCGATTGCCGAGATAGGCCATGTTCGGATTGAGCCTCTCTTTGGGAATCGATGGCTTGGCAAAATTAAAGCGCCGCGCCCAGTAGGGGCAGGCCGCTTCGCAATAGCGGCACCCAATGCACCAATCGTAATCAATCACCGTGATGCCATCGGTCTCCTGCCAGGTCGCGTGAACGGGACACACCTTGACGCAGGGAGGATTGTGGCACTGCTGGCATTGCACAGGCATGTAGAAATGGCCCTTTTCCGGAACCATCGCAGGATCGTAATCATGCTCCGCCTTTTCCATGTCAAAGGACCCGTTGGTCATCTTCAACACCCGGATGTATTGGATTTCTGGATTGCGCGACTGGTTGTTCTCCGCCACGCAGGCGTGAACACATTTGCGGCAGCCGATGCAGCGCGAAAGATTGAGGCAATAAACATACTCCACGCCATCCATCGGTTTGAGGTCACGCACATGCGGACGAATGCCGTATTGCTTCTCCACCTCGTTCTCGATCCGCTTCAAAACCTTCTCCATGTCTTCGGGAGTCAGTTCCTTGTAATACTTCTGAACAAACTGCTCCATCGAAGTGAAGTCCTTCAGATTGCGGAGCGGTGCCAGACCCGCAGCAATCGCCGCGAGGCCGGTGGTAAAAACCGCCGAGGTGCGCAGGAAGCTGCGACGGCTCAATCCATCGGCATCCAGAGCCGGAATATTCTCTTTGTGGGAAGGATCTTGTGACATGCTAGTGTTCTCCCTCAGTCGTGAGTGTAGGCTTGGCCAGGGGGCGCAGCGGATGCGGTGGCGGCGCAGGTTTCCTTCCGGGGAATTTTGGCGCGTGCGGATTGTGACAGGAAACACAGTCCTTGCGCGTGATCGGCCCCATGCTCCGGTTCCAGAACCCGCTCGTGCGCCCATGCGCGCCAGCCTCCCAATCCCGGTAATTCGGGCCATGGCAACTGCCACACAACTGCGTGCTCTCGGAGAACTTCAACTGGCGACCATCGCGGGTCTGCAACACTTCCAGATTGGTTTCATCATGGCAGTTAAAGCAGAGGTTGTTGCGGTTGTGACTGCCATGCTTCATGACAATGTCCGAGTGTTCCTGGGGAATAATCAGGTTGTGATCGGCATCGAAACGCAAGGTGGGCGGCTTGTTTTTCTCATGACAGCCGTAACAGTCGAAATCCGAGAGATCCTCCTTGTTGGCAACCAGCTCCGCGTAGGAAGTGCGAACGGTCGCCGTGCTGATAAAGGCAGGATCCACCAGCGGAATCTCCAGCCGTGGAGTTGGACGCCCCCAGAGATTCAAAACGAATCCCACCGCCAGCGCCGTGAAGACCCCCATTAAAACCAGAAGTGTTAGTGAGGTCTTGGAGAGGCTTTTCATCGCTTGGTATGCAATTTAAAAATGTGCGCTGGAACCGTCACCGTAAGGGTTGACAATTCCAGCGCATCAAAATGCAGTTACAAATAGCAACTGCTACTTCTTGAACGCCTTAACATAGGCGGCCAGCGCTTTGACGTCATCGGCGCTCAGTTCGGGGAAGGCTTTCATCTTCGTCTTGTCGCCTTCTTTAACGCCTTCCTTGATGGTCTTGGCGATCTTGCTATCGTCCAAGGTTGCCTGGTAACTGGCGTCCGTGAAATCCTTGCATCCGGCTTTCATTCCCATTTTCGTCGCACCTTTGCCATCGACTCCGTGGCATTTGGAACAGTTGGCCTCAAACAGGGTCTTGCCGTCGTCCGCCGAGGTAATGCTGGCAGCGGCCAGCAGCGATCCGGCGATCAAGGATAGTGAGAGTACTGATTTCATAATTTAGTCTTTCTGTTCCGATTAAAAACGAACCATGACGCTCGTGGAGATCAGGTGCGAGTTGAAATTACCGTAACCATACGATGTCTGGTCCCGGTAGGAAGTAAAGGCATACTTCAACGTCAGGCGCGCATTACGGCAAAGCTGCCGCTGGATGCTTGCCGACACCGTCTGCTCCTCCTGGCCCGCGCCATAGGGTTGGCTGATCACCACCGTATTCGCGAACAAATTGTTGTTCGAGTAGTCGTCCGCACGGTAGTAGGTGTAATCTGCATGGAGTTCGGTTTTTTCGTCAACCACAAGCCCGGCCCCCAGACCTGCCGTCCAGTAATTATTCTTGAAGCTGAAGCCTATCGGACCGATCACTGGACCACCGGGGACGTAAGGAAGAATAGTAGGCAACCCAGTTTTGGAGTCGATCACTGGATTTCCCTTTGCATCCAATTTGATGCTTGTCGGGTTGGGGATGATGTCGGAGGCGTCCGTATGGGTGTTATTCAACACATAGCTGGCGTTTGCCTGCAGATAGAGCCGATCCAACGGATTCCATGTGACGGTCTCCGTGAACATATGGTTCGTTTGCGTCGCGCTCTTTTGCGGCCCGAGATCCAGCGCCGATGTGTAGGTATCAATTTGCTGGAGATCATAGCGGCTGACAAACGAGAGGTTGCTCAGCGGGCGCGCCGTAATCCTGAAGTTCACATCGTTCGTGACGAACTCCTGGCTATAGATGTAATCATCCCCTTCTTTATCATGATCGTTCTTGTAATAATACTGACCCGAGAAACTCAGCATTTGCAAGGGATACCAGTTGAAACCCGTCGTGTATTTCTGAATCATGCGAGGGGATGTCCAATAGTCGTTGATCGTTGTGGTGCCTGAAGCGATCGAGCCAGGTACCGTGATGGTTGTCACCTTTTTCCCTGTGGTGGGATCAATCTGGTATTGTTGGACTTGTATGGCACCACGCTGGTATTTTGTTTGGTTTTCCTGATCCGCATCCAAATCTACGCGAGTGTAGAGAACCCAATCTTTCAAGCCCGTGAACCGCACCTCGAAGTTTTCCGCCAGCTTCTGCAGCGCATAGTCACTGCTGGAGATGTATGGTGTCTGTGTCGGCGCAAAGTATGTAACCGTGCCTGTTGCCAAGGCGGTGGTGGTGTGTCCATGCGATGTCGTCGTTTTCAGGTATGGGAAATATGCCATCGCCTTGGTATTCACGTTTGTCTCGGTAAAGCTTGAGACACTGTCCGTGTCCTCCTGGTCAAACCGGAACCCTGTAATAACGGAGAGTTGCGGGATCGGCATATACAGGAGGTTCACATTAAACTCGTTCTGGCTCACTTCCGAACCCCCGAGAACATCAATCCAAGCCCTGCCTTTGGTGGTGGCATACAAGGGCAACGCCGGATCCAGGGGATTGGTAACGCTGGACACTCCATACATCGGCAGGTAGGGCGAATTATAGTTCGGCCCATAGATGCGGCTTCCACCGATGTTGCTGTTCAACGTCGTGTAGGAATAACCGGTGTTAAACCACAGCTTTTCACCAAACCGCGTCTCCGTGGTCGCATGGGTGCTGAACGCATCAGAGCTGAACACGTTTTCTTGGGTCAGGTATCGGTCGAGCTTGACGTCTGTATATGGCTTGGTGAGATAATTTTCTCCGGGTTGGAACCCAGTGTAGAAGGAGTCGTCGTTGTGGATGAGGTCCGCACGAGCTCCCACCCCCACATCGGTGTTGCCAAACGTCTGCTTGACATCCGCCGTGAAAATATCCCGCTTTTCATTGAGTTCACGGAATGCAGGAACGATTTTCCGTGTGTTGGTGCTCGCGCCAGCCAGCAACATATTGGGGCCGGTGTTATTGACGACATCCCCCCAGGAGGTGGAGTCTTTCACACCATCCCGCCATTGGTGGTCATAACGAATGGTAATCTCGGGCAGACTGGGCATGCGAAGTCCGAATTCAGCCCATACATCACCGCGATCCACATACAGATCATCATTATTGGCAGGAACCATCAAGCCGTCACCTGGGAGCGCCTTATTGGGATAAAATCCTCCCATCCCATTGTAATAGGCGCGGAACTCCTTGTAGCCGGCACGGAAATACCCAACGTCGGGCTTCGATATATCCAGCTTCAGGTCGTAGTCGTTGTTGCCGAAGATGGCGCGCCCATCGAGCTTGGCGAACCACTTGTCCCCGAGCATCTTCTCCACGTGCATGTCATTGATTCCACCGAACATGCCTTCCGTCATCCCGGTCACTTGCTGCCCTTGCGCGTGGTTGCCATTATAGATCATGCCTCCGGTGCCCAACTCCACCCAGTTGGAGAAGGTGGGTTCTTCCGTCGTTACAGGAACCTTGGCGTCTCCGGCATAGAGCGGAGTTGCACCAGCCAGCAGCACACAGGCGCCGAGCGCAGCAAGGGGAGTGCTGCGAAAGAAAATATCTTTTAAGGAAAATGTCATTTTCATGTTGAGGGGTCTTTCGAGATTTTTAGGGGGATTAATACAGGAAGGTTTGCCGGGTCTGAGAACCGTGTATGGACTCATGGCAGCCGCCGGACCAACATGCGCCCCTGGTAAGGTTGTTGGTGTGATTGTCACCAATGATAAGCAACTGTGCCGAAGGGGCTGACGTTGACGTTGACGGCACCTGCCGTTGATAATGACACTTCAGGCAGAGCGATGCGTTGCGTTGGAGCAGCATGCGCGGGTTGATGGTTCCATGCGGATCGTGGCAGCTCGTGCAACCGTCGCGCACCGCTTCGTGCTGGAACACAAACGGACCTTTTTGGGCCGTGTGGCATTGGAAGCAGGTGTCGTTCGGGCTCATCAACGAAGTGCCACCGCCCTTCTTCGCATCTCCCTTGTGCGGGTTGTGGCAATCGACGCAGCTTACCTTGCCTTGGAGCACTGGATGGGTGTGAGGCAGGTTAAACTTTGCGCGCACTTCCATGTGGCATTGGAAACATGTTTCTGGCGACCTGCGAGGATTGAGGATTGTGTTGGCCTCGCCGCCGGATGCAATGTGCTTGCTTCCGGGTCCGTGGCAGGATTCGCAACCGATATTTTCGGCGTTCTTGCCCTCGGCCTTCAACCGGGAATGCGTGGCAGTCGGGAAATCCCGCGTGATCTGTTCGTGACATTCAGCGCAGCTCTTGGAGCCCTTGAAGGTGGCTCCCGGGATGCTGGGCGGAGCCATGATGGGCTGGGACAGCGTGCCGCACGAGATCATCGCGACAGCAAGCGCTACGCAAACCAGTGTGAGCCATACTGCCTTCCGGGCAGTGCCCTGGAACCAATGGGTTAAAACGGATAACGGGGGTTGTTTCATTTGGGGTTTTTCGTTTGAGGCCGCTCAGTAGGAGAAATTACTATTTTCACTGATACTGAGATGCGTGATTGCCGTTTCTTATACTTTTACGACTCCCCGCTGGCTCGCCGTAGATTGTCCATAACTCACTATTTATTGTCAGCCAGGCATTAATAAGCTACGCTTATTCTAATAATGGCGCAAAAACGTCTTCTCAGCCAAATCAAAAGCCACCCATGAGCCATGGACGGTCTGCTGCAACTCCACGAGGGAATACCCGCTGGAAGCCTATTCCGTGAGCCGACTCCGCCAGCGACTTAAGGGAATCGCCGCCATGGCCATCAACGCCAATTGGCTTCCCACAAAGCCCATCAGCCACGGAAATGCCTTGTCCATAAAGCCGTAGGAATGGAGGCCGACGCCCAACATGTTCACGCCGAACCACGAAAAACTCGTAACGACGTTACCGAAAAGAGCCAGCACCATCAGCCCGCGCTGCCGAATGTAACCGCCCCAACGCGCGTGAAGAATAATCGCGCACCAGAGCACGATGAGCAGTGCGCCATTCTCCTTCGGGTCCCAGCCCCAGAAACGGCCCCAAGATTGATCGGCCCAGATGCCGCCGAGCACGGTTCCAACGAAGCTGAACAACGTGGCGAAGCAGATGACGCCATAGGTCATGCGCGCCAGGGCTTGAGCGGACTCACGGGTGAGCGAGCGGGTAAGGACGCCGCGAATGACGTAAAGCATCGCCAACATTCCAGCCAGGAACATCGCGGAATACCCAATCGTAATGCTCACCACATGCGTCGCCAGCCAGATATTCGTGTCGAGCACCGCCCGCAACATTTCGAGCGTGTCGCCGCTTCCCGCCAAGTGATGCGCAATAATGAGCGTGATAAATCCGATGACAGACGCGCAAGCCAGGCCAATGCCGTCACGGAACATGCGCTCCAGGAACAGCCCGATAATCACCGTCCCCCAGCCAATGAAAATCGCCGAGGAGTAAAGATTCGTAACCGGTGGACGCCCCTGCAAATACATGCGCGCCGCCAACCCGAAGGTATGGATGGCCAATGCGATCAACGTCACGTAGATGGCCGTACGATTCAGACTGCGGGACCACCCGAGCCACGAGCCGCACACCAACAGGAACACGAGCACATACAGTTGCATGCTCTGGTAAAACGGCGCGATATGATTGAATAGGAATTCAAAGGACGCACGGCCCGTTGCCACGGGTTCCTGCGCGGCCATTGCGGAAGCAAGCGCGTTGACCTCGCCGTTAAAAACGTCAGGCTTGTTGGCGCGATAGGCGTCCCCCATCGCCGCGTAGGCTTTCGCCGTGGGGTTAACTCCGCCCGTCCCTACCAGGCTTGCTCCTATGGAAAGCCACTCTCCGCGCTGCCGGGCAGCGGCATCCAGCGGCGGCACCGGCTGGATGGAACTGGTTTCCGCCAAGCTCTGATAGCGTTGTGTGAGTTTGTCGAACATCCCAAGTTTCTCCTTCTCGGATGGGTCCGCTTTGTCGCCTTTCCTCGTCGCTTCCATGGCGATTGGAATCAACTTCCCATACGCCTCCACCTCCGCCGAGAAATCCTGCGCATCCTCTGGCCGCACACTGCGCTTGAGCTGCTGATACACAACGAGGGCATTGCGCAGGTTGTAGATCGCCGTCTGATAGGGCGAGCGCTGCGCGGATTCGATTTCTCCGGCCTGCTGGCCCTGCCCGTCGATCTTTTCGAGAAACGGCGCCAGTTCATCAAAGCTGAAATATTTCCTGTCACCCTGCTGCCAGCCAAACAACCCAAGCACCTCCGGGTTGTTGATGGCAAACGCGGGGTATTGATCCGCCGCTGGAGCGTTGAACAGCACATCCGCCAGCCAATGCGTGGCGGTGAGCGTTTGGCCATTTTCCAAGCGCAAAGTCTGCCGCCCGCGAAGAATGACGAGCGCGTTGCGCGCCACCGTGTCCAGCGGCTTCAAACGCCCGGCGGCCAGCACGGGAATCTCTCCGAATTTTTTGAAATCAAATTCTCCCGGCGCCGTCTTTGGCATGCGCCAACTGGATGCCAGCGAGACCACGACGAGAAGGATGACAACCCATGGAAAATAGCGTTTCATTTTGCGCGAGTGACGTTCGTTCGCCGCGTAAAGCCGACGAAGTGATAACAGAATTGAATAAGCATGCCGAAACCGATGACCACACAGGCGATATACGGCGCGACAAAACTCGGATTGTGAACCACTTGCAGAATCGAGGTTTGATCATCCTTGCCAAACCCTGACTGGTAATACGTCTCCCCGGCATAGCGGAGCGGGTGGTTCATATAGATCAATACATCGCGATTCACGGAATGCGAGGGATCAATCAGCGTAATCTGGCTGGCGAAGTTTTTGGGAATATCCGTTCCGGGATAGTTCTCGTGAGTGAATTTTTGGAGCGTGATGCTGTAAGGCTTGTAATAGCGGACGGGCCGCATTTCGAGCCGCCAGGGTCCGCCTGCGCAGGAAAAAGTCTGCGTTGCGCCGAGTCCTTCCGAAACCAGCCACGTGCCAAGCGACCCGGTTGCGGCTACTCCCCCCTCTGCTGTCGGCACGAGTTGGATGACCGCACTCTTCAAATCCACCCCATCCACCGATGTCGCACGGGGAATCTCCCTCACAGAAACTTGGGCTCCAACCCCATGATCCGCCGCCCGCCCGGCGTTCGTCTCCGCCTTGTCGAGCATCTGGATCTGCGAATTCTCGTAGTAGTGTTGGATCACCACCTGAAACGGAAGACCGCTCAGGTTGACAGTCCCACCCCGGCGCAGGCGCGCCTCCGGGATCGCCGTGACCCGATCCGCGTCGCTGTTCCTTTGATCTACAATCACCAACTCCACGAACCGGGCATCCTCCGAGTAATTCTTCGTTTCCCCCGGCGCAATCTGCAACTGGCTTTCCACCGAAAACAGATCGGTGAACAGCCCGCCCGCAAGCATGATGATGAGGCCACCGTGAATCAGGTGCATCCCCGTATTCCGCAAGTTCAATCGGAAGCGGCGGAGATGCGCGGCGAGCAGATTGACCAGCAACACCGCGCCCAACAAATGCCCACCCGGAAACACCGGAATTCTGAACCCATGGGATTCCGTAGGCCACCAAATCAGCATGCTTTGGAAATACCGCTCCTGCACCACATGCGTGCCGAAGTGGACTTGCGCCAGCGTCCCGGCGAAAACCAGCACCGTCGCCGCCGCCAGGCAAGCAATGGCCAGCTTCATCGACGAGATGAAATCAAAGAATCGGCGCCACATGCTCATTTGGCGGGAGTGGCCGGGGTGGTCGCAGCGGCATTATCCGGGGATGGAGATGCCTCCGCAGCAGGCTTTCCCGCAGCGACGCGAACTTTGCTAACCCATTTCACGAAATCTTCCTTCTGCGCGCCCACCAATTCCGCGTTCCCGCGCATTTTGAAAAAGAACGTCATGTTATCGGTCGAAGCAACCCCCGCAACGATGCGCCCATCCTTTGCCGCGTCAGCCCCCGCAGGCAACCCCTGCAGGTCCACTACGGTCACTTTGCCAAGCGGCGAATCAATCACTTGCGCCTTCTGCGCCAGGGTTTCCTCTGTGAGGTCGGGCTGACCCAACTGCGACTGCCAGCGGTTGACATTGGCAAGGACGCCACCTGCGGCACCGTTCAACAAAATGAGCGAAATATCCGCCGTCGCTTCCTTCTCCCCGTTCACCTCAAAGCTCGCAACCCGCATCGACGAGGGCGCTTTCATCTTCCACTGCGGCGGGGGAGTTCCAGTGTCAATTTCCGGCGCGGACGCCTTGCCGCTTGGAATCTGCACGTCCGTGATGCCCCCCACGCTCGGATGACCCGCCGGGGTCACGGGCATTACGCTACCGGGAGGAGTGGCGCCATGGGGGGCTGCGGGAGTTTCCTTGGCAACAGAGTAAACCTTGGTGTCCTGTTTGTCATTGCAACCGGAATTAAGCGCACTTATGGAAATAATTCCGAACAACAGAAATGATTGCTGAAGCTTCATGAGTTGCCGTCCTATACATGGCAATTCCCCGCGAGTCAACAAACGCCATCAACTTATCCAAGCCTACGCGCTTGCTCGCTTAAACTTTGGAACGCCTTGCCCGCCAGCGCTTCAGGACTGTCGCCCGTCACTTCCGCCTGACGGGGCGGTTCTTCCTGCGCTCTAAATAAAATCACCTGCATCCGCATGGGACTCGCGCTGATGTCCGTGAGAACCCCCACAGGCAGCGAGCAGTCGCCGTTCAAGAGCCGCATCAACTCCCGCTCGGCGCGAATCGCCAGCCAGGTCGGTTCGTGGTTGAGCGCGGCGAAAAATGCGGCGTCTTCAACCCGGCACTGCAAGGCAATAGCCCCCTGGCCGATGGCAGGCAACATCTCCACGACTTGCACATGGAATTGGCCTTCATCCGTTTCAAGGACGCCGTTTTCCGCTCGATAGCCGAGCCGATCCAATCCGGCCTGCGCCAGCACGGTGCCGTGAAGTGCCTCGGAGTCTCTCAATTTGCGCAGCCGCGTGGCCACGTTTCCCCGGATCTCCTCAATAACGAGATCCGGGCGGCGAAACTGCAGTTGCCGGGCGCGGCGGACGCTGCTGGTGGCAACGTGTGCGGCGCGCGGAAGATCGCCCCCGGTTTTCGTAATGAGAACGTCCGCAGTATTGGCGCGTTCGAGCACAGCGGCGAGCTGCAAACCCGCAGGCATCTCGCCCGGCATGTCCTTGCAGCTATGAACAGCCACATCAATTTCCCGCCGCAGAAGCGCTTCCTCAAGCTCCTTGGTGAAGAGCCCCTTTGCGCCCGCCGGAGTCTGCTTGATGAGACTCATGTCGAGCTTGCGATCACCGGAGGTCGTGAACTTGCGCACCGCTACTTCCGTTTCCGGGTAAATGCGATGGAGAATGGCGAGCGTCAGTTCCGCCTGGGCCAGTGCCAAAGCGCTGCCTCGGGTGCCGAGAGTAAGATTTTTCATGCGTGAGAGTCCCCTTCCGTTCGGCGGGAGGAATCCGGCATGCCCGGAGGTTCAGGCCGCGCCGTCTTGAGCCATTGATGAAATTCGCCGACGTGCCGCGCAATGATTTCCTCGCAATGCGTCACCTCCTGCCGCCGCACCTCCAGCCCCTGCTTGGCGATCGCCTGCAAGGAATCAATATCGTAAAGGTAAGCGCCTTCAATCTCGTTGACCGACGGCTCCACATCGCGGGGAACGGCCAGGTCAATAATGAAGAGCGGACGATCAGGCCGCTGGCTCATCACTGGGGCAATCTTGGCATGCGTCACGATGGCATGCGTGGCGGCGGTGGAGGAAATGAGGATGTCAATCTCGTGATAACGGCGGTCGCATTCTTCAAAGTGAATCGCCTCACCACCCATCTCCGCCGCCAGCGCCGCCGCGCGCTCATAAGTGCGGTTGGCCACAAAAATACTTTTCACACCACGCGAAAGCAGCGCGCGCGCCGTCAATTCACTGGTCTCCCCCGCGCCAAGAATCATCACATGGCACGCAGCCAGCCGCCCGAAAATTTTCTCCGCGAGATCAACCGTCACCGAACCGACCGAGACCGGCCCCCGGGTGATGCTCGTCTGCGTCCGCACTTCCTTGGCGACGTTGAATGCCCGTTGGAAAAATTTATTCAGGTTCCGCGACGTGCTCCCCGCCGCCGCCGCCGCCGCATAGGATTTTTTGACCTGGCCGAGGATTTCCGTCTCGCCGATCACCATTGATTCCAGCCCGCTGACGACCCGGAAGAGATGATTGATGGAGGCCGTCCCCTCGTGGGCAAAGAACGGCTCTGGAACCGTCGGAACCACGCCGCTTCGCTCCGCCGCAAACCGTTGTAGCGAGCACATGGCCGTAGTGGCATCGTTCGCCGCCGCATAGAACTCCACCCGGTTGCAAGTAGAGACAATCACCGCCTCGGCAATGCCCGGCAGCGAAGTCAGGGTCGAAAGCGCACAGGCCAATTCCCCTTCGGGAACGGCGAATTGTTCCCGCACATTCACAGGAGCGGACCGGTGGCTGAGCCCCAGGCAGATGATCTCCATCTCAGGCATCCCGTTCACAACGCGGCTCCCTGATTAAAATGGTTCAGCGCAAAGAGCGCCACGCACGACAGCGCAAATGCCGCCACCGAGAAAATCGCGATCCGGCGCGGCCCCAATCGGCGCGCCAGCAACAACATCAAGTAAGCAACCCACATCGCAACACCCCAAATCAGCACCCCCGGAGCCACCTCGACGCGAATGGCAGCCGCAGTAGCCTGCCCCGCAGTGAGAAGCAACAACCCCGTCCAGAGCAGCCGCAGATTGGCTGTTGCGAGAGCCGTGATCGGCGGCATTTGGAAAAAGAACGTGCCGAGCCGATGCGTTTTCAACTGGCGTTCCTGGGCCAGATACATCACCCCGGCCACCGCCGCCATGGCGAAGGCTCCGTAGGCAATCACTGAAAGCGCCGCATGGAATTCTACCCATCGGGCGTGCGGGTGGAAAAGCGGATGCGGCGTGTCAATGGGAGCGAGAAGCGCCACAGTCTGAAGCAAGAAAATCAGCGGTTCCGTGAACATCCCCAGCAGGGAAAGCCGGTAAGCCGGGCCAATCAAAAAATAAAAAATGGCAATGGACCAACTCAAGAAAACGAGCACCTCAAAGAGATTCGTCAGAGGACAGTGCCCTATCGCCTTCCCGCGTTCCCCGAGAAACATCGTCTGAAAGAGAAACCCCAAAGCCATCATCCCCAAGTTCAACCGGCGCGGTCGGTAATGCCCCGATTTCACGGTCGCCAGGGTGACGACAAATCCGAGCAGAAAGCAGAGCGTGGAGAGAATCAGCGGCAATCGGTTCATTTTTCGGAAAAGAGATGCAAGCTAGCAAAGCTCTCCCATCAATGCAACTGCCGTCCGCTATGCCTGGCCTCATGCAGGCAAACGAAGCTGCGCCATGTCTGCTCTGTCCAGCGTGAAACGCAGCCGGTGATGCGAGAGTGACTTTTTAGAGCAACCCAAATTGCTCCTGCGCTTCGCTCTTGGCTTTCTTGAAATTCAAATCCGGTTCGTAATCGGGATGTTCCGCCCGCGCCGTGCCAGATAGCAGGCCGTCAATCGTCAAAAGTTGCACGCGGGGAAATTTCCGCCCATTCTGGCTTTCGTAAAATCCGGCGCTTGCGGCGTCCGCATTCATTCCCTTGGTAGGTTGCTCCAAGGAAATGAATAGGGCGATTTCCGCACCCTCACGCTCTCTTACATGATTGAGCGCCCGCACGTCATCGGCCTTTAATCCGCCGCCCTTAACGCTGACAACGATTTTCCGCACCCCTTCCTTGTCCAAATCTCGAAAATACTTTATGCCGTCAATCCCGCCGTCCGCACCTTTCTTTTTTCCTTGGTAGGGTTGCGCGTCCACAAGGGAAACCGCCCACCACTGGAATTGATACTTGTCGCGCTTGGCTAAGTCCGCCGCCCCGTCCAAGTCTTTCGGCGTGCCGTGCGTTTCAAAGGTCAGGTTGGACTTGAAGGCGTCCCGTAGCCTCTTTTCAATAAGGGAAATGGCAAGGTGCGTAATATCAATCCCTATCCATTGGCGGTTCAATTTTTGGGAGGCGTGAACCGCCGTGCCGCACCCGCAAAATGGATCAAGCACAACGTCGCCCTCGTTGCTACTGGCGGAAATGATGCGTTCCAACAAAGCTAATGGCTTTTGAGTCGGATAGCCGAGCCGTTCTTGGGCTTGGGAATTGATGGGGAAAATATCAGTCCAAACTGTGCCCATCACGCCGCCCTCCATATTGTTAAGATAACGCTTAAACCGGGGACGCTTTGTCGTATCCAACTCCCCGGATTTTATTCGCGGATACCAAATACGACCTTCTTCATCCAACTTTGCCATCGTCTCTTTCGAGTAACGCCACCCTTTTTCAGGAAATGGAAATCCTTTCCACTTATACATCATATTGGGACGGGGATTCGGGCTAGTCATATCCCAAAGACCGTAAAGACCACGCCCATCTTTGTCGTCATAACGATATTTCGATGTGACATGCTCCTCCGTATGCCCCTCATGCGAAGTGTTCCATGTGAACCTGTTGTCCTTTGTGTAAAAGAAAATCGTATCCGCAACGCGACTCCACGTTTTGCTGTCGCTGTGCGTCGTCGTTCGCTTCCAGATAATTTCATTCTGATAGCTCTCCTTTCCGAACACCCCATCCAATACGATTTTCAGGTAATGGGAGGCGGTAGGGTCGCAATGAAGGTAAAGCGAGCCGGTAGGTTTTAGAACCCGGTGAAGTTCCAAGAGCCGGTTTGCCATCATGACGAGGTAAGCCATCATATCATTTTCGCCAAGGAAGCTCCGCAAGGCCCGTATCAGGTCGGCAACATCCGTATTTGGCTGGTGAATGATTTCATCATACTCGCTTTCCGCTTCTTTATTCCAATGCCAGCTATCTTCAAAAGCCTCAATCTGGGCTTCGCTCGTCTGCCCCTTTGGGGACTTGAAAAGCAGGTTATAATCCCGTTTCGAGTTGAAAGGCGGGTCTAGGTAAATGAGGTCAACCGAATCGGTGGCTATGCTTTCCCGTAAGACGTGGAGGTTGTCGCCGTAAAAAAGTTTGTTCATCCGTTCGGCTGATTTGTTTTTGCTCTAATATAGAGCATTTCAATGGATGCAATATCCTAACGTCAAGCTCCGAAATGGAGCACGGCCCCTATAATTCTGTCGGTCCGGTTATCCGCAAACTCCGCAACGAAAAGAATCTCACGCAAGTGACACTTGCGGCGCGGTGCGGGGTGGCAGGCTACGAAATCAGCCGGGGCACACTCGCCAAAATCGAGTCACAAATCCGGGGAGTTCCA
>Ga0316222_1000649_pt1 | contig 50824 bp, 27 predicted proteins | sample TBH18011metaG_FD_206008 | JGI IMG/M metagenome (GOLD analysis project Ga0316222, IMG submission 206008) | Freshwater microbial communities from Trout Bog Lake, Wisconsin, USA - TBH18011 | ecosystem: Environmental > Aquatic > Freshwater > Lake > Hypolimnion/Profundal zone | place: USA: Wisconsin... | reverse complement strand
GCCGTTTTCCCATTGCCTGAGGTTTTTCCGCCCGGGAACAATGCAGGCAGCCTCCCGCACAAACTGGAACGGGGTTAGACTCCTTGGTAAATCAATGGCCTCGAGTGGACACCCAAAAACCTCCAATGGCCTGCTTTGGCCCGGTTTATGACGGTGCGGAATGCAAAGTTCCTATCACTTCGCAATACGAAGGCCGAGATCAGATTTGTCATGGCCGCCCCGTTGGTCTGACCCGTTCAAGGCCGGGCGCTCAATTGGCGTTCTCTGCGGGAGTGCGGGCCGGGTGCGGCAGGCGGGTTTGGGCGTTGAATTTATGGACGGCCTGGGCGCGGGAACGGACGTGCAGCTTCTCATACATCCGCCGGATGTAATTGTGGACGGTGGCGTAACTGATGCTGAGGGAAGTGGAGATTTCCTTGTAGGTGTCACCCCGGGCCAGCAGCTCCAGGACTTCCTGCTCGCGCGGGGATAATTTCTCGGTTTCGGAAACGGCGGCCGGCTTGGGCTGCCGGAAGGCTTGCACGACGCGGCGGGCGATCTGTCCGGTCATGGGCGAGCCGCCGGCCCGCACCTGCCGGATGGCCGCCAGCAACTCGGCGCCGACGGCGCGCTTGAGGATGTAGCCGCTGGCCCCGGCCGCCAGGGAGTCGAAGATGTTTTCGGTGTCCTGATAAACGGTCAGCATGATGATCTCCAGCCCGCCATGCGTCGCCTTGAGCTGGCGGGCACAATCGATGCCGCCCATGCCGGGCATGTTGATATCCATCAGCACCACGTCGGTATTGCCCGGCGCGATGCCCGCGATGGCCGCTTCGCCCGAGGCAAACAGCCCGGCGCACTGGCACCCTTCAAAGGTGTTCACCATGCGTTTGAACTGGTTGCGCAGGCGCTCGTCGTCATCCACGATGGCGATGCGGGTCAGCATTTTTTGTTTGGCATCCTTCATGTTACCAAAGTAACCGTTCTGTTCATGTGGCCAATATTGGTGCCAGTGCCGGAGCGGCGGGCGACGGTTTTTTCTGTCCTCCCCGGCCCGGGCGGACATCAATCCCTGTGAATCTCACCCCGATCGCCTGAATATTCAATCTGTTTTCTCGGTCCTCAGCCGGGCCGGATGGGTTTGAGCTGGAGCGTGAAGCGGATGCGGCTGCCGCCGGCGGGCAGGGGCTCGATGAGACATTCGCCGCCGATTTCCGCCATGCGCTGCTGCATGTTGCGCAACCCGTTGCCGTGGGGGCGGGCGTTCGCGGCCTCCATGCCCCGGCCGTTGTCTTCGATGGTCAAGGTAAACCGGGGCGGCAAGAAGGCGGCCCGGATCGTGGCTTCCGTGGCGCGGGAATGGCGCGTCACATTGTTGATCGCTTCCTTGGCGGCGAGGAACAGGTTGTGCCGCACCTCGGCAGAGATAGGATGGTTAGAGATGTCGGGCGGAATATCGAGGTGGCAATCCATGCCGGCCAGGTTCAGGTGGCGCTGCGCGAAATCGTTCAGATAATTGAGCAGGCCCTCGATGGTGTCGTTGCGGGCGTTCACGGCCCAGACCACTTCGTCCATTTCCTGGGTCAGAATCTGGGCGCGCTGGTTGATCTCCTGCGCGATTTTATGGTTCTCCTGGGTGCCGGGCTGGTCCTGCGGCAACAAGCCGCTCAGGAGAATGATTTCCGTCAGCCCCGAGCCCAGTTCGTCATGGATATCCCGGGCGATGCGGGCGCGTTCCCGCTCCATTTCCTGCTGGAATTGCATCCGGGCCAGGCGGCGGGCGTAACGGGCGCGTTCCCAACGCCAGGCGGCGGCCGTGGTGGCGCAGAGGATGAGGATGGCCGCCGCCACCCGGACGGAAAGCCGTTCGTAAAGCCGCGGGATGACTTTGAAGCTGATGGCATCGGGCGAGGCCGCCCGGGAGCCATCCGGGTAGGTGACCATGGCGTGAAACGCATAATCGCCGGGGCGCAGGCGGGTGTAGGCGACCTCGCGATTTTCACCGGTCTCCACCCAGTCATCGTCCAGTCCGTCCAGCCGCGTCCGGTATTTTTGGCGCTCGGCGGAGATGGGGTCCGGCGCGGTATACCGGAAGGTGACGGTGCGGGTGCCGGAAGGGATCTGGAAGTGATGCCAGCCGTTGGTCAGCCCCTGGCCGTTCACAAGAATGTTCTCGATCACGGGCGTGGGCGGGACATACCGGGTGGTGACCTCCGCCGGATTGAAGATGGCCACGGCCATGCCATTGGGAAACCACAACCGTCCGTCGGCCGAACGGGTGGCGGCAGGCTGGCCCTGGCCGGAGCCGACTTTTTGCGCCAGCCCGTCCCCGGTCTGCAGGCGCCAGGAGATCAGCGGCCCGTTCGTGCCCTCCGCCAGCTGGCGGAGCGTTTCCCGCATGATCCCAAAGATGCCGCGCTCGCAACTGATCCAGAGATTGCCGTCGCGATCTTCGACGGCGGCGAACAGGTGGTCGCTCGGCAGGGTGCCCAGCGACCAGGCCCATCTTTGCACGAGGCCGTTCCGCCAGCAGAACAAGCCCTGGCCGTAGGTGAGGATCCAGATCGCACCGTCGGGGGCGGCGTGGATCCCGCAAATATGAACCGGCACCGGGCTGGTAAAAAATATTTGCCGGAAGGCAGGCATGCCGGGCGCTTTCACCAGCAGCTTGCCGCCGATGGTGCCGGCCCAGACGCGGCCCGCCGGATCCTCGGCCAATCCGGAGATATGCAAGCCCAGGGGGGAGCAGACTTCCGCTGTGCCGTTGTGCCGGCGCACCAGACCGGATTCGCCGCCTACCCAAAGATCCCCGTGCGAATCCTCCAACAGCGCGTGGATGTCGCCCTGCATTGGAGCCGCTCCCGGCACGGGCTGGAACCGGGACCCGTCCCAGCGGCACAATCCGCCCGCCGTGCCGGCCCACAGGTTGGTCTGGCGATCTTCCAGCAGGGCATTCACCGTCAGGCTGCCCAGGCCGGAATTTTTGCCATACCACTTGGTGACGCCGTTGCTCCAGCGGCAGATGCCGCCCAGATCGGTTCCGCCCCAGACGGACCCATCCCGGGCGACGGCCACTGCCAGCACTTCCAGCTGAGACGGCACGCCGGCGGGCAGCGGCAGGGTCTGGGCCAGGCGCGGCCGGGCCTGGAAAAGGCCATTCCTGACCGAGCCGATCCAGACCGTATCATCCTGGTCCAGGTACAGGGAGGTGATATTGATCGTACCCAGCGCCGGATTGGGCAAAAGCGGATGCCAGCGGCCATCGGGATGCCGGACCAGCACCGCGTGCGGATTGGCACAGAAGACGCGCCCGGAGCGATCCTCAGCCACATAGGTGAAGTCACTCGCCAGTGCTCCCGAGGGCCAGGGAATGATTTCGGAAACTTTCCCGGGAGCGGATTCCGACCATTGGAACAGGCATTCTTGCGTCCGGTTCCAAGCGACGATCCACACACCGCCGGCGCGGCCGGGGGCGGCGCCGATCACGCTCATGCCCGGCGGCACTGGCACCGTCTGCCAGGTGTCATTCCGCAAGGTCAGCAGCTTCTGGGCGGCAACCGCCCAGACTTGCTGCGCCCGGTCAAAAAACACGGCGGACACATTATTGGCGGGCAGGCCGTTGGTCGTGGTGTAGCGGGTCAGCTTTTTCTCCCGCAGGCACAGCAAGCCCGCTTTCGTGGCCAGCCACAACGCACCGGAACCGTCCTCCGCCAGATTGCGGACCTCGGCGTTGCCGGTGGCGGCGGGCGGCAGCACTTGGGTGAAAACATTCGTTTCGAACCGGATCAAACCGCCGGATGACGCCGAGATCAAAAGCCGTCCCGAGCGATCGGTCCAGATGTTTCCCAGGGTGTCATTCTTCAACGCCGGCGTGGTCCGCCGGTTGAACACCTCCCAGTGGTTTCCGTCGAACCGCGCCAGACCCCGCCACGTGGCCAGCCACAGATAACCTTCCCGGTCACGCGCCATGTGGCTCGCCGTGGAGCTGGGCAGGCCGTCTTCGGTGTCCCAGTTGCGCAGGAGAAACTCGTCATCGCGCACCAGCGGGGCGGCCCGGCCCGGGGCGGCCGCCGACAGGATCAGCCCCAGCACGGTCCCGATCAGCAGGCGGGTGAAGCGGGAGTTTTTCCCGCTCGCTGACACATCGGGTGCGCGCATGGGGCCATTGAAGCACGGGCCGGCCGGCCATGCGAGTCTGTTTTTAAACGGATGCAGACGGGCAGGATATGTCAAATTCCGGCCGCCGGCTTGGGGCCAATATTGGCCACATGCGCGTTGGAGGGGTTCTGCTACTATCAGTTTCAAATCTAGGCGCGAACACTATCAGTAATGAATCACCCCTCGTAAACCGGACCGATCCAGCCGCCTCGGTGTGCCCCCAAAAAACTCCAAATCAAATCATGAAAACCCAAGCCAAACCCCAATCCCCTTGCCAAGCCGCCCCCCCGGCCGGTTCGTTTACGAGGAGCCTCATGGTCGGCGCCTGCCTGGCGCTGCTCGTCCCTTCCGCCTTGGCGGCCAGCAAAACCTGGAACGTGGCCAGCGGCACGTGGAACTATTCCACCGCCAATTGGGCGGGTTCCGCCACCTTCGCGGCGGGGGATGACGCCATTTTCAGCGCCGGCACGGCTGACAACGCCACGACCCTCGGCGCGGGCATCGTCGCCAACAGCCTCCGCTCCAACGGAGCCAATACGCCCGCCACCATGACCATCAATGGCGCGGCTTCCGATATCCTGACGCTCGGCACCGGCACGGCCGGTTCGGGCAACATTGTCAATGCGGCGGGCACGGGCGGTTTCGAGCAAAACTTGTCCTATAACCTGGCGGGGGCGAACAACGCGCTGACGCTGGCTGCCGGCAGCGGCACCAGCGGCAGTCCGATGGTCTGGAATATCGCTTCCGGAAAGACGTTCACCGTCCTATCCACCGGCGGCACCCAGTTTATCGACGCCAGCAACAATACGGTCAATCTTACCGGCGCGGGAACGGTTCAAATTCAGTTTGGCGCCAACGGTGCCAAAATGCAAAGCTCGGGCGGCACCGGCACCTTCAATGTGAATGCCGGGGTGCTTACTTTGCGGGGCGGCAGCAGCGCGGCGATCACCTATGCCAGCAGCCTCGCCGTGAACGTCGGTTCCGCGGGGACTCTGGATCTTACCCCCAACACCAGCGGGTCGCTGTGCAGTTACAATATGCCGGTGAATCTGAATGGCGGTTCCTTGCGGGTTGGCAGCGGCAATCCGACGGTCAGCGGGCCGATCAATCTGGTGGCGAATTCGACCATCACCGCCGGTTCAACGAGTTATAACGGCACGTTTGCCGGCGTGATCAGCGGTTCCGGAAGTCTGACCAAGACCGTCGCCAATTTGGACTATTTCACGGCCGTAAACACGTACACCAACACCACCACGATCAGCGCCGGTTCGCTCATCATCACGAACTCGGGCCGGCTGGGGAGCGGCAATTATGCGGGTAACATTGTGAACAATGCGACCTTCGCTTACGGCGGTTCGGCGGCGCAGACCTTGGCCGGGGTCATTTCCGGCACGGGCGTGCTGATCGAAAGCGGCAGCGGCGCCCTCACGCTGACCGGCGTCAATACGTACACCAATGCCACGACGGTGGCCAATGGCAGCCTGACGGTGGGCGGGGCGGGGCAGTTGGGCGGGGGAAATTACACGGGCAACATCGTTGATAATGCCGCCATCATTTACTCCAGTTCGGCGGCGCAGACCCTGGCCGGGGCCATCTCGGGCACGGGCACGCTGACCGTGGCCGGGACCGGCGTGGTCACGCTCACCGCGACGAACACGTACACCGGGGCCACGGTGGTCAACGGCGGCGGTTTGACCCTCACCAACGGGTCGCTGGCGAACACGGCCATCACCGTCAATAACAATGCCACGTTCGCCGTCAAGCCGGGCGCGGCGGTCGCCATCAGTCTGGGCAATACGGGCACAACGGGCGCCGGGGCGGTTTTGAATCTGGGCACCAACACGTTTGACATGACCGACGGGGCCATCAGCACTTGCAATCTGCAGCAGGAATCCACCTTTGCCGGCGCGGCCCTGACCTTGGCGGGCGGCGCAACCTTGAAATTTGATTTGGGCAATGCCGGCGCCGACCTGCTGGCCGTCTCCACGGCGGCCTCGGTGAGCGGCACCGTCAATGTCAGCTTGAATACGGCCACCGCCACGGCGTGGACCGGCAGTCCCACCTTCACCATCGTCACCGCGGCCTCGGGCCTGGATGGCGGCACCTGGGTCCTGACCGGTTCGCAGGTCACCGTCGGCGGCGCCCTTTACAATCTTACCCTGGCCCATAGCGCCACGGCGGTCACGGTGACGGCGACGCCCGCCTACACGGTGACCTACAACGGCAATGGCAACACCGGCGGCACGACGCCGACGGATGCCGGCAGCCCCTATTCGGTCGGCTCGACGGTGACGGTGCTGGGGCCGTTCAACTTGGTGAATAGCGGTTTTGCCTTCAGCGGCTGGAACACGGTGGCCGGTGGTTCCGGCACGGCTTACAGCCCGGGCAGCACCTTTTCCATCGGTGTCAACACGACGCTGTATGCCCAATGGGCGACGCCCACCGCCACCATCACGGTGGCCTCGCCCTTGCCGGGCGCGCTCACGACCACCTATGGCACGGCTTCCAGTCCGCAGACGGTTTCCGTCTCCGGGTCCGGTTTGACGGCCAATATCACCGCCACTTCGACGAATGCCAGTCTGGAGATCTCCAGCGACGGCACGACGTACGGTCCCACCGCCACCTTCACCCAGAGCGCCGGCAGCGTGAGCGGCACCCTGTATGTGCGGCTCAAAAACAACGCGCCCGTGTCCGGGAATTATAATTCCTTGGGCGTCTATCTGGCGTCGACCGGGGCGGCCACGGTCACCACGGTGACGGCGGCCAGCGGGAACGCGGTGTCGGCCAAGGCCCTGACCGTTGCTTCCGTGACGGCCCAGAACAAGCTGCATGACGGGAACACGACCGCCATCATCACCGCCACGCTGCAAAGCAGCGAGGCGTTTGGCGACGGCAGCAGCGGTGACGGCATGCCCTACACCGGCGACAGCCTGACGGTGACCTGCTCGGGCGGCACCTTCGCGAGTTCGGCGGTGGGCACCTGGACGGTGACCGCCGGCACCTATGCCTTGGGTGGTGCCGCCGCCGGCAATTATACCCTGACGACGCCCACCGGGACGTTGTCCGCCTCCATTCTGACCGCCGGGGTGTGGGCCAGCACCGCGGCCACGGGCACGTGGGGAACGGCCGCCAATTGGACGAATAACATCATCGCCACCAATGTGGATAACACGGCGGACTTCAGCCAGGTGGACCTCACCACCAATATCACCGTGGCGCTGGATACGCCGAAGACCATCGGGAATCTGATTTTCGGCAACACGGATGCCAGTCCCGCCGCCAATTGGGTGCTGACAAACAACTCGAACCCGGCGGATATTCTGACCTTGGCGGCGACCGCCACGATTCCCACGATCACCGTCACCAATATGGGGACCGGGAGTGTCGTCATCAACGCGGCGGTGGCGGGCACGGCGGGGTTGAACAAGGGCGGGGATGGCGTGCTCATCCTGCGCGGCGTGAACACCTACACCGGCAACACCACCATCAGTTCCGGCACGCTGAAAATCGGCAACGGCGGCCAGCTGGGCAGCGGTACCTATGCCGGCAACATCACGAACAACGGCAACTTTGTCCACAACAACAATGCGGCGCAGACCTTGTCCGGCGTCATCTCCGGCCCCGGTTCGGTGGCGGAGACCGCGGGCGGCACGCTGACGCTTTCCGGCACGAACACTTATTCCGGGGGCACCACCAACAGCAGCGGCATTGTGGTCGCGACTACCGCCACCGCCCTGGGCACGGGCTTGATGGATTTTGCGGGCGGCGACCGCCTGGTCATCAATGACGGTCTGACCATCACCAACAACATTCAGGTGGACAGCGCCAACGGGGTCGCCGGCCGGGGCTTGCTGGAGAACAGCGGCTCGGGCAGCGCCACGTTGAGCGGCGGCACGATCACGATCAATGCGGCAACGGCCGGCGGCGGTGACTTCGCGGGCGGCAGCTCCGGCACGCTCATCGTGGCCGATCCCATCACCGCTTCCGTCACGGTGATCTGGCGGACGGGCAACGGAATCATCAGCGGGGGCGGTTCGTACGGCAATTTCAACCTGACCGGCAACCTCATGCTGGGGGCGAACAACGGGTTGGCGCAGAACGCCACCTTGGACATCGGGTCCAGCGCCACCGGGACGTTCGACCTCGCGGGTTACAATCAGACCTTGGCGGGGGTCACCAGAAATTCGGCGACCAGTGCCACGATCGTCAATAACTCCGTCAGTGCCGATTCGACGCTGACGACGACGGGGACGAGCACCTTCCCGGGCACGATTGCCGATGGCAGCGCGCATAAAGTGGGGGTGACCGTCAATGGCGGCCAATTCACGCTGACCGGGACGAACACGTATACCGGGAACACCACGCTGGTGGGCGGCGCGGTGACGGTCGGGTCCCCGGAAAGCGCCGGGCCGAAGGGACCGCTGGGGAAGGGTGGCACGATTGTGTTCAATGGCGGCACGCTGCAATACAGTGCGGCCAATTCCAATGACTACTCGGCGCGGTTCAGCACGGCGGCGGGCCAGGCGTACAGCATTGACCCGGCGGGTCAGGCGGTCATTTTTGCCACCGGCCTCGGCAGCAGCGGCGGCACTTTGACCCTCGCGGATTCCGGCTCCGGTTCCGGCATCCTGATCCTCTCCGCCACCACGAACAGCTATTCCGGCGCCACCACGGTGAATGCCGGCAAACTCTACGTGAACGGTTCGCTCAATCCGGCCAGTGCGGTGGCCGTGACCGGCGGTTCGTCCACATTCGGCGGCCAGGGCAACGCCGGGGCGGTGACGGTGTCTTCCGGCGGTATCATCGAAGGCGGCCAGGGCGGTCTGGGCGTGCTGACGCTGACCAACCTGACGGTGGCGGATTACGGCACCATTGTCGCCAAACCCAACGTCACCGTTGCTCCGGTCAATGTCACCGCGTCCGGCGGGCTGAATCCGGCGGGCGCGGCCAGTTCGGTCACCATCAATATCAGCGGCGGCGCGCTGGCGGTGGGCACGTATCACTTGATCCAGTACAGCGGGAGCATTCAGGGGGCGGGCTTTGCGGGCTTCACATTGGGGTCCAACCCCGGTGGCGCCTACACCTACGCCTTGGTGAATGATGCCGGGTATGTGGATCTGCAGGTCACCGCCATGGCCGACATCTGGACCGGGGCCGACAGCACCGAATGGAGCACCAACACCATCGCCAGCCCGAAAAACTGGACGCTGACCGGTTTGGGGCCGGTGGATTATGCCGACGGCCAGGATGTGCTGTTCAATGACTCGGCCACGGGCACGACCGTGGACATCTCGGTGGCGGATGTGAACCCGAACAGCGCCCAGTTCTTCAATTCGAGCAAGAATTTTACGCTGCAAGGCAGCCACGGCATCGCCAGCATCGTCAGCGGCGGGCTCGTGAAAAACGGCACGGGAACGCTGACCATCAACAACACCAACTCGTTCAACGGCGATTTCACGGCCAATGGCGGAACGGTTTCCGTGGCGGATCTGGAGAACGGCGGCAACAACAGTCCGCTCGGGGCCGGGTACAATATCTACCTGGGCGGCGCCAAGTTGAGCTATACGGGAACCGGGTCCGGTTCGGACCGCGTGGTGACCCTGAATGCGAACACCACCCTGGAAGTCACGACGGCACCGGCGACGCTGACGCTGAGCGGGTCGGTCAATGGCACGGCTGGCCTGACCAAGACGGGCAGCGGCACACTGGCCCTGTCGGGTAACAGCAGCTACACCGGCAACACGACCATCAGTGCCGGCACGCTGGCCGTGGCCGACCCGGGCGTATTGGGCAATGGCACCTATGCGGGCAATATCACCAACAATGGCGCGCTGGTCTACAGCAGTTCCCAGTCCCAGACTTGGGCGGGGGTCCTCTCCGGCAGCGGCCCGCTGACCCAGACCGGCAGCGGTTCGCTCACCCTGTCCGGGGTGAACAGCTACAGCGCCAATACGACCATCAACGGAGGCACGCTGACGATCGGCGGCGCCGGCCAGTTGGGCGGCGGCACCTATGCCGGCAACATCACGAATAACGGCAATCTGGTCATGAACAGTTCGGCGGCGCAGGTCCTGACCGGCAATATCAGCGGCACCGGCGCGGTGACCGTGTCGGGCGCGGGCAATCTGACGCTCTCCGGCTTGAACAGTTATACCAACGGAACCTCGGTTTCCGCCGGCGCCGGGCTGGTGACCGTGCAAAATAACGAGAGCGCCGCGAACGGCGGCTGGGTGATCGGCGGGGCCACCGGGGCCGGGGCGGCGGCGACGGTGGACTTCGACGCCAGTTCCACGGTGAGCGTTGCCAGCGGCGGTCAAATCCTGGTCGGCAGCACGACCGGGGGCGGCACCGCGGGCCAGACCTTGAATGTGGAAGGTGCCGTCAATAATTACGGCATGATCAACATCAGCCGCGTGGGGGCCATCAATCTGAACAGCGGGGCGGTTTGGAATCAGGCCGGCGACATCAACCTGACCGGCGTGGGCGGCTACAGTGCGTCGCTGAACGTCTATGGCGGGGCTTCCCTGACCTATGCCGGGGCTGATCTGATTCAAATCAATGCCGCGCCCGGCAACCATGGCAATTCCACCCTGACCATTGACGGCACGGGTGTTTTCATCACCGGCGCCGGTTTTGAAGCGGTGACCGTCCCGGCTGCCGGCGGCGGTTACGGACAGGTCCTGCTAAGCCACGGCGGCACCCTCCGGCTGACTGCGGCGGTGTCCGATCTGACCTCCCAGGTGCAATTCGGCCTGGGGACGGGCGGCGGCGTCATTGATAACAATGGCAACAATGCCTCGTTGTCCGGGGTTGTCACGCAAGGGGCCACGGCCGGCGGGATTTTCGGGACCGGCAGCCTGACCACGACCGGCGCGGGCACGCTGACCCTGACCGGGACAAACACGTATACCGGCAACACCCTCATCAATGGCGGCACGCTGGCCTTGGGGGTGCCTGGCGCCATCGCCACCACGCCCAACATCATTATCGCCGGCGGGGCGAAACTGGATGTTTCCGCCGCTCCGTTGACCTTGGGCAGCGGGCAGGCTTTGACCAATATTTCCGCAGCGGCCGTGCTGAACGGGAATATCACCAATCTCGCGGGCGTGATGGCGCTCAACTACGCCTCGGGAGCTCCGTCATTCATCGTCACGAACGGCACCTTGACCCTGGGCTCCAACGCCGTTTGCAACGTCAACAACACGGGCGCGGCGTTGGCGGCGGGCCGCTATGCGCTGATTTCCCCGGCCACGGCGGGCAGCGTGGGGCTGGTCGCCGGGAAGGCGCCCAAATCCGTCGCCGTCGCCGGCAGCGGCCTGGCGACCGGGACGGCGGCCTCGCTGGCCATCACCAATGGCGAGCTGGATCTGGTGGTGGTGGCAACGGTCAATCCGACGCCGACGAACATTGTCTCGAGCGTCAGCGGCAACAGCCTGACGCTCGCCTGGCCGGCGGATCATACCGGCTGGCGGCTGCTGGCGCAGACGAATCATCTGGCGGCGGGCATCAGCGGCAACACCAATGACTGGGGCACGGTGAGCGGATCGGCGGCGACCAACCAGGTGATCATGACGATCAACCCCGCCCTGCCGGCCGAGTTCTACCGCCTGGTGTATCCGTGAGGAAATGATTTCCCGGGTTATGCCGGGAAAGGCAAGCAATGGGTTAGGGTCGTGGATGACCGGGCGGGTTTCCCGGTCATCCACTTTTTAACCTCCCGATTTTCCAAAGCATGGTAATGAAATTGATGGGTATGCACGAAGAGGGCGGCGTCTCTTTGCCGTCCGCCGTTCCCCTGACCGTCCGGGAAGCCGACGTGGTGCGGTTGCTGGCGAAGGGATTCACCACCAAGCAGATCGCCGAGACCTTGGGGATGCGTTTTTACACGGCCTCAACGCATCTGAAAAACATCTATCGAAAATTCGGGGCCCACCGCCGGGCGGAAGTCATGGTCCGGGTGCTGGCCGGTGGCGGACATGAAAGCATCGGGCGAGCGGCCGCCAACCCGTTGGCGGGCCACCCGGTCAACCCCGCACCGGTCGCAAATTTTACCCGCCGCAGTCGTTTATGAAAAAATCATCCTGTATCTCATCCCCAAAATCATCCGTTGTTCCTGTCCGGGGGTTTACCCTCATCGAGCTGCTGGTCGTCATTGCGATCATTGCCATTCTGGCCGCCATGCTGCTGCCGGCCCTGGCCAAAGCCAAACAGAAGGCGTACATGACCGGCTGCATGTCCAATTATCATCAGGTGCACATCGCCATGATGATGTGGCTGGACGACCACCGCGACTGGCTGCCGCCGGGACCGGATTCCACCACGCCCACCACGGGTTTGTGGACGGGGCAGTTCGCCTACTATAACAACACCACCACCGGCAACCTGAACTATTACCTGGCCACCTATTTGGGCGGGGCCGTTCCCGACAACAACCTCCGGCTGACCAAAGTCTTTGTCTGCCCCGGGTATGAACATGCCGGGATCAATCCGGGTTCGCTGACCAATTATGTGTCTTACACCCTGACGGGAACTTTCGTGGATGACCAGCCCGTCAGCCCGATCACCTTTCTTCCGTTCGGAGCGCCTCCGGGATACGGTTCGCTGCCCTCGCACAAGATCTCGGAAATCGGCGCGCTGGCGTCACTGAGTTCGGCCTGGTATGTCGCCGATGTGGATCAATGGGCCTATTGGACCGATAACAGCCAGCACAACCCGTGGTATTCCAACACCCTCTTGGCGGGCTCGCCGGTCCATGGGGAAGTGCGGAATTTTCTGTATTTCGACGGTCATGCCAAGACCAAAAAAGCCATCCGCCCGCCCGTTGGCGGTTATCAGTGAGGATCTGGCCATGAAGCGTTTGCTGGTGCTGGGAACGGCGCTCCTGCTCGGTGCCGGGGCGGGGGGAACCGTGTCCGCCGCGCCGGAAAAACCGCCGAACATCGTCCTCATTCTGACCGATGACCAGGGCTACGCCGATGTCGGCAAGTTTGGCGCGGAAGGATTCACCACGCCGAACCTCGACCGGATGGCGGAAGCGGGCGCGGTGTTCCGGAATTTCCACGTGGCGCAGCCGGTGTGCTCGGCGTCACGTGCGGGGTTGATGACCGGCTGTTATCCCAACCGGATCGGCATTGGCGGCGCCTTGGGGCCCCAAGACACGAAGGGCATCAGCGATCAGGAGGAGACGCTGGCGCAACTGCTGAAGTCGCGCGGCTACGCCACCGGCATGCTCGGCAAATGGCATTTGGGCACCGCTCCGCAGTTCATGCCGTTGCGCCGCGGCTTCGACGAGTATTTCGGCGAATCCATTTCGGTGGACATGTGGCCGGGGCACCCGGATCTGATCACCAACCTGCCCGCCAAGCTTGCCGCCATCAAACGTGAGTATCCGCATTTGCCCATCTGGGACGGCGACAAAAAGTTCCGCGAGGAGATGTCCCCCGATGACCTGGACCAGCTGACGACCTGGTACACCGAGCGCGCGGTGCGGTTCATCGAGAAGAACAGGGATCATCCGTTCTTTCTCTACCTCGCGCACAACATGCCGCACGTGCCGCTGGGGGTGAGCGACAAGTTTCGCGGCAAATCGAAGCGGGGACTTTACGGCGATGTGATCGAGGAGATCGACTGGTCGGTCGGCCAGGTGCTGGACGCGCTCCACCGCAACGGGCTCGATGAGAATACGTGGGTGATTTTCACGTCGGACAACGGCCCGTGGCTGGCCTATGGCAATCATGCCGGCTCGGCCAAGCCGCTACGCGATGGCAAACTGACGAACTGGGAAGGCGGCACCCGCACGCCGTGCGTCATGCGTTGGCCCGGTCACATCCCCGCCGGCGCGGACTCGTGGGACATGCTGATGACCATCGATTTGTTGCCAACCATCGCCAAGCTCGTCGGCGCGGAACTGCCGCGGAACAAGATTGACGGACTGGATGTGTGGCCAATCATTTCGCGGCAGCCGGGCGCGAAAAACCCCCACGCGGGCTACTGGTTTTATTACGGCGCCAACAATCTCGAAGCGGTCACCACGGCGGACGGAAATTGGAAGCTCCAGTTGCCGCATGCTTACGACACCATGACCGGCCAGCCGCCCGGCCATGACGGGGTGCCGGGAGTTTACGCCCACCGGAAGGTGGAAACCGAGGAGCTCTACGACCTGGTCCATGACATCGGTGAAACCACGGACGTGTCCGCGCAATATCCCGAAATGGTGAAGCGGCTGGAAGCCGAGGCGGAAAAGGCGCGCGCCGATCTGGGTGACGGCTTGACGAAACGAACCGGCACCGGCCGCCGCCCGCCGGGCCGGATTTCCGGGGGCGCAACCCCAAAGCCGGCCGCCGCGAATAAAGGATGAAATGGTCCGCAGCCATCCTGTTGCTCCCGCTCCTCTTGCCGTTGTCGCCGGCCGCGGCCGCCCCGCCGAACATTTTGTTCATCATGGCGGACGACCACGCGTGGCAGGCCGTTAGCGCCTATGACGAGTCGCGGCATCTGATCCAGACGCCGAACATCGACCGGCTCGCGCGCGAAGGCCTGCGCTTTGATCACTGTCTGGTGGTCAATTCGCTGTGCGGGCCGGCCCGCGCCAGCCTGATCACCGGCACCTACAGCCACATCAACGGCTATTACAACAATGCCGCCGATAACAACAGGACCGATCACCGCCTCTTTTTTGACGGCTCGCAGATCACTTTCCCGAAGCTGTTGCAAAAGGCGGGATATCAAACGGCCGTCATTGGCAAGTGGCATTTGTACAGCGACCCGACCGGCTTCGACCACTGGGAAATTCTGCCGGGGCACGGGGTTTACTACAATCCGCCGATGATTTGCGACGGCCGGCCGGTGAGGCATGCGGGCTATGTCACCGATGTCATCACCGACCAGTCGCTGGACTGGTTGAAAAATCGCGATACCAACAGGCCGTTCATGCTGTTCTGCTGGCAGAAGGCGCCGCATCGCGAATGGGAGCCGGCGCTGAATGACTTGGATTTCGACCATGACCGGCAGTATCCGTTGCCGGCAACCCTGTACGATGATTTTTCGGGTCGCGGCCTGGCGGAGCACGATCAAACCATGATGATCTCCTCGTCGATGTCCTTGAAAAATGACAACAAGCTGGCCACCCCGCCGGATTTGACGCCGGCCCAGGCGCAAATCTGGAACGCCTACTACGCGCCGCGCAACGCGGCCTTTCAAAAACGGCATCTTTCCGGCAAGGAACTCGTCGCCTGGAAATACAACCGCTTCCTGCACGATTATCTGGCCTGCGTGAAAGGCGTGGATGACAGCGTCGGGCGGCTCCTGAAATATCTTGATGACACCGGCCAGGCGGCCAACACGATGGTTATCTACACCTCCGACCAGGGGTTTTTTCTTGGCGAGCACGGTTGGTTTGACAAGCGTTGGATTTTTGAGGAATCCGCCCGCACGCCGTTGCTGATCCGCTGGCCGGGACAAATCAAGGCTGGCAGCGTGAACACCAATTTGGTCTCGCACCTGGATCTGGCCGAGACTTTCCTCGAAGCCGCCGGCGTGCCGATTCCCGACCGGATGCAAGGCCGCAGTCTGCGGCCGATTTTTTCCGGCACCCTGCCCGCCGATTGGCGGCAGGCGTTCTATTATCATTACTACGAATATCCCGGGCCCAGCCATGTCCGGCCGCATTATGGCGTCATCACCGACCGCTACACGCTGGCGCATTTCTACGCGCCGGACGTGGATTATTGGGAGCTGCTCGACCGGCAAAAGGACCCGCAGGAAATGAAAAGTGTCTTTGGCGACCCGGCCTATGCCGGCGTGCGGGAAAACCTTCTGAACGAGGTGGGGCGGCTGCGCAAAGAATTTAAGGAGCCGGAAACCGACGACCCCCGCGCCTATGGGGGGCCGCCCTGGAAAACCAAGCAGCCAAACCAGCCATGAAACCGTTCATCAAAATCCTTGCCGCCATGGTTTGTCTGCCGTTGTCCCTGTTCGCCGGCGGGCGCAAAATGAACGTGGCGCTGGTTCTCATTGACGACTTTGGCTACGAGTGCGTGACGGCCGACGGCGGTGAAAGCTACCGGACGCCGGTCATGGACAAGCTCGCCGCGACGGGGGTGCGGTTCGAGCAATGCCACGTGCAGCCGCTCTGCACGCCCACCCGCGTGGAGTTGATGACCGGCATTGGCAACCGGCGGAATTACACCCACTTCGGCCATCTCGACCCGACGCAAACGACGTTTGGCAACCTGTTCAAGGCGGCGGGCTACGCCACCTGCATTGCGGGCAAGTGGCAGTTGGCCAACGGTTATGCCGGGCCGCTATAAAAACCCCGGCCTCGAAATCAACGGGCGGCAATGCGATTACACGAAAAACGAATACGGTCCGGACATCGTGAGCGACTATGTGCTGGATTTCATCACCCGCGAAAAGGACCGGCCGTTTTTTGTCTATTATCCGATGATGCTCACGCACGAGCCGTTTGACGCGACGCCCGACAGCCCGGACTATTTGGAATCCGTCAGCGGCAAAAACAAAAACCGCGCGGCCATTTTCCGGACATGGTGGCCTACACGGACAAGCTGATCGGCAAACTGGTCGCGAAGCTGGATGAATTGCATTTGCGGGAAAACACCGTGCTGCTCATCCTGGGCGACAACGGCACGGGCCGGGGCATGCCCTCGCGGTTTGCGGGGCGCGCCGTGACGGGCGGCAAGGGCACCAGCACGGCTTGGGGCACGCATGTTCCGCTCATCGGCAACTGGCCGGGCCATTTTGCCAGCGGCGAGGTTTGCCCCGACCTGATTGATGCCACCGACATTCTGCCCACGATTTGCGAGGCCGCCGGCGTGCCGGTCCCGGCGGAGCTGAACGTTGATGGCCGCAGTTTTCTTCCGCAGCTCCTCGGTGAAAAGGGCCGGCCGCGCGAGTGGCTCTATGCCTGGTATAATCCGGGCGGCGGGGCCACCGCCAAGGTCGAGTTTGCGCATACCGCAAATTACAAGCTTTATACCGACGGCCGTTTCTTTGCCGTTGACCGGGATGATTTGGAAAAGTCGCCGCTGCATGATTTTGACGGGCCCGCGCAGGCCGCAAAGCAAAAGCTGGAGGCGGTGTTGAAGCACTTTGTCGGACCCCGCGACGCCTATTTCCGGAAGCAGGCCCGGCCTTTCGGCGGGGAATCCGGCGAGGATGCCGATGGGAATAAAGTCACGAAACAGGCCGGCAGCGAATAGCGGGCAGACAGCGCCCTTTCGGGCGGTGCGCCCGGCCAAGAAGCGGTTCCGTTTGATTCCAAACGGATTATGACGAGGCAACGTCCAGTGCCGAGGTGGCGGAATTGGCAGACGCGCCGGGCTCAAAATTTTCCCGACCCACTTGGACTCAAGTGAATTTCCTTGTCAATCAATGACCTGAAGCGGGCACCCAAAAATCCAAAACGGCCTGGCTTGGCCTGCTTTGGCCCGGTTTTTGACGACGCGGATTACAAAACGGGATCCAACCTCTCATTTTGCTTAGCGTTAAAAAATGAACCGCCTTGGGGCGGCAGAAATCACTCCTTTGAGCGATGGCAGGGCGAATCCGTCGCGTGCTAACATGCCGGATGATTCGATGGAAATATCGCGGCCCCGTTTTCCTCTGCCTCCTGCTCGCGGCGGCGTGGCCGGTGACAGTGCGCGGCGAGTATCACCGTTTTAACACGGCCCCGGGTGCCGATGGCATTGTGCAGGAGGTGCGGTGGCCGGCCTGGCCGCACACTTACAACGCGATTTACTCGAACCAGAATCCCATCCGCGGCACCAAGGGCGAGTCGGCGGGGTTTTATGGGGGCATGCCGTTCAATGACGAAAACCCGGTCGCTCCCTGCAAAATCATCTGGAGTTTCTGGCCGGTCAAAGGCCGGGCGGATACGGAGTCGGCGGTCTCGGCCTGCTGGACCGGCCCCAACATGTATGCGCCGCTGCACGAGGGCGAGGGGGCGGCGGGAAAAGTGGCCGGTGACTGGCCGCTGCTCACCACGAACCGGTGGTATCGGGAAGTGCTGCGGATCTGGCCGGCGGCGGACGGGACACCGGACACCGGCTATGCCGCCCGGTGGCTCCGGGATTCGGCCACCGCCCGCTGGTATCACCTCGCCACCATGAAAATCCCTTTCACGCCCACCGGGCTGGGCGGGCCATTGACCGGTTTTCAGGAGGGACTGGGGGTCGTGGCCGCGCGGCGGACGGACTACCGAAATGTCTATTACCGTTCGGTCGGCGCTCCGGCCTGGCAACCGGCCCGCCAGTTTTCCGTTCAGGTCAAGCGCGATGAGAATGCCACCGCCGGACTCATCGACAACGCCACCGGCGCTTTTTTTGAGACCTCAAAGGCGACTGATTATCTGCGCCACGTGGTGTCCCATCCGCCCGCGGTGACCGGTTCCTTGTACTTGGCGGGCATGGCGGATGAGCCTTCCGCCCAGTGGCTGTTTCAGAATCCGCCGCCGGCCGGGATGGTGGTGACGCAGTCGGGCGGCTGGGCGGCCACGCTCACCATCACGAACCAGCCGGCCTCCCCGCCGCTGGACCCGCTGGTGGTGACGAACCGGGCCGCGGTCGTGGCCGGAACGCAGCTGCTCGTATCCTGGCAGGTGCCGCTCACCAGCTCGCCGCAGTATTCCTACCGGGTGGAGGTGTTCAACAACCCGGACTGCGCCGGGAACGCCGCCGTGACGTGCCAGGACATTGACCCGGAGGCGCGGCAGAAGCTCTTGGATATCACCGGCGTCAGCACCCCCTTTGTCCGGCTGACCGTGGTGGATGTGATGGATCAGACGAACGGACCCACGCGGCTCACGCCGGTGCCGGCGGCTTTAAACGTGGCGGCGGAGGTGACGGGATTGGTCCCCGGATTGGCCTACGCGTATTACGAAGCCACGAGCAATTTCAACGGGATGCCGGATTTCACCGCGCGGTCCCCCGTGTATCAGGGCGCGGTGGATTATCCGGACCTGACGCTGCGGCGGAAGCGGGAGCAATATGCCTTCAACTACACCGGTTACCTGAACGTGCCAACGGCCGGACTTTACACCTTCACCCTGAATTCATCGGACGGGAGCAAATTATCCATTGACGGGAATTGGGTGGTGAACTGGGACGGCGAACACAGCGCGGCGGATAAAAGCGGCTGGGCGGGATTGCAGGTGGGGTTGCATGCGGTGAACGTGCAATATTTTTTTGACACGGACAATGCGAACGCGCATGACCTGACGGACCGGCTGACGGTGAGCTGGGCGGGCCCGGGATGGCGGCAGACCGCGGTGCCGGCGGCGGCGTGGCAGCGGGTGCCGGCGCCGGGAGAACCGGCGGTGGCACTGAATTCGCCGGCGGCGGGGGCGACGCTGTGCGGGACGAATGTGGCGCTGGCGGCGGCGGTGGCGAACAACCGGGCGGCGGTCGGAAAAGTGGCGTTTTATGTGGGGGAATATTATTGGGGGAGCGATGCCAACCTGCCGTATGGATTGAAGACGATGATGTGGGCGAATCCGAGCAATGCGATCCGGGCGCGGGTTTTTTACAACGGGACGCACACGGTGGACAGCGCGCCGAGCGTGGTGGCGACCACGAACATGTGCCTGGATCCGTGGAGTCTGGCGGTCATCGGGTCGCATTTGCAGCCGGTGGGCGCAGCGGTGCAGGGGGAGCGGTGTTCGATCATGGGTGACGGGCTGAACCTGCTGAGCCAGCCGGTGAGCGGCGATTGCACCATCGTGGGTCACGTGGCTTCGCTGGGGACGGTGGCGGGAACCTCGCCGGATGGCCAGGCGCCGGGTTCCAACCGGGAAGCCGGCCTCATGCTCCGCCAAAACACGAAGGCCATGCCCGGGCAAATGCTGGGCGGCAAGCAGGCGCCCTATGTGTGTCTGTTCCAGGCGGCCAAGGGCGAGAGCCATTTTGAGGATGATACGATGCACAACGCGGGCGGTTCATTTGCCTCCGCCAGCCTGGGTGATTATTCATGGTTCAAGATCCAGCGCAGCGGGGATACGTTCACGAGTTATGTCTCGGCGGACGGGGCGGTCTGGAAGGCCGTCAACCGAAGCACGCTGGCCGGCATCGGCCCTGTGCTTAACGTCGGCGTGTTCACTTGCGCCGCGTCTTCCGCCAACCCGAACGTGTTGGCGGCCGGTTTCGACCATGTGAGTTTGCGCGGGAATATCCTGCGCCCGCCGTTGGCCGGTTTTCATTCCCCGCCCGGCAGCCATCCGTTATAAGCGGCCGAACAGCCGGCTTGCGGTTTGCGGGTGGTTGGGTTAAAAGCCAGCGTTGAACATGAAAAACAGCCGAGCGGACCAAGGGCTCCCGGCCGGGAAAAAGACCGGGCGCGCCGTGGTCGCCTGGGCGGTTCTGGGGGGGCTTTTGAGCGCGTGCCTGGCGGATGTTCCCGCCCGGGCGCAGTCCGGGTTTGCGCCGGAGGATTTCTATGTGCGCGGCTGGGGCACGGAAACCGGGCTGACCGCCGGGGATATCCATGACTTGGCCCGCACGGCGGATGGATTCCTCTGGCTGGCCACGGACGCGGGGCTGATGTGCTTTGACGGGTCGCAGTTTCGGATCCTTGAAACCAATCAGTTGCCCATCCCTGACGGAGACCGCGCGACCTGTCTGCTCGCGGACCGGCAGGGCGGCTTGTGGGTGGGAACCGGGCACGGCCATTTGCTGCATCGGGAGGCGGGCGGATTTCAGGAGGCCGAATTGAATGGCTTGGCTGGCGGGAGAAGATTCAATTCGCTGGCGGAAGGCAACGACGGTTCGTTGTGGGCCGCCGTTGCCCGGACCGGCGTCTTATGCTGCCGGCAGGGAAAATGGCGGCTGGCCGGCCCGGCCGATGGCCCCGTCGCCGATGGCGCCGAGCAGGTGGCGGTCACCGCTGACAACCGCGTTTGGGTTGTCGCCGGGCGGCAATTATTCCAGTGGCAGGGGGCGGCTTTCGCCGGGGTGGAGCTGCCCGATTCCCTGCCGGCCGGCCGGATTGCCGGCGGCCGCGACGGCAGCCTGTGGGTGGCGGCCACGGTCACGACCACCCGCGGCACGCGCCTGTTCCAATTCAGGCAGGGGCATTGGCGCGAGCCGTTCGATTCCTACCCCTGGCTCCAAGCCTCCGTCTGGTCTGTTCCCAATGTGCTGCTGGCCGATGCCGCCGGCCGGCTCTGGGTCGGCACGGAGGGCAGCGGCATGTTCTATCACGCCGCCGACGGGTCATGGCAGAGCCCGTCCCGCATGGGGCCGTTGGTGGATGACCGGGTGAATGCGCTGTTCCAGGACCAGGAGGGGTCTGTTTGGTTCGGCTTGCAGGGTGGCTCATTATTCCAAGCCGTCCCGCGCGTGGTGCCAGCCTTGCGCCCGGATGCTTCGAGCGCGCAGAATCTTTTTCAAACCGCCTGTCTCCGCCGGGACGGCAGCATTTGGGGCGGCACTTACGGCGGCGGCATCTATTGTTGCCAGAGCAACCGGTGGACCCATTATGGAACGGAACAGGGCCTGGCCAATCCGTACGTGTCCAGTCTGTGCGAGGATCACCTGACCAATCTGTGGGCGGGCACCCGCAGCGGCCTGTTTCGATTTGATGGCAACGGGTTCAAACGCGCGACATTCCTGCCGCGGCCGGATGCGTTTGTGCTCGCCCTGTATGAGGACCGGCGCGGCGGGCTGTGGGCCTCCACCCACCGTGGCCTGGTGTGCCGCCGCCAGGGCGAAACCATCCGCGAATTCGGCAGATATGAAGGCCTCGAAACCGGTCCGGATATCCGGGCCATCACCGAGGACCCGGCCGGAAACATCTGGGCGACGGTCATGAATATCGGGATCTTCCGGCAGCGCGGCGACCGCTTTGAGCTTTTCACGGCCGATCATCTGCCGCGCGCCCTGGATTATCGCGCCCTGCACTTTGATGCGGATGGCACGCTCTGGGTCGCCACCTATGGCGACGGCCTGTATCAGGTCGCCGGCGGCCGGGTCCGCCACTGGACGGTCCGGGACGGCCTCCCCAGCAATTATCTGGTCGCCTTGGTGGAAGACCGGGAGGGCACGCTCTGGCTGGGATCCGTGAATGGGATCATCGGCCTGGCCGGGCAGGCGCTGAACGAATATGTGCCCGGGAAAAGCCTGCCGCTGCTGGGCCGCCAGCTGACCGTCACCGAAGGGCTGGATTCGCAGATCTGTTCCGGCTGGGGCCAGCCGGTGGCGGTGTGCGGTCCGGACGGCCGGCTTTGCTTCCCGAATCAACGGGCCCTCGCCGTGTTTGATCCCGCTGCCGTCCATCCCTCGCCCCTGGCGCTGCCCGTCAGCCTTGAAGAGGTGCGCGTGGATGGCGCCTCCGTGCCCTTGGACGGCGGATCCGTCGTGCGCGTGCGTTCCGGCGCCCGGCATATTGAGTTTCAATACGCCCTGCCGGATCTGCATTCCCTCGCGCGGGTGCGCTTTCGTTACCGGCTGCGCGGTCTGGATGATGAGTGGACCACCACGCAGCAGGGGGTGGCCGGTTATAATTTCCTGTCGCCGGGGCGCTATGAATTCCAAGTCATGGCCAGCGGCCCGGATGGCCGGTGGCACGGCAGCGTCGCCCCGGCCGGCCTCGTGGTGGAGCCGCGCCTGTGGGAGCGGACATCCGTCCGGATCACGGCCGCCGCCGTGCTGGCCGGCCTCGTGGTGGCGGCGGTCTGGATGGTCAGCCGCGCGCGCATGCAGCGGCGGCTCCTCCGGATGGAAGCGCTCCAGGCGGCCGAACAGGAACGCCGCCGGATCGCCCGCGACCTGCATGACGAACTGGGCAGCGGCCTGACCGAGATCATGCAACTGGGCGATCTTGGCTGTGAGGAGGGCATCGTGACCGACGACCTGCGCGGCAATGCCCGGACCATCGCCCAAAAAACCCGCCGGCTCGCCGCCGCGCTGGATGAGATCGTCTGGACGACCAATCCCGGAAACGACAGCCTCCCCAAATTCAGCGGCTACCTCTGTGACTATGCCCAGGAATTCATGCGCGCCACGCCCGTGCGTTGCCGCCTTGATACCGTTTCGCTCCCCGACGATATCCTGTTGCAAGCCGCCGTCCGGCACAATCTCCTGCTCGCCTGCAAGGAAGCGCTGCGCAATGCCGTCCGCCACTCCGGGGCCGGCGAAGTCTGGCTGCGTCTCCGGTATGAGGCCGGGCGGTTTCAGATTGTCATTGAAGACAACGGCCGCGGCTTCACTCCGGATTCCCTTTCCGGCCGCGGCAACGGCGTGCGGAACATGCGCGAGCGTGTCGAACTCGTGGGCGGACAGATGAAGCTCGCGAGCGAGCCGGGCAAAGGCTGTGTGCTCACCTTCGAATTGCCGTTCCCCGCCGCCGAATGACGCCGCCCCGGCGTTTCCGGTCGCGCCGGGCCATCACTCTTACGAGTGATAGTAAGATTCGGCAGGGCAGGATAATATCAATCATGCGATTTTTTAACCTGCCTTCAAAAAACGTATCCCGGCTGACTGGCCGGGGAGGTCCCGGTCCTGCGAAAAATCTGCGCCTGATGATGTTCGCCGCCTGCCTGGGCGCGGGCTTGTTCTGGCCGCTCCGTGGCCGGGCGGAATATCATAATTTCAACACCGCCGGCGGGGCCGGATCGGACATCGTCATGCAGGAGGTCCGCTGGCCGGTCTGGCCCTGCGGCGAATACAATGCGATCTATGAAAACCATCTGTTGGGCTTGAATGGCACTTCCGTGGGGGAATACGGCGGCATGCCCATCGACAGCAACGGGGTGCCGCCCATTTCGATCATCTGGAGTTTCTGGACGCCCTCCGGTGTGTCCGATCCCGGCGCGGCGGTGACGGCGTATTGGACGGCCACCAACATGTACGCGCCGCTGCATGAGGGCGAGGGGGCGTCGGGCAAGGTGGGCGGCGACTGGCCGCTGCTGACGACCAACCGGTGGTACCGCGAGGTGATGCGCATCTGGCCCCCGGTGGATGGCACGCCGAACACCGGCTATGCGGCGCGGTGGATCCGGGATTCCGCCACCACGAACTGGTACCACATCGCCACGATGAAACTTCCTTTCACGCCCACGGGGCTGGCCGGGCTGGCGGGATTTCAAGAGGCCTTGGGCAGCGAGGTCGGGCCGCGGCGGACGGATTACCGGAATGCGTATTGTCATCCCTACGGGGGCACCAACTGGCAGACGGCCAACCAGTTCACCTGTTCGACCCGGACGATGCCCCAGATCGCGACCGCCGGATTGATCGAGAACGCCACGGCCGTCTTCTTTGAGATGGGGGACGTCGCGGACACGAATTATTTCTATCGTGTGATCTCCAATCCGCCGCCGGTGACCGGCCCGCTGTATCTGATGATCTCGACGAACTATCCTTCGGGCAGTTTGCTGACCAACGGCCTGCCGGCGGGGATGCTGGCCCTGGGCCCGAGTCCCGTGGGCGTGACGCTGACCCTGACGAACCAGCCGGCCGCGCCGGCCTTGGACCCGCTCGTGGTGACGAACCCGGCGGCAGTCGTGGCGGGGACGCAGTTGCTCGTGTCCTGGCAGGTGCCGCCCGCCAGTTCGCCGCAGTTTTCGTATCAGGTGGATGTGTTCAACAACTCGAACTACACCGGCACCGCCGCCCTGACCGTTTTTGACATTGATCCCGAAGCGCGGCAGAAGCTGCTGGACATCACCGGCGTCAGCACGCCCTACGTGCGGCTGACCGTGGCGGACGTGATGAACCAGACCAACGGGCCGATCCTGCTCACGCCCGCCGCGGCGGTTCTGAGTTCGGCCACCAACGTGACCGGCCTGGTGCCCGGGCTCGCGTACAAGTATTACGAATCCACCACGAACTTCAACGCGATGCCCAATTTCAACACGCTGACCCCGGTATATGTGGGCGGGGTGGATTACCCGGACCTGACCTTGCGCCGCCAGCGGCAGCAATACGCCTTCAACTACACCGGCTATCTGAACGTGCCGACATCGGGGTTATATGCTTTCACCCTGAATTCATCCGACGGGAGCCGGCTCTACCTTGATGGAAATCCCGTGGTGAATTGGGATGGCGAGCACAGCGCGGCGGACAAAAATGGCTGGGCGGGATTAAGCGCCGGGTTGCATGTGGTGAACGTGCAATATTTTTTCGACACGGACAATCCGAACGCGCATGACCTGACGGACACCTTGACGGTGAGCTGGGCCGGTCCGGGCTTGAGCCAGACCATCGTGCCGGCGACTGCGTGGTATCGGCAGCCGGTGACCGGGGAACCCGGGGTGGCGCTGACGTCACCGGTGGCGGGGTCGACGATCGGTGGGACGAATGTGCCGCTCGCGGCCGCGGTGACAAACAACGGAGCGACAATCAACAAGACGGAGTATTACGTGGGCGGATATTATTGGGGGAGTGATGCGACGGCGCCGTATGGATTGAATGCGTTGTTCTGGGCGAATCCGAGCAACGCGATCCGGGCGCGGGTGTTTTACAACGGGACGAACACCGTGGACAGCGCGGCGAGTGGGGTGGGGACCACGAATATGAACCTGACGCCGTGGAATCTGGCCCCCATTGGCGATCACCTGGAGTCGGTCGGAGCGCAGGTGCAGGGCAGTTCTTACACGCTGGCGGGCGATGGCCTGAACCTGCTGAGCCAGCCGGTAAGCGGTGATTGCACGATTGTGGGGCACGTGGCCTCCCTGGGCGCGCTGGCGGGAACCTCGCCGGATGGCCAGACGCCGGACTCCAGTTGGGAGGGCGGCATCATGCTGCGCCAAAACACCAATGCCACGCCCGGCCGGGCCTTGGGCGATTCGTCCGCGCAATACGCCTGCGTCTTCGCGCAGGTGGGCGGCGGCAGCCATTTTGAGGATTACACCATGGCAAACGCCGGCGGACCGTATGCCTCCCCGAATCTGGGTTCCTATGCTTGGTTCAAGATCCAGCGGATCGGGGACCTGTTCACAAGCTATGCGTCGGCGGATGGAACAAACTGGTCGGCCGTCAACACCAACACGCTGACCGGCATCGGGACCGTGCTCAATGTCGGCCTGTTCACCTACGCCGCCTCGTCCGCCAACCCCAACGTCTTTGCGGCCGGCTTTGACAACGCGGGCATCACCGGAGACATCCTGAGTCCGCCGACGGTCGCCGTCACACCCGCCGCCACCAATGTTTACCAGGGGCAGTCCGCCACCTTCACCGCGGTTCCGGGCGGCAATGCGCCGTTCACCTACCAATGGCAAGACAACGGAACCACCCTTCCCGGCGCCACCAATGCCACCCTGACGGTGACGAATCTGCAGCCGGGCAACTCGGGATTGTATCAGGTGCAACTGACCACCACCAACGGCACGGCCGGCGCGGTGGGAACCCTCACGGTGCAGACGCCGCCGAACCCGGGCATCTCGTCCTATGCCGGGCGGGTGCAGACCAACAGCGCGCTGGTCGCCTGCTGGCGGCTGAATGAGACGAACGGCACCATCGCCGCCGACACCCTCGGCGGACACAACGGCACCTACTCTAATGTCGGTCTGGGCACGAATGGTCCGCAGCCGCCGGCTTTCGCCGGGTTTGAAGCGACCAATTATGCCGGCCAGTTCAACGGGTCGAACAGCTATGTGGGGGCCGGCAGCCTGGGCCTGACCGGTCCGCTCACGATCACCGCGTGGATCAAGCCCGGCGCGATCTCCGGCAAACAGGCCATTGCCAGCGAAAACGGCAGTTATTATTTCAAGTTGGATGGCGCCAATCTTGATTTTTACACGAACACCAGCAGCGGCCTTTCGGTGCCGGTCTCGTTGACGGCCGGGGTCTGGCAGCAGGTGGCGGTGACCTATGTGCCCGGCACCACCGGCGGCGGCATCTTCTATGTGAACGGCCAGCCGGTGGGGTCGGCCAATACCGCTCCGTTGACCAGAGGCACCTCCGGCTTCTGGATCGGCAAGAACACGTGGACGGCGCAGTATTTCTCCGGGGCGATTGACGAGGTGGCGGTCTTCAACCAGGCGTTGTCGGCGACGGAACTGCAAAACCAGTATCAGGCGGCGCTGACTTCGCCGTCGGCGGTGGTGACGCTCACCTCCCCGGCCAGCGGGGCGGCTTATCTTTCGCCTGCCACCATCAGCCTGGCCGCGACGGCCGACACCAACGACTACGCCGTCAGCCGGGTGCAGTTCTACAACGGGCTGACCCTGCTGGGCCAGGTGACCAATCCGCCCTACAATTTCGCGTGGACCAACGTTGCCGCCGGCCAATACACCGTTTACGCGGAGGCGGTGTATGGCGGGACGAACGTGATGAGCTCGGTCCCCGCCTTCATCAGTGTCGCGTCACTGCCGTCGGTGCCCGCAGGGTTGACGGCCACGCCCGGCAGCTGGGAGGTGGCCCTGACCTGGCAGGCGGCCAGCAATGCGGTCAGTTATGATGTGGAACGCTCGGTCACGAGCGGCGGGCCTTATGAGACCATCGCGAGCGTGACGGCCACCAACTATCTGGATGGCGACGGGCCGCCGGTGTATGACCCGACCGACTATTTTGTCGGGGACGGGGCGGTGATGTATGGCACGACCTATTATTACGTTGTGGCGGCGGTCAATAACGCCGGGCAGAGCACCAATTCGGCCGAGGTTTCGGCCGAGCCCGTCAACACGCCGCTGTCCGATGCCTATGTGTATGGCGGTTCGCAAGGGAGCAACTTTGGGACGGATACGAACCTGATGGTGAAGCTTTCGGGCACCAGCTATACGCGCGAAACGTATCTGATGTTTGATGTCAGCGCCCTGGCCGGCGCCGAAAGTGTGATTCTCCAACTGATGCCTGTTTCCGTCACCGGCAGCCCCACGCTGGGTTTTGAATTCATCAGCGATGACACTTGGACCGAGCTGGGAATCAACTGGACCAACCGGCCGGCGGGCACGGGCATTGTCTTCACCAATATGTCCGGCTTCACCGTTGGCGTGCCCGTGTCGGTGGATGTGACCAGTGAGGCCGTGAGCCAGGCCGGCCAGGACGGCCTGCTGTCCGTCCATGTCTATTCCACCCTCTCCGGCTCCACCGCGGTCAACTTCGGTTCCAAAGAACTGCCGGCGGTCACCAACCAGCCGCAGTTGATCGCCACGTTCCCGCCGCCGCCGCCGATATTCACCGGTGGCAGCATGGTCAGCAACGGCCCGCTGACCCTTTGCGGCACCGGGCATGTGGGCAGTGTTTATGTTCTCCAGATGGCGACCAACCTTTCGCCCTCGTCGGTTTGGACGCCGGTGGCCACCAACATGACCTCGGCCGGCGGCCTGTTTCAATTTGTCGATTTGCACGCCACCAATGCCAGCCGGTTTTACCGGCTCAAGACCCGGTAACCGGGGGGCGGCGAGAGTTGCCGGCCGGTTGATAAACTTATGATAACTGCCAACGACACTCCGTTCCCGCCTCCTGGCCCGCCGGATACCGGCGGGCACGGACTTTCGACCCGCCAGCGGCAAGTCTTGGAACTGGCCGCGCAAGGACTCACCCGCCGGCAGATCGCCCGGCGTCTGGGGTTGCGCGAATATACCATCAACGAACATCTGAAACAGATTTACCGAAAACTCAAGGTTCACAACCGCGTCGGGGCCGTGACCCTGGCCATGCGGCAGGGGTTGCTCGAAACCACCCGGCCGGCCGCCGGTCTCGGGCCGGTCGGGATCGGCGACTCCGCCTCCGGCCGGTTGGCGCACCAGTGTCCCCGCTGCGGTTGCCGGATGGAAGTGGCCGGCTGGCTGCGGGAGGGGACCGCCGGCCGCCGGTGGCTGGACGTTCATCACTCCAAAGAGTGATTGTCGCGCCAATTTCCCGGGTTTAGCATGCGCTCAAGATGAATCCAGAAACCATTGAAGTCGCCATTGTCGAGGACACCGCCGGCATCCGCGAACAATGGAAGCGGCTGATCGGCGCCACCGCCGGGTTTCATTGCATCTGCACTTGTGCCAGCGGCGAGGAGGCGTTGAAACGGCTGCCGGCGTGCCGGCCGCAAGTGGTTTTGATGGACATCAGCATGCCGGGGATGTCGGGCATCGAGTGTGCGAGCCAGCTCAAACGGATTCTGCCGGAGACGCAGATTCTCATGGTGACGGTGCACAACGACCACGACCGGGTGTTTCAGGCGTTGAAAGCGGGGGCCAGCGGCTACTTGCTGAAGCGCAGCACGCCGGGGGAGTTGCTGGAAGCCATGCGGGAAGTGTTGCGGGGCGGCGGACCGATGTCCGGCGAAGTGGCGCGCATGGTGATCGAGACGTTTCACCGGCCGCCGGCCGCCCACGCGGAGCCGGTCCAGCTCACCCCGCGCGAACAGGAGGTTTTGGAACAGGTCAGCCGCGGCTTTGCGAACAAGGAGATCGCCGACCGGCTGGGCATGAGCTTCGACACGGTGCGCACCCATCTCAAGCATATCTACGAGAAGCTGCATGTCCGGTGCCGGGCTGAGGCGGTGGCCAGGCACCTGGGCCAGCGGCAGCACAAGGCGTTCGAGCCGGCATCACTCCTTTGAGCGATGGCACGGTTTTTTCCGCTCTGATAGATTCCGCGGTGACATTGGGCAAGGACGGCCTCAACGCAGGCCAAACCCAAGTGAAACCCAAACCAAGATCAGAGCATGAAAAACACCCTTACTCGGAAACTGTTCCCCGCTCCCGGCCTCCGCACCCCGGCCGCCGCCGTCGCCTTGGCCGCCCTGCTGGTCACCGGTCTCACGGCGAGCGCGCCGGCGGCGAACAGCGTGTGGAACGGCGTCACGGACGGCAATTTCAACACGGCTGGCAACTGGACGCCATCCGGGGTGCCGGCGGCCGGTTCGACGCTGGAGTTTCCCACGGGGGTGACGCAGGTTTCCGTCACCAACAATCTGACCGGCACCAAATCGTACGGCGGGTTCACCTTCGATGCCGGCGCGCCATCCTATACGTTGAACGGGAACAGCGTCACAATCACGCTGGCCGGCAACGGGGTCACCAATAACTCATCCAGCCTGCAAACGGTCAACCTCCTGCTGCGGGTTTACAACGGGGCGGCCAGCGGGGTGACTTATTTCAACGCGGCTTCCGGTCCGCTGACGCTGGGGGGCGGCTTCAACACCGGCAGCACGGGCGTCGGCTGGATTGTCACCAAAGGGACGGGCGGCGTGACCATCAACGGCGGCATTCCCGCTTCCTGCGGGGTGTCCAATGTGCTGGGCACGCTGACCATGGCGCCGCCCGGCGCCTTCACCACGGCCAATGCCTACACCAATAACACGGTGATCACCGGCGGCACGGTGAAGTTGGGCGGCCCCAATGTGATTCCCAGCGGCGCGGGGATGGGGAATGTGGTGCTGCAACCGGCCTCCGGAACGGCCACCTTGGACGCGGGCGGCCAGACGAACACCGTCAACGGGCTCGCCAGCAGCGGGGCCGGCGCCAGCCTGGTGGATAACAGCGGCGGGGCCGGCTTGCTGACCGTGGGGGCGGCGAATGTGAGCAGCGCGTATTCCGGCGCCATCAAGAACACTTCCGGCACCCTGGCCCTGACCAAGATCGGCACGGGGACGCTGACCTTGAACGGGACCAACACTTACACCGGCAACACCACTATCAGCGCCGGCACCCTGGCCCTGGGCGCCAACGCCTCGTTCGCCGGTTCCACCGTCAACCTCGCGGCGGGTGCCACCTTGGATGTTTCCGCCCAGGCCGGATATGTTTGGGGCGGCTCAGCCGGGCTGACCGCCAGCGGCACCGGCACGGTGACGGGCGGCACCGCCGCCACCATCAATGGCGGGACCACGGTGAATCTCGGCACCGTGCCGGTGACGCTGAATTACACCCCGACGGCTTTTTTCGGCGATGGGGCGCACCCCGCCCTGTATGTCGCCGCGGGCAACCTCACCCTGAACGGTCCGGTCACCGTCAATAACAACGGCGCTTCACCCCTGAGTGTCGGCACTTACACGCTCATCGCCCAAAATGGCGGCAGTCTGGGCGGCAGTCCCACGCTGAGTGCCGTGGGCGGAAACGGCCTGGTCACCGGCACGGCGGGCGGCTTGCTGGCGTCCGGCGGGAATCTGTTTCTCGTGGTGACCAGCACCTCGCCGCTGACCACGTCCGTCACCCTGGCCCGGCACCCGGGCACCGGCGCCGCGACCACTTACGGCGATGCGTTAAGCTTTGATGTCACGGTCTCGCCTGCCTCCGCCACCGGCACGGTTCTGTTGAAGAATGACGCCGGCCTGGTGTTCGGCAGCGGCACCCTGTCCGCCGGTGCCTGCACGATTTCGCCGGCCGCCAACGCCTTGCCGGCCGGGACGTTCACCAACCTCGCCGCCTACTACGGCGGGGATATCAATTATGCCGCCGGCGTTTCCACGGCCTTGTCCCCCGCGCAATCCGTGGCCCAACTGGCCCTGACCGTTTCCGGCGTGACGGTGAACGACAAAATTTACGATGGCACCACCCTGGCGTTTCTCAACGGCACCCTGACGGGGGTTTTAAGCGGTGACACCGTCACCTTCGGCACGGGGACATTTGCCGGCGTCGGGCCGGGAACCGGCCTGACGGTGACGGCAGCGACAACCTTGGGCGGCGCCTCGGCCCCTAATTACACGCTTTCATCCGCGCCCACCGGGCTCACGGGGAACATCTATGCCGCCGGTGTGTGGACCGGCCTGGCCGATGGCACGGAGTGGAACACGGCTGGCAATTGGACGAACAATCTGATTCCGGCCGGCACCAATGTGACCGCCGACCTCAGCGCGCTGGGAGTCACCGCCGGCTCCTCGGTCAGCCTGGGTTCGCCGGTGCTGGTTGGCAATCTTGTTTTCGGCAATGTGGCCGGGGATGTCTCGGGCATCGTGCTCACCAACGGCGGCGCGGCGACCAATGTTCTGACCCTGGCCGGCACCACGCCCACCATCACGGTCAACGGATTGGATACCGGGGCCACGGCTGTTCTCGGGGCGGCGGTCGCCGGATCGGCAGGATTGAATGTCGCGGGCGCGGGCACGCTGGATCTGGCTGTCGCCAACACTTACACCGGGGCCACGACCATTGGCGCGGGCACCTTGCTGCTGACGGGCACCGGCAGTCTGGGGAGCGGCAACTATGCCGGTCCGATCACCAATAACGGGACATTCCAATACAGTTCGGCCGGGGTGCAGACGCTGTCCGGAACCATTTCCGGCACGGGCATGGTGACCAGTACGGCCGGCACCCTGACGCTGTCCGCCAGCAACACCTACAGCGGCGGCACCACGCTTTCCGGGGGCATCATTATTGCCGCGACCAACAACGCGTTGGGCACGAATATGCTCACCATCGGAAGCAGTGCCCAGCGGCTTGGCATCGCGGGCGGGGTGACTTTGGCCAACCCGATCACCATTAATGCCGCCTCCCCGGGCACCGGCAATGCGGCGATCAATGGGGCCGATGCGGGCACCAGCGTGATCAACGGCCCGGTCACCATCAACGGCGGGTCGGTGCATTTTGGCAACAACAGCGGCGGCACGATGATCGTCAACGGCCCGGTCACCGCGGCGGTGCCGGTGGGAGTGCGCAAAGGCACTGTCTATCTGAACGGCGGCGGCAGCTACACCAGCCTGCAGTTGGATCAGGACTATTTGGAACTGGGGGCGGGCAATGGCATCAGCACCCAGGCGGTGGTGTTCGTCGCCTATACGGCGAGCCGCACCGGGATTGTTTATCTCAACGGGTTCAACCAAACCCTGGCGGGGCTCACGGGGCCGGCGGCTGGCAGCGTTGCCGAAGTCATCAGTTCCGGCACCAATGCCGCCACGTTGACCCTGAACACGTCGGGTTACAATGGCTACGGCGGCACCATCGCGGGCACCAACCTGTCGCTGGTCGTCACCGGGACCGGCGGCCAGACGCTCTCCGGCAACAATCCCTATGGTGGCAGCACCACGGTGAGCGGCGGCACGCTGGCCTTGAGCGGGAGCGGGGCCATCACCAACACGCCCTCCATCAGCATTGCCAGCGGGGCCATCTTCGATGTGTCCGGCTTGGGTGCCTGGACGCTGGGAGCGGGCCAGGTGCTTGGCGGGGCCGGGACGGTGAATGGAAGTATGACCGTCATCGGCACCGTGTCGCCGGGGACAAACATCTCGACGCTGACGTTCAACAACAATCTGACCCTCGCGGGAACGAACCTTATGAAAATCACCAAACAGGGGGGGCTGACGAATGACGTCCTCGCCGTCAGCGGCGCGCTGACGTTTGGCGGCACTTTGCAGGTGGTGCTCACCGGGAGCTCGCCCCTGGCGGTCAATGATACGTTCGCGCTCTACCGCCTGGGTTCACCCGCCGCCGGAACTTTCACGTCGGTGGTCCTGCCGGCCGGCTATACATGGGACACCAGTCTGCTGGCGACGGCCGGGACCATCCGGGTGGCCAGTCTGGGAGCGGGGCCGGTGATCGGCGGCAGCGCGGTCACCGGCGGGAATTTAGCGATGACCGGTTCCGGCGGAACGCCCGGCGGAACTTATTATGTGCTGGGCACAACCAACCTGAGCGCGCCGATCGTCTGGCAGCCGGTGCTGACCAACACGTTTGATGGCGGCGGGAATTTCTCGAATGCCATCCCGGTGGATCCGGCGGTGCCGCAGGTCTTCTACCAATTGCAACTGCCGTGAAGCGGCTTAATCCATCAACGCTATGAAGAAGACCAGTTTTTTGGGGGCCGGGCGGCGGCCGGGTGGCTTCACCTTGATCGAGCTGCTGGTGGTGATCGCCATCATCGCCATCCTGGCGGCGATGCTGCTGCCGGCTTTGGCCAGCGCGAAAAGAAAGGCCTACCAGACCGGGTGTGTTTCCAATCTGAAACAGTGTCACCTGGCGCTGGTCATGTGGGTGGATGACAACGGCGGCTGGCTGCCGGGCGGGCAGGGAAAGGCCATCTACGACCAGACCTATGATGCCTTCGACCTGGCTTCGCAAAACAACCGGCTGGCCGGTTATCTGGCCACTTATCTCGGCTGTCCGGCCGCCACCGTCAACGGGAATTATGTGATGGTCAAGCCGTTGTTGTGCCCCGGTTTTGCGGCCTATAATCAGGACGCCAGCCAGTTGACCAATGCGGTGGTTTACAATCTGGTCAACACCAGCCTGTACACCAACCGGAATTATAACTTGCCGTGGGATCCCTTCGGCAGCACTTCGGGCGGGACCACCCCGCACCAGATGAGCGAAATCAGCGCGCTGGGTTCCACCGCCGACTTGTGGTGGCTGGTCGACGTGGATAAAGTGGTGTTTCCCACCCAGTCGTCCTCGGGCATGGCGGCGGCGCCCTGGACCGCGTTGCCGCCGGCGCCGGTGCATGGCAGCGTGCGCGAAGAGATATTTTTCGACGGCCATGTGGGCCAGCAGAAAGTCGGTCCGGCCGGCGCGCTTTGATCCAATAACATATGAAATCCGCATTGATGGCCTTCCTGGCCGGAGTTCTGGCCCTCACGTCTTTTTCCGGCCGCGCCGCCGGCCGGCCGCCTAACATCGTGTTCATTCTCTCCGATGATGCCGGGTACGCCGATTTTGGGTTCCAAGATGTGGTCGCACCGGACATCAAGGGGCACACGCCGACGTTGGACCGGCTGGCCGCGGCCGGGGCGGTTTTCACCCAGGCCTACGTTTCCGGCCCGGTCTGTTCGCCCAGCCGGGCGGGCATTCTGACCGGCCGCTATCAGGAACGGTTTGGCCACGATAATAACATGCGCCCCAAGGGCGGCCTGCCGCTGACCGAGACGCTGATGCCGGTCTTCATGGGGAAGCTGGGCTACCAAAGCGAATGCCTGGGCAAATGGCATCTCGGCTACCTGCCGCAATACCATCCCAAACCGCGCGGGTTCAGCCATTTTTTCGGTTTCCTGCAAGGGGAGCGCAGCTATCTGCCGCTGGCCAAACCCCGCTACAACGTGGTGTTCTTGGATGACGAAACCCCCACGCCGGAGGATGGCTATGTGACCGACCGCATTGGCGACGCGGCCTGCCGTTCCATCAAAAAGCTGGCGGCGGCCGGCACGCCATTTTTTGAGTATGTCGCCTTCAGCGCGGCGCACGCACCGTTGCAACCGCGGCCGACGGACCGGGAATGGGTGAAGAACCTCCACGCCCGGAGCCAGGGCCGGGGCAATTACATCGGCCTCATCAAGGCGCTGGACGAGAACGTTTCGAACATCGTCGCCGCGGTCAACGCCGCCGGAGTGGCGGACAATACGATAATCGTCTTTTTGAACGACAACGGCGGCCAGACGCTGACCTGCGCCGACAACGGGATTCTGCATGGCCACAAGGGGGAAGTGTGGGAAGGCGGCACGCGCGTGCCCTTTTTCGTGGTCTGGCCCGGCAAAATCAAACCGGGGCAGCGGATCGCCGATCCGGTCATCTCGCTGGATCTGATGCCGACCTTTCTGGCTGCCGCCGGGGAATCCCCGCGGCAATTTCCCACGAACCTGGACGGCGTCAATCTGCTGCCGTTCCTGACCGGGCAAACCGATCGTTTGCCGGATCGTCCGTTCTTTTGGCGGATGGGCGGACGCCAGGGGGAGATCGCGATGCGTGACGGGAATCTCAAGCTGGTCTGGGAACGCAACAAGAACACCGCGCCGGGACTTTATGACCTCGCCGCCGATCCGTCCGAAAAGCAGGACCTGGCCGCCACCCGCAAAGCGGATACGGACCGGTTGGTGGGGGAGGTGAAGCATTGGGAATCACAGCTGATGGACCCGCTGTGGGGGCCGGGCAGCCAGGGGGCCGACAGCAAGCCCACCAAGGAGGATGGTCAGGAAGGCGAATAGGCGTCCGGACAGAAGGGCCGGCACACGGCTGGAATTTCATTTAACATTTTGAAAACAATCACCCGTTCCGACATGGTTGCAAAAACAGTCTGCTTTGGCAGCAACCGCCTGATCGCCGCCGTCGCGTTGCTTGGTTGGTTCGGTGCGCTGGCAGTGACGCCGGTTTCCGCCGCGCCGAAGCCCGACATTGTGCTCATCGTCGCGGATGACCTGGGCTATGGCGATGCCGGCTGCTTTGGCTGCCGGGACATTCCCACGCCGAACATTGACAGTCTCGCCCATGACGGCGTGCGGCTGAGCCAGGCCTATGTTTACAACGTCTGTTCCCCGACCCGCGCCGCGCTGATCACGGGGGACTACGCCGAGCGCAACGGCATTCGCACCGTACTGATGGGTGGCAGCGTGCCGCGGTTCGCCAAAGCCACGACCATCGCGAAAGTCCTGCACGATGCGGGCTACGTCACCGGGCTGGTGGGCAAGTGGCACTTGGGCTACCAGGGCGACATGGTGCCCACGCACATGGGCTACGATGAATTTTACGGCTTCCTGGGCGGCAAGATCGATTACTTCAAGCACACCGACTCCACGCAGAAAAACGGCACGCCCGATGGCAAACACGATTTTTGGGAAGGCGACCGGGAGATTTTCCCCGAGGGCTATTCGACCGATCTGTTCACCGAGCGCGCCCGGAAATTCATCCGCGACCATGCCCGCCAGCCGTTCTTTCTGGAGCTGGCGTATAACGCGCCCCACTACGCGACCACGAAGGGCGTGTATGAGGCGCCGGCGGCGTATCTCAAAAAGTTCGGGGTGACGGGCGATCCCAAAGACACCCGGGGCGGCTACGCGGCCATGGTCAATTGCATGGATGACGGCATCGGCCGGGTGCTGGCCGAGCTCAAGGCGCAAAGTCTGGAGCAGAACACGCTGGTGGTTTTCATCAGTGACAACGGGGCCGAGGATGCGGGGTCGAACAAGCCGTTTTCCGGCGGCAAGCATTCCGACAAGGAAGGCGGCATCCGGACGCCGTGGGCGGCCCGCTGGCCGGGCGTCATTCCCGCGGGACTCGTGCGCGCGGACATCGTGCATGCGATGGATGTCATGCCGACGCTGCTGGCGGCGGCGCAGGTGCCGCCGCCGCCGGGCCTCAAGTTTGACGGGACCAATGTCTGGTCCGTGTTCACGGGGAAGGAACCCGCGCCGGTGCGGCCCATTTGTTTCCCGCCGTCCACCATCCGGCTGGGAAAATGGAAATTATTCAGCGGCAAGCTGTATGACATCGAGTCGGACCCCGGCGAGAGCGCCGACGTGGCGGCGCAGCACCCGGAAGTATGCGCGCAATTGTCCGGGCTCCTTGCGGCCTGGCAGCAGGATTTGAAGATCAAAGTGAAAAAGGCGAAAGCGGAAGCCGAGTGACTTGGTCGCGGCCGCGGATCGCCGCCCGGCTGATATCGCGCGGGCCCGGGTTTTGCCGACGCATTCTCAATTTTCTTCCGAATATGAAAAAACTGCTGGCCGTCATCGGCCTCATGGCGGCCACCGCGTCCGTCCGGGCGGCCGAACTGAATTTGATTCCCTGGCCGGCCAAAGTGGAACCCCAAGCCGGGCAGTTCACATTGAATGAACAAACCGTGGTCACGGCCGATGCGGCTTTGACCGATGAAGCCGTCTTGTTCGCCGCCGAATGCCACCTCAAAACCGCGCCGGCGGCCGAGGCCAACCGGATTCGGCTGACCACGCAAGGCGCGGAAGGTCTGGGCGATGAAGCCTATCGGCTGGAAGCGGACTCGCAGGGGGCGACCATCCACGCCAGGACGACTGCGGGCGCTTTTTACGGCTGCCAGACACTCCGGCAACTGCTCCAGCCGGAGGCCAAGACCATCCCGTTTGTCAAAATCGAAGATGCGCCGCGCTTCGCCTGGCGCGGTTTCATGCTGGATGTCAGCCGCCATTTTTTCGACCAGCCAACCCTCTTCCGCGTGCTCGACCGGATGGCGGATGGCAAACTCAACCGCTTTCATATTCATCTGACCGATGACCAGGGGTGGCGGCTGGCGATTGGAAAATATCCGGAACTGACGCAGGCCGGCGCCCGGGGAAACTATTCGGACAAAGATGCGCCGCCGCGCTTTTTCACCCGGGCACAGATGCAGGAAATCGTCCGCTACGCCGCGCAGCGGCATATCATCGTGGTGCCGGAGATTGACATGCCCGGCCACGCCCATGCCGCCGCGCGCACGTTTCCGGAATTGAGCGGCGGCGCGAACACGCTCAATCCGGCCAGCGATGCGACCTATGATTTTTTGCAGAACACGCTGCGCGAAGTGGTGGAGATATTTCCGTCCCCGTGGATCCATGTCGGCGGCGATGAAGTGAATGCGGGAGCCTGGAAAAACAATGCCGCCATAACCGCCAAAATGTCCGCCGAAGGACTCAAGGATCCGCGCGAGCTGAAAACCTATTTCATGCACCGCATCGCCAAGTTCATCGAAGGCCAGGGCCGCACCCCGGCCGTGTGGCATGAGGCGCTGGCCACCGAACCGGACCGGGCCACGGTCGTTTTTTTGTGGCGTCCCAATCCCAAGACCCTCAAGAAGGCGCTGGACGAAGGGCATCCCGTGGTGCTGGCACCGGCAGAGCCGTTTTATTTCAGTGCCCGCGCGAAAGACGCCGCCGGGAACGCGATTCTTAAGAACTCGCTGGAGGACGTCTATCGCGGCACGAAACTGCTGGCCGATATTCCGCCGGCACAATTGAAGCAGATTCTCGGACTGCAGGCCTGCATCTGGGCCGAGCATATCGCCACCGTGCCGGAACTGGACGACGTGATGATGCCCCGCTTGGAGGCCATGGCGGAGACGGCCTGGACCCCGGACGGGCGGCGTGATTTCACGCAGTTCCAGGCGCGGTTGCCGGGGCGGCTCCGCCAATGACCGCCGCCGATTCGCCAGCCGGCCTTTCGCTGCGTGGTGGGTGCAGGGGTAACGAATCAACTTGCCGCCGGCGGCTGTTTCTGCCACGCTGATGAACTCTGACCCGGGATTGGCCTGGGTCGGCATGAACAGTGCCGATGTGGCGGAATTGGCAGACGCGCCGGACTCAAAATCCGGTGGCCCTTAAAGCCGTGTGGGTTCGACCCCCTCCGTCGGCACCATGTTCATCCCTTTTTCTGCAAGCCCGCTCTCTTTGCTGCTTTCCTGCGGTTCTTTCTTCAACAGGCACTGACTGTTCGTCTGCCACCCGAAATATTCGCTGAGGCTCCCGGCGTCGTCACCGGCGGGGAAACGAGGAACGGCAGAAACCGGGTCGCCGCCGCGCGGCGTTCCGGCCGGCGGGAGGAGGGATGGCGGTGAATTTTTTCGGGGAAGCATTTGACAATCGTGCTGGCGTAATGTAAAAATACTATCAGGTTCGGGTGCGGCCGGCGAAGAGGGTCGCGCGGGAGTGATTTGGACGCCGTTCCGGCAGGATGGCGGAAGGGGGTTCTTTGACAATTTAAAGCGGGAAGTCAGAAGTCAGAAGTCGGAAGTTAGGAGGGAGAACTGACGCGGCGGAGCCACTCACTGCGTGAGTGGTCACCAGGTGAGGCCAAAGCTCAAAGTGGGGGCGGGTGTTATTGCGCGATCGGGCAGGCGTTATGGGCGGTGGTTTGTGGCGTTATCGGTGACCGGGGGTGCCCCCCGAGATAACGGCTTATATCGCCTTGTATCGGGTTATACACAGTTTTGGCCGGGGGAAAATAAAAACATCCAACAGCGAACAGCCAACGCCCAACAGCCAGTGAAGGCGGGGAGGCGGCTGGGTCAGGCAAGGGGGGCGGTGGTGAAGGCGGAGGGCCGCTGGCTGGCCACGTTGCTGCGCCGAGGACGGCCGCGCTCCGGGCTGTATGGGGCATGGGAAGGGTTAAGGTGGAAGGTTAAAGGTGGAAGGAAAGCGGACCGGGTGGACGGTCAAGACCCGTTGCCAATTCGCAGGCGGAAGCGACCTGAAGGTCGCGATTCTGCCGACCGGTCGAAGCCGGTCAAGGCTGGTCAAGCCAGGTCAAGGTAGTTGCGGCGGATGGGTTGACGGCAATGCGTCCGGGGCTTTTGGTTCCGGGGCGATGCCTCCTTTTTTGGCGCGGGCAGGGCGGCGGAGGGTGAATTTAACAGTTGAAACGGTCCGGTCCCGGACGTATAAAGGCCACGGTGATAAAAGTGAACTCTCTTTCCCAATGGTCCCGGACCCTCGCGGTTCTTTTCATCGGCGGTTGTCTGGCCGGTGCCGGCCGGGCGCAACCGGCGCCGGCGGCCCTGGCGGCGGCGGCGGAACAGGAGGTCCGCTATCTGACGGCGCAATTGCGGGACGATCCGCAGCAGGCGAAAATCTGGCATGCGCGGGGGCTGGCCCGGCTGAAGCTGGCGGATGCGGCGGGGGCGGGGGCGGATTTCTCGGAAGCGATCCGGCTGGCGCCGTTCAACGCGGAGTTTCGCACGAGCCGGGCGCGGCTGGGTTGCGCGGAGGCGCATTGGGCGGAGGCGATTGCCGATGCGACGGACGGTCTGGCGAATGACACGAACCGCGCGGATCTGTATGTGTTGCGCGCGCTGGCCCGGCGGTCGCTGGGGCTGCTCGACCTGGCGGTGGCGGATTGCAATCAGGCGCTGGCATTGAAGCCGAACAATCCGGAGGCGCTGGTGGAGCGGGCGTGGGCGGGTTCGCTCCAGACCAATTGGACGGGGGTGCTGGATGATGCGACGGCGGCGAACAGGCTGGCGCCGGACCGGCTGGATGCGGTGGTGCTGCAGGGCATCGCCCGGCGGGAGCGGCATGAGTGGCCGGAGGCGGTGGAGCGGTTCACGGAGGCGATCCGGCTGGATGGCACGAGTCTGCTGGCGTATTTCAACCGGGGCCGGGCGGAGACGGAGATGGGGTCGTGGGTGCCGGCGTTCAATGATCTGAGCGCGGCGATCCGGCTGAATCCGGGCCTGGCGGAGGCGTATGTGCAGCGGGGCCGGGTGCGGACGGAGCAGGGGGATTTCGCGGGGGCGATCAACGACCTGTCGCGGGGGATCCAGTTGCGGCCGGACGGGGCGACGGCGTACCGGTATCGCGCGCTGGCTTACGAACGTCAGTTCAAGTTCGAGGCGGCGCTGGCGGATGCGAATACGGCCGCGAATCTGGCGCCGCCGGACGGCGCGCTGATCGCGTTGCTGGCGCGGGCGGATGACCGCCGGGGCGACTGGGGGGCGCTGGAGCAGCATGCGCTGCAGACGATCGCGCTGGCGACGAATGATTCGGAGGGGTTCCGGCTGCTCGGGCGGGCGAAGCGGATGCAGGGCGACATGGCGGAGGCGCTGACGGCCTACCAGCAGGCGCTGGGTTTGAATCCGCTGGACTGGCAGTCCCGGGTGGAGCGGGCGACGATCTATAACAACGCGAAGAATTACGATCTGGCGGCGGCGGATTGCACGAAGGCGGTGGAATTGAACCCGGGCGCGGCGCAAGCGTATCCGTTGCGCGCGTTCGCCCGGTATTCGCTCAATGAGCTGGACGGGGCGCTGGCGGATTGCAACAAGGCGCTGTCGCTGGATGCGCAGCAGGCGATGGCGTTGCTGGTGCGCGCCCGGGTGGTGACGCGCCAGGGGAACGCGACGAACGCGGTGGAGGATTGCCGGCAGGCGCTGAAACTTTCGCCGCAGTGGGCCTGGGGTTATTCCACCTACGGGCTGGTGCTGCTGAGTGCGGGCGCGAATGATGACGCGGTGAAGGTGCTGGCCCGCGCCATCCAGCTGGCGCCGGGCGATGCGGAGGCGCGCGCCCTGCAGGGCAAGGCGTTCCTGGCGCTGCGGCGCTACCGTTCCGCCATCGAAGATCTGGATGAAGCCGTGCGGCTCGATCCCGCGCTGAAGACGGAGCTCGCGCCGCAGTTGGAGGAACTCAAAACCCGGAGGGAATAAGCCATGAAAACGCATCCGTCCCGCCAATTCGCCGGTCTGTGTCTGTTGGTTTCCGCGCTGTCCGCCCACGGGCAGAGCGCCGCCTGGTGGAGCGCGTATAAACAGCAACACGGCCTGCCGCCGGGGCTGATCTACAATGACTGGTGCGCCCAGGGTTGCCCGCCCGGTTCCGCGCCGGCCGCCACGGTGAATCCGCAGCAGCAGATGATGATGAACACGGCCAATGCGGTGGGCCAGCAGATCGGGCAGCAAATCGGGCAGCAGCTGGGCAACTGGCTCTTTGGCGGCGGGAACAATAACAACAGCGGCCCGAGTCAGGCGGAACTGGAGGCCCAGCGCCAGCAGCAGGAAGCCGCGCTCCAGCAGGCCGAGCAGCAGCGCCAGCAACAGCGGATCCAGGAGTTGGCCCGGCGTTTCAACATGGCCACCCAGATGCGCGCCGGCTGGGACGGCCGGGAGCAGGCCATGAGCTCGGAGTTGACCGGCGTTTTCGATCAGCCGGTCAGCGGGTCCACGGACTTCTTCGGTTCGAGCGGGGGCGTGAATCCGGCCGGCTTGAATGCGCTTAACAACGACACTTCGGTGGTGGATCTGCGAGATGATGCGCGCCTGGGTTTGCCCGCGATTGACACACCGCCTTCGGCTCCCGCCACGGCGGACGCCACGGCGGCGGCCGACCCGGATGGCGCGGTGGTTTTGTCGTCCGACACCGTTGATCCCAATTTCCTGGCGGCCGAGCAGACGCGGGCGGCGCAGACCACCGCCTACAACGACAGTCTGTGGCGCTGGAATGAGATGCCCGCCACCTCGGGTCCGAACACCGGCGGCGGCACGATTCAGGCGCTGCAAAACCAGGCGGCCGGCTGGGCCAACGAAAAGCTGAAAGCCATCGGCTGGGACCAGGCGCAGCCGTACCTGAGCGAGTTGCCGGGATACTCGGTTTTCAAATATGCGAAGGGGGCCTTGAAGACCGCGCAGGGGGACTACAATGTGTTGAACGGCCAGGCGTCGAAGATTTTGCTCATGGATGAGGAGAACATCACGCAGGCCGCCGATGCCCTCGGCCATAATAACGGGGATGACATCGGCATGGCGGACAAGGTGATGGAGAATTTCCAGCGGCGGGCCGATCAATCCCAGGACGCCTATCTGAAACTGGCCGGCGACAAGGCGGGCGCCGGGCTCTCGTCCCGGATGACGGCGGATGGTTTGCTCGGGAAGGGACCGTATGGCACGGCCTTCGGGGAGCACTCGATGTTTTTTCCCGACACCACGCCGGATAAAGCCTGGCAGAAACCGCTGGTGGTGCCATTGGCCACCACGCAAGCCCAGCTGGGTTACAGTCCCTGGTCCCAGCAGCAGTATCACGTGAATCTCAACGAGGTCGGGTACGGCTTTTGAGCGTGAGGCCGGTCACCGGCTGCGGTTGGCGATCTCTTCCTTGATGGCCGCGAGCATTGGTTTGAGCACTTCGATCCGCAGGCGGTAGGCGCGGGACAGATTGGTGTGGGCGTCCCCGCCCTCCGTGCCGGCCGCCACCAGCTGCTGCGCCGCGTCCTTCTCGCGTTCCGAGGCGTCCGTGGCCTGAAAGATCGTATGCTCGATCTGGTCCACATAATCCCGCAGCTCCGCCGTGGTGGCATTTTTCAGGACGTTGTCCAGATGCCGGTTTTTCCAGGTGATGAGCAGTTCCGTCACCTGCGTGACGGGGAGCTCCGGGTTGGGGTCCAGCGCGAAGAGCTGCTTCCCGCCGTCATCGCGGTCGAACATCTCCGCGATGCGCCGCTGCCGTTCCGCCGCCGCCACTTGCCGGGCCTGCTCCACCTCTTGCTGCCGCTGTTTTGCGAAGGCGGTCAAGGCGGGGGATTCATCCAGATGATGCGCGAAATCGGCGAGGGCATCCTTGGCGGCGGGTTGGAAGACGAGGGTCCACGCCGGATACGGGATGGTGGCGACGCCTTCGCCATGAATGGTGTCGACCACTTTCCGGCCGGAGTCGAGAAAGGTGCCGGTCAGCGTGACCTTGGTCTGCGAGCCGGACATCTGGCCCATCACCACGCGCGCATCGTAGATCATGGCGAGGCCGGAATAGGCGTCCTGGCCGGCCGCGGGGTCGCCGAAGCGTTCGTGCAGGACCTGTCGCAGGCCCGTGAAGAGGACGCCGGAATCCAGGTCTTGCGCCGCGCCGGTGTTCAGGAACGCGGTCATCTTGCCGGACAGGTCGGCCACATATTTGCGGGTGACCTGGGTGTTGTGGGCGAGCGTGACCGGCGGGAAGGTGTTTGGCAGCGTTTCCGTGGAGCCAGTCAGCGCCGGGGCCGAGCCGGCCGGGGCGGCGTCGTAAGGGGCGGGGGCGATGCAGCCCGTGAGGGAAAGCAGGGCCGCCGCCAGTAACCCCGGCAGAACCATCCGCCGGGCCTTCTCCATCCGCAGGTCAGTCGGTTTCATAGCGCAGGTTCGCAAACTACTGCGGCGATAGTAAGTGGGCCTCGCCCGCTTTGGCAACCTATCTTTCCCGGGAGAATGACTGCGGGGGCCGGGGCGGGTGAAACATTCCACCACCCCGTCGTTTTGGCGTTGAAGGGACCTGAAGGTCACGCTCCGGGGCAGGGGCCTGCGCCCGCAGTGGGGAAACGCTTGCCGCTTGGGCCGGCTTAGCCGCCCCGGCAGACCGAATAGGCCCATGGCGAGCAAAGGAGCGGCAAATGGTAGGTGGCTTCGAGGTCGGTGATCATGAAACGCACCGGGATGCGATTCAGAAAACGGCTGCCGGTTCCCGTCTTGGCCGCGAAATAGTCACCGAGGCAGAACACGAGTTCGTATTCACCGGCTTGCATTTCCGCGGCGGACAGGAGCGGGGTCTCCGGGCGGCCTTCATCGTTGGTCTTGACCGTCTTGAGCAGGGTGAAGGATCCGTTCTTGATCGACCACAGCTCGATTTGCATTCCATCGGCGGGGCTGCCGCTGGTGAGATCCAGCACCTGGGTGCTCAGCCGGGCCGCCGTCACCCGGCCGGGGGCCATGGAGCGCAACCGCTGGCCGGCGATCTGGCAGAGCTCCGCCACGGCCACGGCGAGCTCCTGCTCGCGGGTGTTTTGCAACCGCTTTTCAAACGCGGCCAGGATGGCCGCCTTGTCATGGCGGTGGGCGCCGATGACGAACGGGAAGCCGAACTTGTAGCGGTACTCGGCATTGTATTTTTGAAAGGCCTCGATCTCCGCGATGGACAGCGGTTCCTGCCCGGCGGTCAGATCGCCGGCGATTTCGGGCAAGGCGCGGCCGGTCCGCGTGGCGCGGCCCACGAGGTCGGGGTGGGCGCGGATCATCCCGATCTTTTCCGCCTCGGTGCCGGCGCACACGGTTTCCGTCAGCACGGCATGCAATTCGTCGGTATCGGCGAAGGGCCGTTTCAGCCAGGCGCGTTCCGCCGCCCAGGGTGACTGTTCAAAGACTGGGCCCACCACGCGGATGAATTCCGCCTGGCTGAGCTGGTTCAGCTGCATCATGGTCACGCTCATATTTTAGTTAATCCAACCGTTTGGTTGGTTGCCGGATTTTCCAATAAGACGGAAGCCGGGCGGCGGCGGTTTCGGGCAAATGTCATCGCCGCTCAGTCCTTAAGGATGCGCGCACAGACGAAGCCCACCATGGCGGCCACGCCGAGGACGCCCAATCCCATGCCGGTGGTGGCGTTTTCGCTGAGCATCCACAAGGCCACCACGGCCGTGATGCCGGCCAGCCAGGCTACCGTGGTCACGCGGTGCGATTTAGCCGCCTGGGTTTCGCGCCCCGCATCACGGGGCTCATTCTCCGGGGTGGTCATAATGTTATATGTCCGTTCAAGGGTTGATTCGGCGTCCGGCCGCCGCCCTTGCTGAACTGCGGCGGCCGGGGGGGGGAATTTAACCCGGTTATGCCGGTGATTACAAATCATTACCGGTCATCGCCATCAATTCGCCAGCGTCCCGGGTGGGCGGCTGGCAGGCGGTGCCGGTGCAGACGTAGGCTGTGGCACCGCCGGCGGCCGGCAGGGTCCGCGCGAACGGTTCCACCGCCCCGGCCTGGCCCAGCACGATTTTGTTCGGCTGATAGACCGCGTGGGCGGCCTGCAAGAGATCGCGCCCGGCCGGGTCCGCCGGGTCGCCGGCGATGACCACGCGGCGGGGTTCATCCAGCCAGAAATCCATCGCGTGCAGCAGGTTCGCCAGCCCGGCCGGCTGCGTCTGCAGGCGCTGTGCAAAGAGTTGCAGGGTGGCTTGTGCCGGCTGCCGGAACTCCTCGCGCCCGGTGATGGCCGCCAGCTTCAGCAGCGCCAGCGTGGCCACCGAGTTGCCGCTCGGCTCCGCGCCGTCGTAATCATCCTTCAGCCGCAAAATCAGATCGTCCGTGCCCGCCGGACTCTGCCAGAATCCGCCCTCGGCCGGATCGTGGAAGGTGCGGATCAGGGCCTGCGCCAGGACGATGGCAAAGTCCAGGTGCGCGGGATTCAGCGTGGCTTCGTACAGGTGAATGACGCCGTCCAGCAGAAAGGCGTAGCCCTCGAGCAATTGCACGCCGTCGCGTTCGCCATCGCGCCAGCGGTGGCAGAGCACCTGGCGTGCTTCGTCCCAGAGCTTTTCGCGCAGGAAGGCGAGGTTCTTCTCCGCCGTCGCCAGGTAGGCGGCTTCGCGCAACACAATGCCAGCGCGGGCGAACGCGCCCAGCATGAGGCCGTTCCACGAGGCAAGGATTTTGTCATCCAGATGCGGACGCACCCGCGTGGCGCGGGCGTTGAGCATTTTCGCCCGCGCGGCGGCCAGCAGCGGCGCATCCGCCGGCGGCACCACGGGTTGGACGATGCTGAGGACATTCAGGCCGGGCAGCGGATTGGGGTGGCTGTGATCGGTGAAATTCCCGGGCGCGGTGATGCCATAATACCGGGCGGCCACATTGAATTCCTCCACGGTGAGCAGCCGGGATAATTCGGCCGCGGTCCAGCAGTAGAACTTGCCCTCCTGGCCTTCGCTGTCCGCGTCTTCGGCGGAATAGAAGCCGCCGTCGGGATGCGTCATGTCGCGCCGGACATAATCCAGGATGTCGCGCACGACCGTCGCCTGCGCCGGCTGGCCGCTGATGAGGAAGGCGTCGAGATACAGCTGCGCGAGCTGCGCGTTGTCATAGAGCATTTTCTCGAAATGCGGCACCAGCCATTCGCCATCCACGGCATAGCGGGCGAAGCCGCCGCCGAGCTGGTCGTGGATGCCGCCGGCGGCCATGCGGTCGCAGGTGTGCAGCACCATGTCCCGGGCTTCCGGGAGGCCGAACCGCCGGGCGGCGCGCAACAAGGCCAGCGGGATGGCCGGCTGCGGGAATTTCGGGGCGCGGCCGAACCCGCCGTGGACGGCGTCGTAGGCATCCATGAAAAGGCCGGCGGCGTGCTTGAGCGTTTCCGGGGTGAGCACGCGGTTTTCCTGCGCCGCGCGCGCGGTCACCAGCTCCAGCCGCGCGTGCAATTCCTCGGCCTGCGCCGCCACTTCCGGCTGCCGTTCCCGCCACAGGCGGACGACTTGGTGGAGCAATTCCAGGAAACCCGGCCGGCCGTGCCGGGCGGTCGGCGGGAAATAGGTGTCGCCGTAGAACGGCTTCAGGTCCGGCGTGAGAAAGACATTCAACGGCCATCCGCCGCTGCCGGTGGTGGTCTGCACGAACGTCATGTAGATCTTGTCCACGTCCGGGCGTTCCTCGCGGTCCACCTTGATGCTCACGAAATGTTCGTTGAGGTAGGCGCCCACTTTCTCGTCCTCGAAGGATTCGCGTTCCATCACATGGCACCAGTGGCAGGTGGAATAGCCGATGCTGAGGAAGACGGGCTTGTTCTCCGTGCGGGCGCGGGCGAAGGCCGCGGCGTTCCACGCGCACCAATCCACGGGATTGTGTGCATGCTGGAGCAAGTAGGGGGATTTTTCCCCGATGAGTTTGTTCGTGTGCTTCTCGGCCATGGCGCAACTTAACCGGGAAGTGGTTCCGTCTAAAGCCCAAAGGTCGGTGAAAGCGGCCCCGGTGCGGAGGTGTCCTCACCGCATTGCTCCGCATCACCGGGTCCCTGGCGGCCACCATGAAAAATGCCGGTGATGCATTGTGACCCCGTTTTGCTATGTTCACCGTATGCAAAAGATGTCGCGGTTTTTAGCGGTCCTCGTTCTCGCCGCCGGTTCCAGCCTCACGGCCCGGGCCGCCGAACTGCCCGACCCGGTGCTGCCCGCCGGCGTGGGGGTGAACATCCATTTCACGCGCGGTCATGAGCGGGATCTGGATTTGATCGCCGCCGCCGGATTCAAATGCATCCGCATGGATTTTGCGTGGGGCCGGATTGAGCGGACAAAGGGCGATTATGATTGGTCGGACTACGATGAACTGACAGCCCATCTGGACCGGCACGGTCTCCGGGCGTATTACATCCTCGATTATTCCAACCCGCTGTACGAGGAGCAGACGGTCACCCCGGACGCCGTCTTTGTCAACCGGTCGCAGCGCAGTCCGGCCTCGCCGCAACATCCGGAGAGCCGGGCGGCGTTCGCACGTTGGGCGGCGGCGGCGGCGGCGCATTTTCAGGGCCGCCAGGTCATCTGGGAAATCTGGAACGAACCGAACGGCGGCTTCTGGAAGCCGAAGCCGGACGCAGACCAATACACGGCGCTCGCGCTCGCCACCGCCAAGGCGGTGCGTGCCGCCGATCCGCAGGCCACCATCGTCGGCCCGGCTTCCTCCGGGTTGCCGTGGCCTTTTCTCGAAACCTTTCTGCGTTCCGGCATGCTGGAATACGTGGACGGCGTGAGCGTGCATCCGTATCGCCAGCCAAACCGGCCGCCGGAGACGGCGGCGGCGGATTTCAAACGGTTGCGCGGACTCATCGAGAGCAATGCCCCGCCCGGTTCCAGGCGCTTCATCCCCATCCTCAGCGGGGAATGGGGGTATTCGTCCACCATCGGCGGCGTTTCCCCGGACGCGCAGGCGGACTTCATCGTGCGGCAGCAACTTTTCAACCGGCTGAACGGCGTGCCGCTCTCCATCTGGTATGACTGGAAAAACGACGGCACCGATCCCCGGGAGAACGAGCATAATTTCGGCACCGTCACCCCGGATCTGCAGCCCAAGCCGGCGTACACCGCCATCAAGGTGATGACGCACGAACTGGCCGGCTACCGCATTGCGCGCCGTTATCCCGCCGCCAGTGTGCATGACTACGTGCTGGTGCTCACGAATGCGGCGGGCGAAACCAAGCTGGCCGCCTGGACCCGGGATGCGCCGCATGCCGCCGTGATTCCCCTGCCGGCCGGCGCCGCGAAGGAGTTCCCCGGGGTGAGCCGTGACGGCCAAAACAACCCGGTCAAGGCGAATGCGGCCGGGCTGACGCTCCCGCTCAGCGGGTCGCCGCAATATGTTGAACTGGGACGGATGAGTCTGAACTGAGCAGCGGTTCATTGCCGGCCGGCCAAAACCTTGTAACAGTTGGCCGCCAACCACGTCTGATTTGCTCATGAACCCGACCTCCCGCCGTGATTTTCTCAAGACCGCCCCGTGGCTGCCCCTGGGTGCGGCCGCCTTGGGGTTTGGCACCGTTTCCGCGCCGGCGCTGGAACCGGTCCGGCGCACGGGCGGCCCGGCGCTCAAGGTCTCCTGCAACCTGTTTTGCTTCAACCAACTGCTGCTCGACCACCTTGCGGATCCGGCCAAGGGCATCGGTCTCCTCGAGCTGCTGGACTTTTGCGCGAAGCAGAACTTCGATGGGGTCGATGTGACCGGCTATTACTTTCCCGGCTATCAGCCGGATGGGTTGGGCGTGCCCACGGACAAATTCATTTACGACCTGAAGCGCCGCGCCTTCGACCTCGGCCTGGGCATCAGCGGCACGGGCGTGGGCAACACCTTCACCACGGCCGATGCCGCGGCCCGCGCGCGCGATGTGCAGCGGGTGAAGAACTGGGTCGAAGTCGCCGCCAAACTGGGCGCACCGGTCATCCGCGTGTTTGCCGACACGCAAAACGGTTCAAAAGTTTGGCAGACCGCCGCCAAGGGCGCCCCGCGTGATCAGGTCGAAGCATGGATGGCGGCCGCCTTCCGCGAATGCGCGGATCATGCCGCGAAGTTCGGCGTCATCATCGGCGTGCAGAACCACGGCGATTTCATCAAGACGGCCGCCGACCAGATCAGCTTGCTCAAGCGCATCGATTCCCCGTGGTGCGGGGCCATTGTGGACACCGGGAAATTTGTGGCCGCCGATCCGTATGCCGAGATCACGAAGGCCGCGCCTTACGCCGTGAACTGGCAGGTGAAGCAAAGTCCGCTCGGCCCGGAGGCGGAGAAGACCGCGCCCACCGATCTCAAACGGCTCCTGCAGATTGTGCGCGCTTCCGGCTACCGCGGCTATCTGCCCATCGAGACCCTGCACGCGGGCCGGGCTCCGTACGATCCGTTTGACGTGGTGCCGAAGTTTCTCGTGGAATTGCGGGCGGCGTTGGCGGCCGGTTGAGGCGGGTGTCGAAGTGGCGGCAGGCATCTTTGCCTGCCGTAGAGGGCGGCAGCCTGCCGCCCGGGAAAGGCGGACGGATTTTCCTGATCGCGGGCAATGCCGGAAACCACTTGGCCAGCCGAGTTTTTTCCGCCGGACTGCCTGCGGGCGCATCCTGACGCTGCCCCCGAATTGCCAGGGACGGCAGCGTGGCGCAGATCTGTCGGAGCGCGGCGTGAACGCCGCTTCCGCGTGGACAGACCAAGGCGGGCGAGCCTTTTAACCGCCCCGTCGTGGTTCGCATTGAAGCGACCTGAAGGTCGCGCTTCGGGGCAGTGTCGGGATACGCCCGCTGCCTGGGGTGCATCTTGCCACTGTTCTTGAACCGCCCCCCCCTTCGCCACTGGCTGTTGGCTGTTGGCTGTTTCAATTTTTTCCCTCCCCCCTCCCCCCGGCCAAAACTGTGTATCAG